>Ga0214473_10011050_pt1 | contig 10609 bp, 6 predicted proteins | sample RVTome_7_FD_203509 | JGI IMG/M metagenome (GOLD analysis project Ga0214473, IMG submission 203509) | Soil microbial communities from uranium-contaminated site in the Upper Colorado River Basin, Wyoming, United States - RVT98D197 | ecosystem: Environmental > Terrestrial > Soil > Contaminated >... | reverse complement strand
TGCGCTTGAGCTCCTCAATCTGGCGCTCGAGATCCAGCAGCGGACGCTCGAAGTCGAGGACGTGGGTTGCCATGGCGTCAGCTCGCCTTCACGAGGTGGACGCGCTCGGCGCCCAGCAGGTCGCGCAGGGCCACCATCAGATCGTCGGCCGCGTCGACGCGGAACGTGCGGCTCCGGAGGCGTGCCGTCCCGCCCCCGCCATTCCCCCCGCCGTTCCCGTCCGTCCATTCGACCAGGACGGGGGCCGGCCCCGGGTGGGCGGCGCAGAGCGCCGCGACGGCGCGGGTCGCGTCCGGCGCCGGTGCGCTGCCGGCGGTCCACTGGAGCGCGACGCCGATCGCTCCGCGCGGCCGCAGCGCATCCAGCGCCTCGGCGGACTCGACAATAAAGGGGGCCTGCTCCTCCTGCCGGTCGCGGGCGCTGTAGCTGCCGGTGAGCAACAGCGCGGCGTCGGGCCGGATCACCTGGTTCAGCCGCGCCCATGCCTCGGGAAAGACGAGCGCCTCCGCCGTCCCGTGGAAGTCCTCGAGCACGATCCGCGCGTACTCGGCGCCGGACTTCTTGGAGATCTGGCGTTTGACCACCGCGATGACGGCGCCGACCGCGACCTTCTGGTCGCTCCAGCGACCCAGCGTCGCCGTGGTGCGCGTGCCGAAGAGGGCCACCTCCGTGCGGTGCTTGGCGAGCGGGTGTCCGGAGATGAAGAACCCGAGGACCGCCTTTTCCCGCGCCAACCGCTCGTGCTCGGCCCACGGCGCCATCTCGGCGAGCGCGGACGCGGCGCGGGGGAGGTCCGGCGCCTCCCCGAACAGCGCCCCCTGGCCGCTTTCCCGCTCCTGCTGGCGCACCTGCGCTTCGCCGAGTGCCGTGTCGAGGGCCGCGACGTACTGGGCACGGTGGCCGCCCAGGGAGTCGCACGCCCCCGCGTCGATGAGCGACTCGATCACCCGCTTGTTGCACAGCCGCAGGTCGATCCGGTCGCAGAGGTCGACGAGGGAGCCGTAGGGCCCGCTGCGCTCCCGTCCGGCCAGGATCGATGCGATCGCCCCCGTTCCCACGTTCTTGATGGCGCCGAGGCCGAACCGAATCCGCCGCTCACCCACGACCGTGAACTTGAAGCCGGACTCGTTCACGTCGGGCGGGAGCACTTCGAGCCCAAGCTCGCGCGCGGCGTTGATGTAGGTGACGACCTGGTCGGTGTCGCCGATTTCGGACGAGAGCAGCGCCGCCATGAACTCGGCGGGGTAGTGCGCCTTGAACCACGCGGTCTGGAAAGACAGGAGCGAGTAGGCCACGGCGTGCGACTTGTTGAACCCGTAGCGGCCGAACGTCTCGATCTGGGCGGCGATCTCCTCGATGGCGCGGCGCTCGTGCCCGCGCGCCATGGCCCGCTCGACGAATCGCCCCAGCTCCCGCTGGATGAGCGGCTTGTCCTTCTTCCCCACGGCCTTCCGCAGGACGTCGGCTTCGCCGAGCGAAAACCCGGCGAGCAAGTGGGCGATGCGCATCACTTGCTCCTGGTAGGTGATGACGCCGTAGGTCGGCGCGAGCACCTCCTGGAGGTCGGGATGCGGGTAGCGCACCGGCTCGCGGCCCAGCTTGCGATTGATGAAGACGAGGTGCATGCCCGTGTCGAGCGGCCCGGGGCGGAGCAGCGCGTTGGTCGCGACGAGGTCGTCGAACCGATCGCACTTCATGTTGCGCAGGCAGTCCGTGGCCAGCGGCGATTCGAACTGGAAGACGCCCGCGGTGCGCCCCTCGCTGAGCAGCCGGTACACGTCGGGATCATCGAGCGGCAGGCGATCGACGTCGACGGTCACGCCGTGCCGCTCGCGGACCATCGCGACCGCGTCGTGAATCACCGTCAGGGTCTTCAGGCCGAGCAGGTCGATCTTGAGCATCCCGACCTTCTCGAGCGCGACCATGTCGTACTGCGTGATGATCGCGTCCGGAGCCTGCGGCGCCAGGCATACGGGGACGTAGTCGGAGAGCGGCCCGGGGGCGATCACGATCCCGGCGGCGTGCACCGACGAGTGGCGCGCGAGGCCTTCGATCCGCGACCCGAGGTCGAGCACCTTCCGCACCCGCTCGTCCTGCTGGGCCGCCGCCTTCAGCTCCGGGACTTTCGCCGCCGCCTCGACCAGCGTCCACGACAGGGCGGGGCCGGACGGGATCAGCTTTGTGAGCCGGTCCACCTCGCCCATCTCCACGCGCAGCGTGCGGGCTACGTCGCGGAAGGCCGCGCGTGCCTTCATCGTACCGAAGGTGATGATCTGGCCCACGGAGTTGCGCCCGTAGCGCGCCCGCACGTACTCGATCACCTCGCCCCGCCGCTCGAAGCAGAAGTCGAGGTCGATGTCCGGCATCGACACCCGCTCCGGGTTCAAGAAGCGCTCGAACAGCAAGTCGAACCGCAGCGGGTCCACCGTCGTGATCCCGAGCGCGTAGGCGACGAGCGATCCCGCTGCCGAGCCCCTCCCCGGTCCAACCGGAATCCCGCGGTCGCGCGCCGCCTTGACGAGGTCGTACACAATGAGAAAGTAGCCCGCATAGCCCGTGCGGTTGATGACATCCAGCTCGTACGCGAGCCGCTCCGCCGCCTCTTGGGGCAGGGGGTCGCCGTAGCGCGCGACCGCACCCTCCTGCGCGAGATGCACGAGCAACGCGCCGTCGCTCGCGAACTCGGCGGGGCGGGGGAACTGCGGGAGGAAGTAGCGCTTCTCGAAGTCGAACTCGCAGAGCGCCGCCACGCGCGCCGTTTCGTCGATGCAGTCGGGGCGCCCCCGGAACAGCGCGCGCATCTCCTCCTCCGACTTCACGTAGCTCTCTTGTCCCAGGAAACGGAACCGGCGGGGATCGTCGAGATCCTTGCCGGTCCCGATCGCCAGCAGCACGTCGTGCGCTTCGGCGTCCTCCCGCCGGAGGTAGTGCGCGTCGTTGGTGGCGACGACCGGGAGGCCGAGCTCCGCCGCCAGGCGGAACATCCCCTCCGTGACGATCTTCTCCTCGGGGATGCCGTGATCCTGCACCTCCAGCCAGAACCCGTTCGGGCCCAGGGCGCCGGCGAACCACTCAGCGCTCGCCCGGGCCGCCTCGTAGTTCCCCTGCCGCAAATAGAGGGCGACTTCGCCGGAGAGGCAGGCGGCGAGGCCGATCAGCCCGTCGGCGTGCGCCGCGAGCGCTTCGCGGTCGATGCGCGGGCGCCGGTAGTAGCCCTCGAGCCAGGCCAGCGAGCTCAGGCGAATGAGGTTCTGGTACCCGATCCGGTTGCGGGCAAGGAGCACGAGGTGAGAGTACGCGGCGGGGGCGTCGGCCTGCTTCTCGCGCGCCTTGCGGCTGCCGAAGGCGAGGTACGCCTCGAATCCGAGGATCGGCCGGATCCCGCGTTGCTTCGCTCCCTCGTAGAACGCCCACGCGCCGTGGAGGTTGCCGTGGTCCGTGATGGCGAGGGAGTCCATGCCGAGCGCCTGGATCCGGTCGAGGAGATCCGGAATCCGGTTCGCGCCGTCAAGCAGGGAGTATTCGCTGTGGGTGTGGAGGTGAACGAACGCCATCGTGTCGCCGGCTACCGTGCTCTTCGGTCGAGCTCCTCCAAAACGCGGTCCAAGGGCAGCCGCCGCGCTTCGAGCAGGACCAGCAGGTGATACAGCAGATCCGCGGCCTCGCTGGCCAGCCGGGTGTCGTCCTCACCGGTGGCGGCGACGACGGTCTCCACCGCCTCCTCGCCGACCTTGCGGGCGACGGCGCCCACGCCGCGGTCGAGCAGTGTGGCCGTATAGGACCCGGCGGGCCGGGTGCGGGCCCGCTCGGCGATCGTGCCCGCGAGCCGCGTGAGCACGCCGCCCGTCGCGTCGCCGAAGCAGGTGGCGGTCCCGGTGTGGCAGGCCGGACCGGTTTGCCGCACGACGTAGAGCAGTGCGTCACCGTCGCAATCCACCCGTACGTCGTGCACGGCCTGTGTGTGACCTGAGGTCTCTCCCTTGCGCCACAGCGCGTCGCGCGAGCGGCTGTGGTAATGCGCTTCCCCGGTCTCCCGCGTCTGGCGCAGCGCCTCGCGATCGGCATACGCCAGCATCAGCACCTCGCCCGACAGGGCGCTCTGAGCGACGACGGGGACGAGTCCATCGTCCCCGAAGCGCAGCGCGTCAAACCGGTTGTCAGAGGTCACGGCGTCAAGATATCCGGGCCGTTTCGCATTGTCAAAAGCCGTTGCGACGCCGTAATTTCGACGCCATGCGGCCGCTCGTGCGTCTCGTTGTGTTGGGCCTCGTGATGGCACTCGTGCATCGCTTCACGGCGGCGGGGTCGCTCGAGGCGCGCGCGACGCTCGCGCTCGGATTCTTGCTCCTCGCCGCGCACCCCGGCGGCGACCTCGCGAGCCGCGCCGGGGTGCCGCGGCTCACGGGGTACCTGCTGCTCGGCTTCATCGTGGGCCCGGCGTGGCTCGGCCTCGTCCGGGCGGACGAGGTGGCGGCGCTCGGCTTTATCGGGGACGCCGCCGTCGCCCTGATTGCGCTCGCCGCAGGGGGGGCGCTGCGGCTCGAGAGCCTGCGCGCGGATCGCGGGGCACTGGTCCGGCTGTCGGCGGGCGCGATCCTGTTCCCCGCTGCGGCCGTTGCCCTCGTGACGGCGAGCGTGGCGCCGTGGTTCCCGGTCACCGTGCATCTGGGGGCCGGCGACGCCATCGCGGTTGCGCTGGTGCTGGCCACGATCGCGGCGGCGTCCTCCCCCGCTCTCACGATGGCGGTGACGCAGGAACTGGGCGTGCGCGGCCCCTTCGCGCGGACCGTCCTGACCGTCACGGTGGTGCAGGACGTCGCCGTGATCGTGCTGCTCACGGTCGTGCTGACCGTCGCCCGTCTCCTGGCGAGCGATGGCGCCCTGCACGCGGGGGTCGCGGGCGGACTGCTCGTCCACGCCGTCTCTGCAGTCGCCGTCGGCGCCGTCTTCGGCGCCCTCGTGGCGCGCTACCTCCGGATCGTGGAGCGCGCGTCGCCCCTGTTCCTGGTCGCCGTGGCCTTCTGCGCGGCGGAGGTCGGCCGGCTGCTGGGCCTCGAGACGCTGCTCATCGCGCTCTCGGCCGGATTCTTCATCGAAAACGTCTCCCGGGCTGAGGGAGCACTCCTGGGGGCCGCCCTGAGCCGGGGGCCGCAGCCGGTGCACGCGCTATTCTTCGCGCTGGCGGGGGCCGGCCTCCACTTGGATGCGCTGCGCGATCTGTGGCCGTGGGTCCTGCTGCTGGTCGGCCTGCGGGTTTGGGGCCTGCGCGTCGGGCTCCGTTGGGCGGGCGGGGACCCGAATGTGACGCCGACCCTAGCGCAGCACGGGTGGCTTGGCCTAATCTCTCAGGGGGGGGTGACGCTCGGCCTCGCCGCGGTCGCACGCCGGGCGTTCCCGGCGTGGGGGGTTTCGCTCGAAGCGTTCATTATAGCCGTGATTGGGGTACACGAATTGGCCGGTCCGGTGTGCTTGCGCCGCGCCCTGGCCATCGTCGGTGAACTCAAGGAGGCGCATGATGTTAAGGATGCGGCACTGGTGGGCGCCGATGTCGTTGCTGTGGGCCGCGGCGGGCTGTAAGGACACCTTCACAGACGCCCGGCTGCCCCAGTGCTCGACCGCCGTGGGGACGTCTCTGTCCCTGGCCGTGGGCGCGTACGCCGTGCTCAATGGGGACGCCAATGCCGGTTGCGTGATCCTCCCGGCCAACACGAGTGGGACGGATGCGGAGTACCTGCTCGTCGGGATGTATGGCACGGGTGAAGCCGGTGCGGTCATGTCCTACCTGCTGCAGGGCGGGCTCGACCGGCCCGTGACGGCGGCGCCTGCCGCCTCGCCCGTCCTGGCGTCCGACCTTCCGGCGCCGGAGCGATTCCACTTGCGACTGCGGCAGCTCGAAGCGGAGCGGTGGGCGGGCTTCCCGCCGCCGCCGCCCGCCCCGAGCGCCGGCCCGGCGGCTGTGCCGCCGCTCCAGCAGGGCCCCAAGCCCGTCGTTGGGGATCTCCGATCCTTTCAGGTGTTGGCCAACACGAGCACCGGCCGCTTCGAGCGAGTAGGCGCGCGCGCCCGGGCTGTGGGTGGGCGCCTCGCGATCTTCGTGGATACGATCGCGCCGATCGACGCGTTGACGGTCAGCGATTTGGACGAGCTGGTGGCCGCGTTCGACAACCGCCTCTACGCCGCCGATACGGCCGCGTTCGGCCGCGAATCCGACATCAACGGCGACTCCGTGGTGATCGTCCTGATGACGCCCGTCGTGAATCGGCTCGTCACGACGGCGGAGTGCCAAACCGAGGGCTATGTGGTCGGCTTCTTCGCCGGCTCCGACATCGATCCCCTGTTTGCGAACGATCTGCAGCGATCGAACCGGGCGGAGGTATTCTACGCGCTCGTGCCCGATCCCGCGGGTACGATGAGCTGCGCCCACTCGCAGGCCCAGGTGAAGCGCGTCGTGGCGGTGGCGTTCGTGCACGAGTTCCAGCACATGATCAGCTACAACCAGCACGTGCTCCTGCGCGGGGGGAGCCCGGAGGCGCTCTGGTTGAACGAGGCGCTGTCGCATTACGCTGAGGAGCTCGGCGGCCGGACGTACCTGGACGAGGGAGACGATTTCACCTTCACGCGGTACGTGATCGGCAATCTGTACAACGCGACGCAATTCCTCAATAACCCAGGAGCCTACTTTGTGTTGCCGCTGACGGGGATCGGCGGTTTGGCCGAGCGCGGTGCGGGCTGGCTGTTCGTGCGCCACCTCGTCGATCAGTACTCCGGCGGCACGACGCCGGTCCAGTGGAACGTATTGACGCGGCGGCTCGTCCAGACCGTGAACACCGGCGCGACGAACGTGCAGGCCGTGATTGGCGTACCGTTTTCCCAGGCTTTGGCACGGTGGGGGCTGGGCGTTTGGGTGGACGACCTGCCGGTGGCGGGATTCACGGCGCCGCCCGAGCTCCAGTACGTGTCGTGGAACTTCCGGGACATGTTCCAGCAGCTGAACGGCTCGGATCCGGTCAACTTCCCGCAGGTGTTTCCCCTCGCCCCGGTTGTGGGCCCCGGCGACCAGATCGAGCGCGTTGGCGTGTTCCGCGCCGGGACCCCGGTCTACCAACGCGCCGTGCAGGCGGCGGGCGCCGCGAGCTTCACTCTGCGCTTCGGCACGGGGTACTCCACTGTGTTTCCCGCCAGCGCGGTCGTCAGGCTAGGCATCGTGCGCATTCGATGTGCGGGGGCGCGACAGGTGCGTCGACGGACCCGGTCGTCGAGCGGCACAAGCCGCGCTGGGCCCCCGTGCTCCGTCGCCTATTCGTCGCCGTGGCCGTCGCCGTGCCCGTGCTCCTGGTTCTGGCGTTTGCCGTGTCCGGAGAGGTACGGTACCTGCTTCGCGCGGGGTACGAGGAGTCGCGCATCCTGCTGAAGCGGCGCGCCATCGCCAAGCTCGTGGCCGACTCGGCCACCCCCGCCGATCTGCGGCAGCGACTGCAGCTCGTCCTTGCCGCTCGGGCGTTCGCGCGCGACTCGCTGCACCTCGCGGTCGGGGGGACGTTCACCACCTACGTGGATGTCGGCCGCGACACGCTGCTGCTCGTCCTGTCCGCCGGTCGCCGCGACAAGCTGCGGGAGTACACCTGGCGCTATCCGATCGTGGGCAGCGTGCCCTACAAGGGATTCTTCGACACCGGGCACGCCCGCCGCGCGGCGGCCGAGCTCGAAGCGGCGGGCTACGACGTCTACCTCCGCCCCGCCGGCGCGTTCTCCACCCTCGGGTACTTCAGCGACCCGCTGCTCTCGACGGTGGTGGGACGCGACACGATGGAGCTCGTCGCGACCGTGCTGCACGAGCTGGCGCACAACACCCTCTACGTGAAGAGTCAGACGCCCTTCAACGAGAGCTTCGCGAGCTTCATCGGGTACCGCGGGGCGCAGGCATTCTTTCGCGGGCGGGGCGACCGGAGCGACGCCGCCCGGGCGGCGGCCCGCTGGCGGGACGAGCAGCTGCTCGACGTGTTCTGGGCCGAGCTCGCCCGCGTGCTCGACTCGGCCTACGCGGGGAACCTCACGGGCGAAGCGCTGGAGCGCACGCGCGAGCGCGTGTTCGGGTGGGCCCGCGCGCAGCTCACGGGCCCGGTGGGGCAGCAGCTGGAGACGTATGATTGGCGCGCCTTCGCGCGCGCGCCGCTCAACAACGCGGTCGCGATCGCCCAGCGGTTCTATCGCTCCAACCTGAACCTGTTCGAAGAAGTGTACGTGCAGAACAACGCCGACCTCGTAGAAACCGTGCGGGCGATCCAGATCCGGGTGCTCACCCAGCCCGATCTGGACCCGTTCCGCGCGCTGTACTCCCGCCCGGGCATTCCGGCCCGCCCCTAACGCCGGTCCCAGCAGTCGCCCTCAGCTCAAGGTCAGCCGGCGGCCGGTGCAGCGGGCGCCCGGGTGTTGGGCCTCCGCGAGCGCGTGCGCCACGTCCGGCATGCGTGGCCGGCGCCGGCCACCGTCGCTGAGTGCGCCGACTACATCGGCCTCTACCGCCGGGGACTCGGCGGGGTGCTCGAGGACGAACAGGAGCCCCGCGCCGGCCGCCACGACGCGGGCCGCTGCGGCCGACCACCCCAGCTCCGCGGGAAGGCAGCACGGCGCCACGACGAGCGGGATGCGCGCCGGATCGAGCGCCGGGCCGGCGACCAGGGGCGCGGGCAGCGAATCAGCCAAGCTCTTCCAGCAGGAGAGGGCGGGTCCGAGCGAGACCACTTGCCCGAAGCGCCAGCCGCGGTCGTGCGTGAGCTCGCGCAGCGCGGCCACGAGCACCTCGTCGCTCGGGGCGACCGGGCCGGGTCGGGGCGTGAGGACCACGGCGCCGGTGTCGGCGAACCACCGCTCGGCCGGGCTCAGGTCGTTCGGCCTGCGGGGGGCGTAGAACGCGTAACGGCGCGTCGTCGCGCTCTCGCGCTCCGCCTCGACCCGCTGCTCGTGGTGCTCGGCCGCCTGCGCCGCGCCTTCGAACGACACCTCGGCCGCCTCGTACCGGCCCGCCATGCGGAGGATGCGGCCGCGCAGCCGCAGCGTGTCCGTGTGGGGCTCGAGGGCGAAGGCCCGGTCGAGCGCCAGGAGCGCGCGATTCGGGTCGCCGAGCCGGTCGGCGGCCACGCCCAACTCGTGCCAGACCAGGGCAAGGTTCGGGTCCCGCTCTACGGCGCGCTCGAGCGCTGCGAGCGCCTCGCGAAACCGTCTTAGCTCGATCAATGCCGCACCCACGAGTGCGAGCGGAAACGCCGAGTCGGGGAAGTGCGCCTCGGCGGCGCGGGCCACCCGTAGGCAATCGTCCGCCCTGGCCTGCCCGCGCAGCAGCTCGAAGTATTCGGCCCAGCCCGCCTTGAGATCCGGCTGCGCCGCCAACACCTCGCGATACGCCGTCTCGGCGTCGGCGTACCGCCCCTCCCGAGCCAACCAGCGCGCCCGCGCCACGGCACGCTCGCCCGGTACGTCCGCAAAGATCCGGTACGACGCCGTCGTGCGCATGTGGGCGGAATCTACGCCGCGCCGTGTCGCTGGCTAGCGGAGACGGCGCCGCCTACATTGTTCCACGCGTATGGATCGTGAACATATCATTAACGAACTGTCGGGATTCCTCCGGATTCCGTCGATCTCGACTTTGCCGGCGCACGACGCCGACTGTCGCCGGGCAGCGGAGTGGGTCGCGGCCGAGTTGCGTCGCCTGGGGTGTCGTGAGGTCGAGTTTCTGGGGAGCGAGACGCATCCCGTCGTCTGGGGCGTCGGGCCCGAGGTGCGCGGCGCGCCGACGCTCTTGCTATACGGTCACTACGACGTGCAGCCCCCCGACCCGCTCGACGAGTGGACCACGCCGCCGTTCTCGCCCACCGTGCGGGGCGGTCGGCTCTACGCCCGCGGCGCCGCCGACGACAAGGGACAGGTCTTCTGCTTGTTGCAGGCGGTCGCCGCGTCGGCCCGCCCGCCCGTGAACTTCCGGTTCTTGATCGAGGGGCAAGAGGAATCCGGCAGCCAGGTGCTGTTCGACATCCTCCGGCGCGAGCCACACCGCACCGCGGCGGACGCGGTTCTCGTCGCGGACATGTCGTATGTCGCGCCGGGCTGGCCGGCCGTGTACACCGCGTTGCGCGGGTTGTGCTACGCCGAGATCAGCGTGCGAACGGCCAAGAGCGACCTGCACTCCGGCGAGTACGGCGGGGCCGCACCCAATGCCCACGAGGCGCTGGTCCGGCTGCTGGGCCGGCTCAAGAGCGAGGACGGGAAGATCAATGTGCCCGGCCTCTACGCGGCCGTGCGCCGGCCGAGCAAGGCGGAGCTCGCGGCGTGGCGCAAGCTGCCGTTCAGCGAGCGCGAGTTCCTCACCAAGCGCGTCGGCGCGAAGGCGCTCACGGGACTCAAGCGGTACTCGGTGCTGGAGCGGCTGTGGGCGCTGCCCACGTTCGAGATCCACGGGATCAAGGGAGGCTTCACCGGCGACGGGGCCAAGACCGTCATTCCGGCGGAGGCGACGGCGAAGGTCAGCATCCGCCTCGTGCCGAACCAGAAGCTCAAGGCCGTCGAGCGGCAGCTGGCGGCAGCGGTCAGGCAGGCCGCGCCGAAGTACGCAACG
>Ga0214473_10011049_pt1 | contig 10609 bp, 6 predicted proteins | sample RVTome_7_FD_203509 | JGI IMG/M metagenome (GOLD analysis project Ga0214473, IMG submission 203509) | Soil microbial communities from uranium-contaminated site in the Upper Colorado River Basin, Wyoming, United States - RVT98D197 | ecosystem: Environmental > Terrestrial > Soil > Contaminated >... | reverse complement strand
TCCACCTCTTTCTCCCACTGGAGAAGCAGCCCTGGACGATCTATGCCCTGCTGTACCGGCTGGGCTGGCAGGCCAAGGTCGAGCACTGCGGCCATCTACAGTTCTATTCCGACGCTGATTGCCGCCGGCAGCTGGAGAAGGTGGGGTTCCAGGTGCGCGGGCGGCGCTGGAGTGTGCATCCTCTGTATGCGTTGGTGGACGCGGCCTACTTCACCGCGCTCTCGTTGCGCGGCAAGCCGGTCTCCACCTCGGTGGAGGGGTATATCCACAGCCACAACGGCCATCCCACCATGGCCCAGCGCGCGGTGAGATTGCTCAAGGATGGGTTGGTGGGGATGGGGTATTTCGAATCCCGCGCCCTGGGCTGGCTGCCGGGCGGTGGAGGGCATTATGCTGCCCACAGGTGAGCGAACGATGCGCTTGGGTGTCCTTCCCGCGGCGGGCAAGGCGGATCGCTGGGGGGGGTACCCAAAAGAGCTGCTTCCGATCTCGAACAGCCACACCTTCTTGTCCAGAGCGGTGGACTTGTTGCGGTCCTGCGGATGCGACCACGTGCTTGTGATTACCAACCCGGCCAAGATCCACCTACACGCCTACCACCTCAAGGACTGGAAGAATGTGATGTTCGCTATCCAGCAGGGCGATGAGATGTGGGGTGCGATGGCGACTGCAATTGACACTCCGGCGGAGGAGTACTGCTTCATGATGCCCGACACATACGTGTCATCCCCGGCCTTTCCTGGCTCCCTGGGTGGGGAGTTTGGGTTGGGGGTCTTCCGGACCGAGGAACCCGAGCGATTTGGCGTTCTGCGTGGTGGCGGGATCGTGAACAAGCAGCCGTCCGATGAACCCGGGCTGGCCTGGGGAGTCTTGGCCTGGAGCAAACTGGTGGCAGCGCACTGGCGAAACAACGCCTATGCGGACTACACCCACGCGATCAACGACGCCATCAAGACCTTTGGTTACACCCTGTGGGAATTGGATTACTACTTCGACATCGGGAGTATGAAGCACTATGCCGAATTCCTGTTGTCGAATCCTGAGGACGGGCACGCGCTCGATCTGCCTGAAGTCCTTCTAGAGCCGATAGGACAGAGGCGCGACCTGGGCTGAGTCCCAGGTCACGGGAACCCACCCACCTCGATGGGGGCGGAAAGCCGCGGGCGGAATTCTATGGCCAACCCTCTTGTAACCATCATCATCACGACGCATAACGGCGTTGATTTCCTGCCGGGTTGTCTGCGCTCGGTCTTTTCGCAGCGTTTCACGGACTTCGAGGTGGTGTTCGTGGACAACGCCTCCACCGATGGATCTGCCGACCTCGTCGAAGCGCACTACCCCGAAGTGAGGGTGCTGCGAAGCGAGGTGAATCTTGGTTATGGGGGAGGGAACAACTTCGGCGCACGGGTTGCCCGAGGTGACTTCCTGGTCTTTCTCAATCATGACACGCATGTCACCGAGGACTTCCTGGGTGAGTTGGTCTCAGCGATGGAGCAGTATCCTTCTGTAGGCATCGCGCAAAGCAAGATCCTCATGGCTTCGGATCCGGAGATCATTGAAACCGTGGGCGCATATCTGACCAGAACTGGGATGTGGGTCCATCCCCACCGGGGCGAGCTCGACGACGGCATTGCGCAGCCTCCAGCCAGGATCCTTGGGGCCTGCGGCACGTGCATGATCATCCGCAGCGTGCTCTTCCGTCAACTCGGTGGCTTCGACCCGGATTTCATCGTGTACTACGACGACGCAGATCTCTCCTGGCGAGCCCGAATGCTTGGCCATGAGGTTGTGTATGTTTCCAGCTCGGTGATCTATCACTGGGGGAGCGGAACCACGAAGCGCTTTCCCTCGGTGTTCACCGTCTACCACTCGTTTAAGAACCGGCTGTGTTCGCTGATCAAGCTGCTGGGTACCTGGGATCTCCTGACCGTATTGCCGGTTCATCTCGCCTTCTGCGTGGCGGGGGCGGGAGCCTACCTCCTGAGCGGGAAGCCGGCAAGCGCCCTGGCCGTGCTCAGGGCGCTCTCCTGGAATGTCCGCAGGATTTCCACGACACTGCGCGAGCGACGGCGTGTTCGAGATGGATTGGTCGGCAATCATCAGTCGAAGTACGGCGAGTTCGTGAAGCCTCTTCCGTTGGCTTATTTCATCCGGACATCATTCGGGTATGTGGCCAGGTGGTAGGGATAGCGTGACTGCATTCGGGACGTCCTGGAAGACCCAAGTGCACAGCCATCGCACGGAGCGCGGCCAGCGGACAAACGCATGAGGATCGCGATCTTCCACCTTGGTTTCTTCTATTCCGGCGGCGGCGAGAAGCTCGTCCTGGAGGAGATCCGCGGGTTGCGAGCCCTCGGCCACGACGTGACCTGCTTCGCGCCCTATGTGGACCGGGAAGGGTGTTTCCCGGACATGCCCGAGATGGCGGACATCCAGACCCTGTTGCCGCCGCCGCCCTCCTGGTTGCCCATGAAGGACCCGTTGTGGGTAACGCTGAGCTGCCTGCTGATTCCATTCCTGGCACCGCGCTTTCGCTCGTTTGATGTCTTCCTGGGGGCCAATCAGCCGGGGCCGTGGTTTGCCTTCGTGCTGAGCAGGCTCCTGCACAAGCCGTATGTGATCTACCTGGCGCAGCCCCTCAGAATCCTGCATCCTCGCGCCGTAGACTTGGAGAATGGGATCCGAATCCGGGAGGGCGACGCCAAGTACATTTCCGCTCTTACTCGGATCGCAGGCAAGATCATCGATTGGGCCGACCGGATGAGCGTTCAGAATGCCCGGGCCGTCTTGGCAAATGGTGATCACGTCAGTCGCTGGATCAAGGATGTCTACGGGGTCGACAATGAACGGTGCGCGGCAGGCTGCCATCCGCTTCCCGCCAAGGAACTCGACTACAGTGCACGATGGGAGGGCCAGCTACGGGTCAATGGGTTCACGCTTCCAAAGCCGTTCATCTTGCTGACCAATCGGCACTCACCGATGAAACGCTTCGAGTACGCGATCTGGGCGCTGAAATCCATCGTACGGCGCGCTCCAGATGTCAAACTGGTGATAACCGGGCAGGAGACCGAGTACACAGATCAGCTCAAGTATCTGGTCGACGGACTGGGGCTGGCCCATGCAGTGCATTTCGTCGGATTGGTTAAAGAGGAAGGCCTGCGTCGACTCTACCGATATGCCGCTGCGTACGTCTACCCCTCTCCGGAAGAGGATTTCGGCATGGGGATCGTCGAGGCGATGTCCTGCGGCACGCCGGTCGTCGCCTGGAACAACGGCGGCCCCACCGTGACCGTCCTGGACGGAAAGACCGGCTTCCTGGTTGACCCCTACGACACCCAGGACTTCGCCGACAGCCTTCTGCGCCTGGTCACCAGCCCAGTGCTTGCTGAACGGCTCGGACGGGCCGGGCACAGGCGCGCTAGGCAAGTGTTTTCCTACGAGCGCCACAACGAAGACCTGGCCGATGCGCTGTTGCGAGCGGTCGAATCTCCCCAGCTGGTTGCCGAGATCGAAGAGTCAGTACCCGAGCCGGTATGGGTGAAGAAGTGACCAACGCGCTCCGGGAAGCCCAGGCCCGGCATTTCGACGCCCACACGCCATTCACTCCGGTCTCCCAGGCGCTGAGAGCCAGTGGTTTCGAGTTCCCGTATATTCTGAAGGACGAGTTGATCGCACAAGCGATCTTGCAGCTGTCGCCGGCCGCCGGGCACCGGGTGCTCGATCTGGGCTGCGGCCGAGGAATCCTGCTGGACCGATTGGCAACAAGGTTCCGCACCCAGGGCTTTGGGGTCGACATCTCGAGAGGAACCCTCAAGGGGTTGCAGTCCGAGAGCCTGCATCCGCACCGGATCGCGTGCTCCGAAGGAGAGAACCTCCCGTTCCGAGACAACTCGTTCGACCTGGCGGTCTCTCTGGATGTCCTCGAACATGCGGAGGCACCGGAGCCGGTGCTGGCCGAGATGCTGCGTGTGCTGAAGCCGGGTGGGGCGGTTCTATGCTACGCGATCAGCCGGAAGAATGGACTGACGTTCAATTGGTTTCTGACGAAGGCTTTCGACGTGCTGGGAGTGGATCACTGGGCATGGAACGGCCATGCGCCCGATCGACTGGTGGATCCCGTGCGGACCAGAGTGTATCTCGAGCAATCAGGTTGCACGATCCATCACTTTCGACCGTTTCACGCCTTCTTCACGATCCTCTTCGATCAGTCAGTTCTCGTCCTATACTGGTTGGCCATGCGTCTCCGACCACCGACCCGGCAAAGCGGTGCGGGCGACGGATCTCCGAATCGGATCCTGAGGTTGGTTAGTGCCCTGACCGGAATCCTCTTCGGACCGTTCGACCGCCTTGACAGGCCCTGGGTCAGCAGGGGACTTTCGAACGGCTTCCTGTTCGTAGCTACGAAGCCACGGACTTTGAGCGCGACCTGTCAGCCAACATGACTCCAAGAGCTATCCAGCGAGCTTCCGTTGTGGTCAGGGCCATGTCCGCCGTCCTGCATGCCGCGGCCACGGCCGCCATCGTTTTGGTTCTGTCGTACCTTCTTGGCCACGGGATGCTGGACGGCATTCTGCAGGGAAGCGACAGCCCGCTGCATGTCGGATATGCCGTTTGGCTAGATCAGCACCTGCCCCAGCTTCCTCATTGGTATCCACTTCAGGGAGGCGGCGGCTCCATCCTGCACGGATACCCGGTGCTCGCCCACCTGGCGGTGGTTCTGCTTCACCGTCTAACCGGGCTGTCGATTCTTCAGGCATTTCGCCTGTTGAGCTTCGCATCCTTTCCGCTGACGGCCCTGGGAGTGTATGCACTCTCGTGGTCGGTCTTCCGGCGCCAGACCATCGGACTGCTCGCGGCCGTCTTCTTCCTGCTGGCTCCGGTGACCTGGACGTGGATGTACAACTGGGGTTTTTTCGCCCAACAAGTCGCGATGGTCTTCTTGCCCCTCTCTCTGATCGCCTTCGATCGCGCCTTGCACCACCAGTTGGCCAGAAAGTTCAGCGGACGGGGAAGGCTGTGGTTCGCGGTTCTCATCGTGCTGGTGGTGGTGAGCAGCCTCTGCCACATGATGGTTGGGGCAGCCGAAGTGATGGGGATCGTCTTGTTGACCGTCTTCTCGGCCATGTCTGCCCAATCGGGAAATCGCCGGCGAACCCTGCGCGGGGGGCTCAAGATCATCCTGCTGTTGGGCTTTGTTGCAGGCGTCCTGCTTGCGGGCTACGTGGTGCCCTTCTACGCCTATGGTCAGGTCGCAAATCGGGAGGGGCTGAACACTCCCCCGGCCGAGCAACTGCACAAATTGCCGATCCCCGAGTTCTTCGGCCTGAAGGCAATCAACCCCCTTGAGATTCTCACCCGCATGCAGTTCCCGTTCATCGTTGCAGGTTTTGCGTTGATCGGGATCGTCCTTGCACTCATGCTGAGCCGGCGTCGAGCGCCCGAAGAGGCGAAGCCGCAGATACTGGCCTTGAGCCTGGTGGTACCGACGATAATCACTCTTTCAACTGGGCTCGTTGCGCTGGTGCTTCGTCTGACTCCCTTCCTCTTCCGATTCATCAACTTCCGCAGCGCCCTGCTCCTGACGATGGTGCTCATGCCGGCGATGGCTGCGTATGGTGTCTGGACCCTTGCGTGGTCGCTGCTCCATCCCAGACTCCTCCTCGGGCTGGGGCCCCGAACAACTGGAGCTGGCCGGAGTCTCACGTCCGCAATTGCCCCGTTGGCTACCTCTTTCCTGGCCCTGCTGATCGTTGGAGCGAGCATCCTTCCGGCCAGTGCCTTCGCCGCCAGCCGAGAGAAGACTCTCTCCTTCGGACCCGCGGCGGTCGATCTTGTTGACCTGTGGGACAAGGAGGAGGCCGGTGAAGAGCCCCCTCTGCTGGAGCAGCTCGCCCCCGGTAACTGGCCTGCCCCTTCGTTAAATGACTCTGACCCTAAGATCTCCCGCAGCATGGAGCTGGTGTCGTTGCTGCCGACCGAGCGGCCATTGCGGATCGATGTCTCGCCTTACCAGGGCCGGATCGCGATGGACCTGCCGACCTATGGCGACGTCTCCCAGATCAACGCCTATACCTACACAATCTCACTGGTTCACGCCATGTGGGGATACCAACAGAACGTCTTCTACTCCCGCGAGACACCCGCTACCGAGTCGGGCAACCCACGCTCGCTGAACGACCTGTCGCAGTGGTTTGGGACACAGTACGTCTTCCTCAGAGCAACCGATGATCCGGTCGAGACGTATCAGGCAGCGGGTTGGGAGCTCACGCACGAGGACGGCGACCTACAGGTGTGGCACGATCCAAAGGCGCCCCCAATGGCGACGGCGACAACTCGTCCGACGGTCCTGGTCGTCGGTCGGCCCGACTCCGATGCGTACATGACGATCTTCCGCATCGCCAATAACGGCATGCTGCCCTATGCGGACGCGCTACTGGTTGAAGGGCAGCCACGGGTTGACCGCTACACGTTGGAACAGCTCAGACCCTTTGACGCGGTTCTCCTCTACGGCTACGACTACCGGGATGGAACCGAAGCCTGGGAGACCTTGGCGGCCTATGTGAATCAGGGCGGGAACCTGTTCGTTGACACTGGTTGGGAGTTCTGGATTCCGGATTGGGAGTTTGAACGCGCACCGGAGGTGCTCCCCGTCGAGCGCCTTGCCTGGACGGATTATGGCCCGGCAACCCAGTATGACCTGGAAACGCCGGAGATCGCCGGCGAGATCGACGTGACCAAGTTCAAACCACTGGTTTGGGAGGGGTCACCCTGGATGCTCTCCGGAGCAGAAGCCAACGACGTCCGCGGGTGGGGGCGGGTGGTCCTGGCAGCCAATGGGCGGCCGCTGGTAGTGGCCGGAGAATACGGCGCAGGCAAAGTCGTGTGGTCGGGAATGAACCTCCTCGGGCATGCCCGCTATGGAGAGACCAACGAGGAAGAACTGCGTTTCCTGGGGAACTTGGTCCGGTGGTTGACCGGAGGGCGACCGAGCCAGGAACTGCCTGCGCCCGTGATCCGACGAGACAATCCTGACAGCGTGAGCCTGGCGTTCACACCGGTGCTTGGCGATGTGACCTGGCTCTACTGGCGCGAAGCGTTTTACTCCAATTGGCATGCTTTCCTGACAGACGGCGGCGGTGAGCGCGAGATCCCGATCTATCGCGGCGGGCCCGGCTTCATGCTGATGCCGATCGAAGCGGCCACGGAGGCGGCCACCGTACAACTCCGGTGGATTCCATCATCCGCCGAACGGGTTGCGGTTATCTTCTCCGGGATAGGTGTCCTGCTGCTGGTGGCGCTCGTCCTGGACGGGCTCTTCCTGCAAGGGAACGGTTTCACCTGGCTTAAGATCGGCCTGATCATGAGAACCCCCAAGCCCTTCTTAGGTGAGGGATCCAACCGGGAGTGGGCCGAACAGAAGCGCGCCGAATTGGAGGCTGGCCAGTTGTCGCCCGATACGCCGCCACACCTGGTCCCCTCCCAGGCCATTTCCTGGTGGAGTGGAGGCCGTGACGGAGAACCGGAGCAGGCCGAAGCTCCGGCCGTAGCCGGAGTTGAGGCCGGGGATGCGCGATTGGCGGAGTCGGCCGGGCAATTGCCTGCCGATGACGACGGACACCAACCGGATGTCGCCCCCGCTATCGAAACTCCTGCCGACGAAATCGAGCGCGCCCTGCTGGAATCCTGGCTGAATGGCTCGGGACACAGCGACGACGCCTGGGCCGAGAAACTCCTCGGCCGCAAGAACACCAGCCTGGAGGCCTAGGCGTTGTTGTGAACCGCAGCGCGGCATTCATCGCGGCCCAGACTCCATGATTCCCCTGGCATTCACCGTGCTGTGTCAGTTGGGGAATCGGAGGGGAATGCCGTCACCTCGCCGCCGACACTTGCCGCAGAGCGCCATGACTGAAGATACCCAGGTCACTTTTTCCGTCATCGTTCCACTGGCAGATGCGGCCTCGGCTAGTCAGCTGCGTACATGCCTCGAACACCTAGAGAAGCAAACGGTGCCGCCCAAAGAAGTCATTGTTGTCTTGGGCGACCACGCTTCTCCGGAGCTATTTGCGGTACTGAGAGAGTTCCGGGAAACCAGGATTTTCGAGCGAGAGCTGAAAAAGTGCGCGGCGAGGAATCTCGGGGCACGGCACGCGAAGGGGATCTATCTGGTTCACATTGATGTCGACACTTTTCTTGACAGCGACGCCTTGGAGGCAGCCTCGGGTGTCATCGCGGAGACGGGAGCGAAGGCAGTATTTCTCGGCGAAAGAGTGTCTCCGAAGAATCTCCTCCTGCGCGTTAAGGCTCTTGAGCGAAGGCTTTATCTATGCGATGCCAACCTCAGTGCGCCACAAGTGGTCGAGGCGGACATATTCAAGCGCATCGGTGGATTCGATGATTCGGTCAGGATATTGGACGAATGGACACTGTACCTAAGGCTGAGGACAGCCGGTGTCGTGGTTCGAACCGCGGGGCCAAAGGTTAGAGTTGATGAAGGCAGGAGTTTTAGGGACGACCTAAACCGGAAGTACAAGAGAGGACAATATATCCCCCACCTCGTGGAGAAGTACCCCGAGTTTAGGCACATTGTTGGGGTCAACTGGTTGGCTCTTCTTGCCAGGAATTGGAGGACTTTGGCAGAGGATCCAATTGCTACCGTCGGCCTAGCGATCCTGAAGCCAGTCGAATGGTTGGCACTGCTGGCGGGGTCACGCAGGCCTCCGGAAGTGAACATGTATTCGAGAAAGGACGTGGCCGCAAGTTACAACAAGGCGAGATCCTCGACGAATTTCGGCCGCTTCAAGAATTTCACCGAAGAGCAATGCCTGAGACTGCTGCTCGATCCCCTTCCGCAAACGGTACTTGAAATAGGCGCGGGAACCGGACGCATCACGAGATTCCTTCAAGACCTGGGCATAAAGGTATTTCCAACAGAGCCCTCACAAGCCATGATCGATGAATACCCAAGCAAGACGGGCCTGCCACCGGTAGTGAGGCTTTCCGGCGAAGAGATCCACCCCTGGATCGGCACATTCGACTCCGTCGTCGGACTGAGGGTGCTCTGGCACATCAAGGACAGAACACGCCATCGGGAGATCCTCTGCCGTGCGGCGTCGAGGTCAACCAAGTGGCTGTTATTTGACTTTGCCAGCGCCAAGCGCTACAAGAACCCGGTTCTCTATCCCCTGTTCAGGATATATGGCTTGATATTCAACAAGAACTTCTATCGAAATGACTGTTTTAGCACTGATCAAGAGATCAGTGATCTCGCCAAGGACTTGGGGGTAACAGTCGATAAGAGACTTCCGCTTGACCTACTTACCCCGCTTTGGCTCAATCTGTTGCCACGTGGCTTCGCGGAGAGGCTTTTCCCGCCGCTCTTCTCGCTCGAACAGAGACTCGCTGACATCATCACTCCGGGAAGATGGCTTGTTCGTTTTGCCAAATCCTAGGCAGGCCCCTGCCACGCCCATCTTGTCCGGACCATGAGAGTCGCTCAGCCGCGATCGCGTGGTCTACCTCTTGCGGCGAACGAAGGCTGATGGGGCGCGGGCCGCATCTACTCCCTCCCCAGGCGCACATGAGATTGCGCCTTCTCCATGTCGTGGCTAAGATAGCGGAGCAGTGAAGAACAGTCGAGCAGTCTTGCTGATCCTCCAGTCTCTCCTCGGCCTTGCACTGCTGGCCGCATGGGCCTGGGCCGTTGATCTGCGCGAAGTCGGGCGCACCCTGAGCCAGGCGCGCTGGATCCTTATCTTGCTGGCGGCCGCCATTGGCCTGTCGGGCAGCCTCGTGCGTTCGGTGCGTTGGCGGATGGTCCTTCGGCCGCTGACTCTCGTGCCGCTGCTGGACCTGTGGCTGATCAGCATGGCCTCGAGCCTAGTGAACTTCGTGATCCCCGTGCGAAGCGGGGAGGTCGCCCGGGGGCTTCTGCTCAAGCAGCGGCACACGGTCTCTTTCGCCGCCTCCCTTCCAACGGTGGCCGTCGATCGTTCATTTGACCTGCTGGCGGTCCTGATGCTGGTCGCGGTCGGCGCCCTCCTCGGCGTCCGCCTGGAGGGTGAGCTTTCCGCTGTCCTTGTCGTAGGCGGCATTGTGCTGCTCGCGTTCGCCCTATTCGTGATCCTGGCCATCTGGGCGCGGAGCTCCCTCATGTCGGTTGCAGAGCGATTGATGCCCAGGTTCCTGGGACCGTCGCTCCGCCAACGCCTGCTCGGAATCCTAGAAGGCCTCATCACCGGCTTCACGACCATCGGCCGCCGCCCCAAGGATCTTGTCTCACTACTCGGGCTGTCGATGGCCGCGGCGCTCATCGACGCCAGCATGTTCTATTGCTTGTTTGTGAGCCTGGGTGCCGTGCTGCCGCCGGCCATCGTTTTCACCGGCTATTCCCTTTTCGTGGTGACTTTCCTCGTGCCAGGCGCGCCAGGCTACGTCGGGAGTTTTGAGGCATTTGGCTCGTTGATCTTCAGCGCGTTGGGCGCCGGGCAAACCCTGGCGGCCAGCGTGGTGGTTCTGTTCCACGCACTGAACGCGCTGATCCTGGGCTTGAGCGGTAGTGCGGCGATGTGGGCGCTGGGGTTCAGCCCGGCGGCCGCATTGCGCTCGACAG
>Ga0214473_10011048_pt1 | contig 10610 bp, 9 predicted proteins | sample RVTome_7_FD_203509 | JGI IMG/M metagenome (GOLD analysis project Ga0214473, IMG submission 203509) | Soil microbial communities from uranium-contaminated site in the Upper Colorado River Basin, Wyoming, United States - RVT98D197 | ecosystem: Environmental > Terrestrial > Soil > Contaminated >... | reverse complement strand
AAAAAGGTAATCAGGGAAATGATGGGCAGGGCGCGCACGCCGACGAGCATGGCCTGATGAAATGCGCGTTCGATGCGCAGCGGGCGTCCGCGGAAGGGGCCGAGGAAGGTGAACCAGGCGGCGCGGCCGCCGAGCCGCGCCAGCCCGCCGATATAGGCGAAAGCATTCAGGGTTGCGCGACCCACGGTAACGTGCACGGCCACGGTGGAGGGCTCCTGGCGGGGGCAGTCCGCCGAGGGCGGACGCCCCTACATCCGTTCAGAGGCAGGTCAGGTCGCCCCGAGCGCCTGCTCTTCGTTTTCGTAGACTTCGAAGACCTTGATCAGGCGGCTCAGCTCGAGCACTTCGCGCGCGGCTTTGCTGAGGCCGAACAGGATGTATCGCGCATTGCGCTCGCGGGCCACCTTGAGCCCCTCGACCAGCGAGGCCACACCGGAGCTGTCGATGTACCTGACCCGGGTGAGATTGATGACGGCGCGGGAGGCATTCTGCTCCTTCAGCACGGCCATCAGCGCCTTGCGCATCTCGGGCGAGTTGTAGAGATCAATGTCGCCAATGACGTCAATCACGGTGGCGTTGCCGACGTTGCGAGTGGAGACTTGCAGGTGCACCACCATGGCTCACCCTCCTCGTCCCGAGGACTCGGGAGAACTTTCCGCCCCGACAGGATGGGGGCTTTTCCGATATTTGATCAAGCGGAACTGATTGCGGTCCGGCAACGGCTCATAGTGCACCGTATCCATGATTTGCGCAATCAGGTGCATTCCCAGACCGCCGGGGCGCACGTCGTCCAGGTTGCGACCCTTCAGCTTATCCGGGTCGGCCGACCGGCCGCGGTCCACGACCAGGAATTCGATGCCGGAGTCCAAGGGAAGGCGGCGGCAGAGGATTTCGATGGGTTGGTCGTGGCGGTTGCCGTAGGAGTGGCGGATGACGTTGGTCAGCACCTCGTCCACCGCCAGGGTGATGGCGCGGCAGTCTTCCTCGGTGAAACCGACGATGGCGGCAAGCTGCTGTACGGCGCCGCGCACCACGCAGAGCAACTCCGGGTCGCTCACGAGCTCGAGTTTGAAACTGAAATCCACGCTCGACTGATCCGCGCCGCCTCCCGAATCCCGAAGCATCGGGACGGTGACGGTCTTTCTGCCAGAGATTTCCTCGGTTTGCAACCTATTAGATGAGGGTGCGGCAAGCGTGGCCGACGTCCCGACTGCGTCGGGATAAATTCCGTCGGCCGGTGCTGGTGCCGGGAAATGGGCGCGAGGATCAGCGCTTGGTTGCGGGCTCGGTGATCTGGATGCGGTGGCGTTCGAGCAGGTCGCCCATGGAACGGTCGAGCGCGGTGAGCGCGCGCTGATAGCTGACCTGGGACTGAAGCAGGCTCTGCTCGGCCTGGGCGAGTCCGGTCTGCGCGTCGAGAACGAAGAAGATGGTCTGCACGCCCAACTCGTATTTTTTCTGCTCGGCCTCGAGGTTTTTCTGAGCGGTGTCGCGGGCGATGCGCGAAGCGGCCATCGAAAGTTTGGCGCTCTCGAGGTTGTGGACGGCGTTGCGGACTTCAAGCTCAATGGCCTGTTCGCGGGAGCGGAGCTGATAGAGGTCGCGGCGCTTGGAAACCAAGGCGTTGCCGCGGTCGGCTTCTGCGGCGCGGTTGCGGATGGGCAGCCGCAGCGAGAGCGTGAAGCCATAACTGGGGAAGTTCCAACTGCCGATCTGGTCGAAGGCATCGCCGAGTCCGCCTTGCGCAATGATCACGGGAGGGGTGACCGAAGTATCCAGGCGATTTCCGCCGAGGCCGTTCGAAGTGAAGAAGGCGGTCAGGTTGAGGTCGGGCTGCATCGAGTTGTGGGCCAGGCGGAGGTTGGTGTCGTCGTTGGCGAGGGTCTGCCGCAGGGCTTCGAGTTCAGGGCGGCGCACCAGCGCGCGCTGGAGCGCTTCCGCGGCGTCCATGGTGGCTAATTCCCCCATCGGCTCCGCTTTTTCGATCAGATCCAGGTCGAGGGCGCGGATCTGGGGGTCGAGGTCGGCGCCAATCGTGCGCCGGAAATCGTCTTCGGTCTGCTTCAAGGCGTATTCGGCCTGAATGACGGCGACGCGGCGCGAGGCAACCTGGGATTCGGAACGATAGATGTCGAGCGGCGGGAGCGCGCCGAGCTCGAGGGCGCGCTTGTTCTGCGCGTAAGTGGCCTCGGCCAACTCGAGCGAGCGCTGGAGCACCTTCAAGTTTTCGCGGGCCTGGATGACGCCCCAGTAGAGATCCACCGCCGCCTGGATCGAAGTGCTGACCTGGGCTTCGAAATTGGCGCGGGTCTGGCGGAGGTTGCGCTGGGCGATAACGATGGGTGCGCGGTTGGGGAAGAGGCCGCGGTTGCGCAGCAGGGGCTGGGACACGGTGAAATTGAGGTTCGCCGAAAGGGAGGGGTTGAAGGTACTGAAGCTACTGTTGGTGACCGAGCGGCTGGCGGTAAAGTTGATGCCCACGTTGGTGCCGGTCTGGAAGTTCTGGGACCATCCCGCGCGCGAAGTCTGGCCGAGGCTGCTGAGGATGGGCGCACCATCAATCTGAGAAGCGGTGGGATTGGTGCTGCGGGTGGAACCAAAGCTGGCGGTGAGCACGGGGTCAAAAGAGGTGTAGCTGCGGATCAGGCTGAACTGGCTGGTTTCCAGGGCCAGGCGGTTGATGCGCACGTCGGTGTTGTTGGCGAGCACGAGCTTGATCGTGTCGGCCACGTTCAGGCGCAACTTGCCTTCCTTGACGAAATCGCGCAGGCCTTCGGGCCCGGGCACCTGCGCGGGCGATTGCGGCCGAAGCATGACCTTGCGGAAATAGTCCGGGGTGGGAAAGGTCTGGGCGGCCGCCGTCAGCGGGATCAAGAGGAGGCCCGCCAAGGCGGGTAGACTTCGCAAGCACAGAAGGCGGAAGAAACCGCGACCCGGCCGGGCGGAAGTCGTTTTGCTTTCGATGAACATAAAGAGCCTCACGTTAGTCCTCCTGTGCAAGCGGAAATCTCCAGACCCACGACTTATTCGTAGCGGATGGCTTCGACAGGGTCGAGCCGCGCGGCCTTCATGGCCGGGTAAATGCCGAAGACCAGGCCGACCGACACCGACACGATGAAGGCCAGCAGGATCGAAGCGACGGTGACAATCGTGGACCATCCGGCGAACAGCGCAATCATCTTGGAAATGCCGAAACCAAAGGCGATGCCCATCACTCCGCCGACGAAGGAAATCAGGATGGCCTCAATCAGGAACTGGCGGATGATGTCGGCCTGGCGGGCGCCGACGGCGCGGCGGACGCCGATCTCGCGGGTGCGTTCGAGGATGCTGGCGAGCATGATGTTCATAATGCCGATGCCGCCCACCAGCAGCGAGATCGAGGCGATGGCCACCATCACCATGTCGAAGATGCGCTGGGTGCGCTGCTGTTCGGCCAGCAGCTCGGCGGGCACGATGACGTTGAAATCGCCCGCGTTGCGGTGCGAAACGTTCAGCAGCCCGCGCACCACGTCGGCGGTCTGGATGCTGTCGGAGGCGGTGTCGAGCTGCAAATAGATACCGTCAATTTCATCGCGCATCTCGCTGCGGCTGTCTTCCAGCCGGAAAATCGAGGCGTTGAGCGGGATGTAAATGAGGTTGTTGACGTCCGAGGCGGGCAGCCCGGCGACTTCCTGTTGCAGGGTGATCTGCGGGGCGACCAGGCCAATCACGCGGAACCACTGCTCGTTGACCTTGAGGTAGCGGCCGACGGCGTCGTCGGGGCCGAAGAGGTTCGTTTTGGCGCCCATCCCCAGCACGCAGACGGGGGCGGCCACCGCGTCTTCGGGATCGTCGAAGAAGCGGCCGGCGACGATGCGGAGCCCGGAAATCTTCTGGTAGCTGGACAGGACGCCGTAGACCGTCGGAAAGTCGCGCTGGGGTTTGGGGATGAGCTTATTGGGGGTGAAGCGCTTTCGCGGAGTGGATTCGGCGATGCCCCCGATGCTGGTGCGGATGACGCGGTGGTCCTGAAAGGTCAAGCCGGGCGAGAGCCGGCGGACTTTCTGCAAATCATCCCAGGTGAGGGATTCCTTGGCTTCGACGATCAGATTGCGCAGGCCGAGCTGTTCGATGAAGGCCATCACCTGCTGCTGAGCGCCGGCGCCGACGGAGAGCATGGAGACCACCGCGGCCACGCCGAAGATCATCCCCAACATGGTGAGCAGGGTGCGCATCTTGTGTTGGACGAGGTTCTGCAAGCCGAGACGCAGGTCGGGCAGATACTGCACCCAGGAGCGCGAGCGGTGAAAACCCGGAATCGGCGCGGCGCGGCTCATGGCCGGCCACCCTTTGACGTCGAGGGAGTCTTGGGCATCAGCGGGCCGGCAGGCTCCGCGGTCTTGCCGGGCTGCTTGGCCTGTCCTTCGGGATTCACCAGGGCCACCTCGGTGTTTTCGGCCAGTCTTTCGACGGCGGCCTGGCTTTCGGTGCGGTGGCTGATCTTCACTTCGCGCGGGACGAAGGTGTTGCCTTCTTTTACGTAAACGATCTGCTTGCCGTCCTTCTCGAAGATGGCCTGCCGCGGGAGCAGGAGCTTGCCTTGGACGCTTTCGCCCTTGATCACAACCTGAGCGGTGACACCCGGGCGGAGGGTGGCGTCGAGATTGCTGAGCTCGACGACGATGTCGAAGCGTCGCACCGGGCTGGACTGCCGGGAGAACATCCCGCCGGAACTGGCCGAGCCGGCGATGGTTTTGATCCCACCCTTGTAGACGCGGCCGGGTTGAGCATCCACGCTGACCTCGACAACCTGGCCGGCCTTGAGGCTGCCGGTTTCGCTTTCGGGGACGCGGGAGACGAGCTCCATGGTGGAGACTTCGAGAATGTCAGCGAGGGTGCGGCCGGGCGAAGTGAGGTCGCCGGCGCGGTATTCGGGCACCGTCATCCCGGAGAAAACCATCTGACCTTCGGTATTTTCCTTCACGGAGACCAGGCCGGCCATCGGGGCTTTCATGGTGAGGCTTTCGATGCCGCGCTGCGCCTGCATCATCTGGAGGCGGGAGCGGTTGCGACGGGCTTCCTGGACCATGATGCTGGCCTGGTTCGAAGCGGCGCGGTTCTTGGTGTCCTGCTCGAGTTGCGCGAGTCTCCGCCTGGCTTCTTCGAGCGAGAGGTCGTTCTTCCTGGCATCAATGGCGCTGATCAGTTCTTTTTTGCTGACTTCGAGTTCGGCACGGCGGACGGCGTAACGTGCGCTGAGCACGGAGACCTGGTCCTGCGAAACTTGCACGGCGGCGTCGGCCTTGGCGCGGGTGATTTCCTGCTCGGACTGCATCAGCTCCATCTGGGCCTGTTCGAGGTTGAATTCCTGCTCGCTGGTGTCGAACTCGATGACCACATCTCCTTCCTTCACCAGCGTGCCGGTGGGGAGGAGCTTGACCATTTGCAGGGTCCCGGGAACGGGCGGGACGATGAGTTGGGCGCTGCGCGAGGGCCGCAGCTCACCGGTGGTAATCACATCGAGATTCAGATCGCCGCGCGTCACGCGCGCGGTGGGGATCACCCGGTCGGTGGACTTGATCCCTTGCTGAAAGCCGCGGGTGACGCGCGCTCCCGCCGCCAGCAGCACCACCCCTGCCACACTCAGCGCCATGATCCTTGCCGCCCTCATCACTGTGCCTGCCCTTCTGGAATGGTGGGATCGACGAGGGCGACGCGCTCGCCGGGTTGGAGACCTTTGGAGATGACCACCCTGCGGATGCCGCGGCGCGCGATCTCGATCACGCGCTCTTCGAACTTCGACCCGCGCAGGACATAGGTCACGGTGCGCCCGGATTTCTGGAAGGCCGCCTCGATGGGAATCATGATGGCGTCGGCGATGCGATCCACGGCGATGCGGGGCGTGGCGGTCATGCCAGGACGCAGGCGCGCTTCGGGCTGGTTGAGGCCCATGATGACGTCAAAATTCTTGGCCGGAGGCCAGGTGGAAAAATCGAGCTTGGCCATGGGGCTGATGTCGAGCACCTTGGCGGCTATATCTTTGTCCGGGATGGCATCCACGCGCACGGTGACGTCCTGACCGATGTTCACGCGGCCGCGGTCGATTTCTTCGACGCGGGCGGTGACGCGGAGGGTGGAGAGGTCAGGAATCTCAGCGACGGCCGCGCCCGACCAGGCGCGGTCGCCCGGGCGGAATTCCGGCGCGGAGCCGGAACGGCCCATGCTGCTGCGGTAATTGGGGAGCACGTTGATCAGGCCGTCGACCGGGGCCACAATTTTCAGGGCGGCAATTCGATCCTCCACGCGCTGGACTTCGGTTTCCGTGCGGGTGCGGCGGAAAGTGCGGTTGGCAATGTCGGCCTGGGCGCCGATGCGGTTGGATTCGAGCCGCTGCCGGACCTCGAGGAGTTTTTTCTCAGCGTTGGCGAGGAGCAGTTTGTTCTTTTCGCCGTCAATGGCGGAGAGGATTTCGGACTTGGAGACCTCCAGGCGGGCGCGCTCGACGTCGAACTCCGCAGTCTGGAGGGAGGTGCGGTCCTGCTCCTCGACCAGCTTGAGCTGGGCGCGCATGCGGTTGATCTCCGCCTCGGCCTGCTTCAACTCGGTCTGGCGCTGCTCGAGCTGGCGGGTGAGGGTGGTGGCGTCGAACTCGATAATGGTGTCGTCCTTTTTCACCAGGGAGCCGTTCTTGACGATGTTCAGGATTTGGATGTCGCCGGCGCCGAAGGGCGCGATCAGGGTGACCGAGCGCATAGCGCGGACGTCGCCGCGCAGCTCGACGCGGTCCACAAATTCGCCCCGCTCGACTTCGACGGTGGCCACCTTGGGAGCCGTGCGGGCCAGGCGCACCGCGCCGAAGGTGATGACCACCAGGGCGAGGACGATGGCGGCGGTCCAGCCGCGGCGCCGGGAAAGGAATACCCAAACGGTGGCCATCATCGGGCGCCTCCCTGAGCGCGGGCGGCGGCGCGTTCGACGACCTCGCCGGCCTGGAGGCCGGACTCAATCACCACTTCATAATCGCCGAACTTGGCGGCCTTCACCGGACGCTTCTCCCAGCCGAGGCCCTTGCGTGCGCGGACGTAGGCCTGGCCGTTCTCCGTGAAGACCGAGTCGCGGGGCAGCACCAGCGATTTAGGAACGCGCTCGAGTTCCACGTCCACAGCCGCGGAGAGGTCGGGAAGGAGTTTCGGGTCGCTGCCCTGGATGGAGAAGGCGGCGGCGAAATAGCGCACTTTGCTCGACAGGCCGCTGGTGCCGGCGATGGCGGAGTAGTTTTTCAACAGTCCGGTGAAGACCAGGTCGGGGTAAGCGTCCAAGCGGACTTTCACCGGCTGACCTTCGCGCAGAAAAACGATGTCGGTCTGGTTCACACGCGCGCGCACTTCCATTTTGCCGGGGTTCACAACGCGCAGGATGGGCGTGCCCGCGTTCACCTGGTCGCCTTCCTGCCAGTCGGCCATCTGACCGTCCGGGCGCCACCGGGTGTTCATTACGACCAGGCCATCCATTTCCGAGCGGATGGACATTTTCTGAGTGTTTTCCCGCGCGTGATCCATGGCTTTCTGGGAACGCTCGCGCTGGATTTCCTGGATGCGCAGGGCCGCCTGGGCGGCCACGCGTTTCAAGTCGTAGGTCTGCTGCAACTGCTTCAGGCGCGCCTCGGCTTCTTCCAGGTTCTGCTGATTTTTCTCGGCGTCAATGCGGGAGATGACTTCGTTCTTGCGCATCTCCAGCTTGGCCGATGCCACGGCGTTGCGGGCCTGCTCCATCTGGGTGTCGTCGGCGGCTTTCGAAGCGGCCTGGTCGGCGACCAACTTATTGATCTGCTGTTCGAAGTCCTTGAACTCGTTCTCGCGGTCGGTGGCGGCGCGCTCCTGCTCTTGGGGATCGAACTCGACCAGAACGTCGCCAGCCTTCACGCGGCTGCCGCCGGGCGCCATCTTGGTGATGGTCATCTGCCCGCCGCCCCCCATCATGAACACCTGCATGGCGCCCCCGCCGGGCCCGCCGCGCTGGCCGCCGGTGAGCCGGGGAGCGACAGCGGCAAACGATTCAACGGCGGTGACGGAGCCGTGAATGCGGAGCGTGCGGACGAAGTCCCGTTCCTCAACCGTGGCGGTGCGCGCCCAGCCGGTTTCCTCCCCGGAACTGGAGCGCAGGCGCGACCACAGTCCCACAGTAATCAGGAGGGCAACCACCGCCACGGCAGCAATGACCCACCGCAACCAGGGCCGAGTGTTTTTCGGCGGCTCGGGAGATGCCGCTTCCGTCATTTTTCTTGCAATCGATTCCGGCATAGGTCAGATGATCCGTCGCCCTTCGAGCCGTCGCGAAGTTTCGGGACGGCCTCAAGGCAGCCAGGAGCAACCTTTCTTTATTCTTCTCGACGCCTCCGACCCGTCGGGCCGTCACGGCAGCCTCAGGGCAAGCGGGGGGCGGTGCGGCAGGCGGACTTCACTGCATTCTCTTAGACTGACCAAACGGGGAAAATGTTTCGTCAGATTTTGGACGCCGGGGTTCCGGCCAAAGAGAAGCCCCGGCGGGTCCTCAGGGGCCCGCCGGGGTGTGAAAAAGAAGGGCGCATGGATTCGGCAGGCTCACTACAAGTGTCCCGACTGCGTCGGGATAAATTCCGATGCGCCCCTACACGGAGTTCGTCATCCACGCCTTTCGATCGGGACGTAGCCGCGCTGCTGCTGGCCGAGGTAGACCTGCCGCGGCCGCGCGATCTTCTGCTCCGGGTCGCCGAGGAGTTCTTCCCACTGCGCGATCCAGCCGGCGGTGCGCCCGATGGCGAACAGCACGGTGAACATCGAAGTGGGGAAGCCCATGGCCTCGTAGATGAGGCCGGAGTAGAAATCCACGTTCGGGTAGAGCTTGTGGCTGACGAAATACTCGTCTTCGAGCGCGATGCGTTCGCATTCGAGCGCGATGTCGATCAGCGGGTTCTTGCCCATCGCGTCGAAGACTTGATAGGCGATGCGCTTGATGATTTTGGCGCGCGGGTCGTAATTTTTGTAGACGCGGTGGCCGAAGCCCATCAGCAGCTTTTCCTTGCTCTTCACGCGCTTGATGTAGGCCGGGACGTTGGCGACCGTGCCGATCTCCCGCAGCATGTGCAGCACTTCTTCGTTGGCGCCGCCGTGGAGGGGGCCGTAAAGCGCGGCGCAGGCGCCGGCGGTGGCCGAATAGGGGTCCACGTGCGAGCTGCCCACGCTGCGCATGGCGTTGGCCGAGCAGTTCTGCTCGTGGTCGGCGTGCAGGATGAACAGGATGTCCAGGGCGCGTTCGAGCGTGGGGTTGGGCTCGTACTTCAGCTCGGTGGTCTTGAACAACATGTTCAGGAAGTTGCCGGGATAGCTGAGCTCGTTGTCGGGATAGACGAACGGCATCCCCCGGCTGTGGCGGTAAGTGAAGGCCGCCAGCGTGGGCATCTTGCCGAGCAGCCGCCAGGTCTGTTTGCGCCGCAATTCCACGTCGAAGATCTCTTTCGCTTCCGGATAGAAGGTGGAAAGCGCCGCGACGGTGGAGATCAGCATCCCCATCGGGTGCGCGTCGTGGTGAAACCCATCCATGAACTTCTTGATGTTTTCGTGGATGAAGGTGTGGTGGGTGATGTTGTGCGTCCAATCGGCGAGCTGCGATTTGGTGGGGAGTTCGCCGTAGAGGATCAGGTAGGCGGTTTCGAGGTAGGTGCTCTTTTCCGCCAAGTCCTCGATGGGATAGCCGCGGTAGCGCAGAATGCCTTTGTCGCCGTCAATGAAGGTGATGCGGCTGATGCACGACGCGGTGTTGGTGAAGGCCGGGTCGTAAGCCATCATGCCGAAGTCTTCGGCGTTCACCTTGATCTGGCGGAGGTCCATCGCGCGGATGGTGTCGTTCTTGATGGGGACTTCGTAGCTTTTGCCGGTGCGGTTGTCGGTGATGGAGAGCGTGTCCTTGCTCATGGGCTTTGCCTCTTCGGGGATAGCAACGGGCGCCGCTGTGACCGGACTCATAAAGCCTCCTGGGGGCGCGGCGTGAAGCTAAGATTGCTGCCGAGAGATTTATACACTATCTGCGCGACGCTCGGCAGCAGAATCGTCGCACACGGGCGGGCTTGCCCGAAGTCCGCCAATCTTCATGACGGACGAGGGCGGACTTCAGAAAAGACGTGAAGGCGGCAGGTTGCGTTTCACAGCCGCGCCAGGCAGCGCTTGTCGCAGGTCACCGGGGCGTTGCCCAGAAGCGAGCAGGCGAGCACGTCGCTGGCCTGAATCGCGCCGAAGCTCGGCTCCGAATGCAGCACCGCCAGCCGGGCCCGAGCGTTTTTCTCCGGGCACCGCACCCGCCGGCGGGCCACTCCCGGGCCCCAGTGCGCAACAGCAATCGCGAAAGTCACCCAGACCAGTGCGACCCAGCCAACTGCGGTAAGGAACATTACAAGGTCAGCCATGCGGGCTCCTCTCCGGACGCGCATCGCCACCCCCACCCTTCGAGCGATGCGAACCCCGTGGGCGCGGTCCCCTCTGAACCCACCTTAACGCCAGCGGGGCCGCGAAGGCAAGTGAGACGGGCGTCCACGCCCGTCCGGCGGGCGCAGCAACCAGCGCCGGTTGCCACAGTACAAGATGCCGGCAAGATGCCGG
>Ga0214473_10011047_pt1 | contig 10610 bp, 7 predicted proteins | sample RVTome_7_FD_203509 | JGI IMG/M metagenome (GOLD analysis project Ga0214473, IMG submission 203509) | Soil microbial communities from uranium-contaminated site in the Upper Colorado River Basin, Wyoming, United States - RVT98D197 | ecosystem: Environmental > Terrestrial > Soil > Contaminated >... | reverse complement strand
TGAAGCCTTACCACATCCGCTTTATTGAATTCATGCCCATCGGCAAAAACAACAGCTGGACAAGCGACCGGTTTATCTCTGCCGATGAGATTCTGGACACCATCAGAAAGCTCGGCGATCTGAAGGCCCTGGAGCACAATTCCCTGGACGGACCTGCCAAGAGGTACAAGCTGCAAGGAGCAAAGGGAGAGATTGGTTTGATCGGCGCGATCAGCAATCACTTCTGCGATGAGTGCAACCGATTACGTCTCACGGCCGAGGGCCATCTGAGGGGTTGCCTCTTCTCGGACAAGGAAATCGACATCAAGACCCCCCTTCGGCAAGGGCAAGGCGAAGAGGATCTTCTCGAGCTGGTCAAGCTGGCCATCGCCAAAAAGCCTAAAGACCACGGGCTGGTTCAAAGGGATCCCAAGAAGTGCGTGCGGCATATGTCGAGCATTGGGGGATGAATACACCCCAAATTCGAATATCGAAACTCGAAATTCGAAATGGTTCGACCAGCTCACCACCCTGAGCCATGTCGAAGGGCAATCCCGAATGACCAAAATTCAAATGTTCCAAACGTTGGCCAGTGGGCTTTCGGGTTTTGTTTCGGTCATTCGAATTTGAGATTTGTTTCGGGTTTCGTGCTTCGAATTTCGGATTTGCGGAGCCTGACCCTTTGTGAGAGCCAATAAACTTTACTGCTCCGTCTTAGCCCCCTGTTTATCTATATACACTGTTTCAAATCCCGGCGGTACCTCCATCCTGAAGATCTCATCAGGAATCGGCTTGTTGAAGATCATTTTTCCATTTTTGAGTGTGAGATTTCTGGTTTCCTCCAGTTGGGTGACCCTCACCTCCTTGGCATAGAGGATACCGCTCTCCTGCTGAAAATCGGCATAGCTCACCGCGACCTTTTGTTCAGGAAAAGAAATACGTCTCGGCAGACCGCTTTCAGGGTCGAGTTCCAGGATCTCCATCTCAGCCCCGTTTCGGTCCAAGAAGCTCACCTGATCGCCTTTCCTCGATTCTATCCGGCCATCCGGCCGAAACCTTGGAAATCCCCGGAGCACCTCCCAGATCAGGTCGGCATCAAGATCGGCGGGAAAGAACTTTGAAAGAGCCCCCGGGGTCAGGTCGCCGATATAGAGTTTTCTCTCCCCGTAGGAGAGGGCTTTGAAGGTCCTGCCGACAACCAGAAGGTGCAAGATCGGCTGACCCCATGCGTGAGTGATCTCCATCCTCAATCTCAAAGGGGTCCTGGTCCCTGCCATGAGGGTGTTGGCCTCCTGATCCCAGTACCAGTCCTTGACGACCATTTGTCCCGTGGTGTAGAAGGCGTTCGCTGCCTCTTCCTGCGCTTTCAAGAGAGACACGACCTTTCCCAATTCCTGATCACTCAGAGGTTTCTTGAAGAGAACCGGAGCACATCCGGAAAGGGTGAGAAGCAACATCAGAGCGAGGAGGAACGGCATCCTCCGGTTGCGGGGACAGGAATTCTCTTTCATGGTCAGAGGGCTTTGGTGGATCGTTTGCTTTCAGGGTGGTTTTGCTTGAGAAGCCTTTTCAATTCCTGGATCTTCTCCTTCACTTTGTCGGCTTGAGGGTGATTCAGGGTAAGGGCCTTTTCATATTTTTCCAAAGATTTTTCGTACATCTTCTTCTTGAAATAGACGTCGCCCAGGTGTTCGATAATGGTGGGGTCGTTGGGAACCAGTTTGGCCGCTTCGAGCAAATATTTCAGAGCTTCGTCATAAAGCCCTTTCTGGTAATAGACCCAGCCGAGGCTGTCGATAATATAGCCGCTGTCCGGCTTCATTTTGAGAGCCCTCTGGATCAGGTCCATCGCCTCCTCGAGCCGGATGCCTTGCTCCGCGTAGGTGTACCCGATGTAGTTCAAGGCATCCGCGTGCTCCGGATGGATCTCAAGGATTCGCCGCATCTGGTCGATGCCTTTGTTCTTGTCTCCCTTCTTATCGAGCACAACGCCCATCCGGAAAATCAGTTCCACATTTTTTCCGTCCACCTTCAGACCCCGCTCAAGGGCCTCGATCGCCCTGTCGTAATCCTTCCGGTTCTCGTGGAGCGATGAGAGCATCAGATAGAGCTCGACTTTTTCTTTTTCGATCTGAATGGCCTTTTCGAGAATCCCGATCGCCTCCTCGGATCGTCCCTGGCTTTCCAAGATAAAGGCGATATGGATTCTGGCATTCCCGTAATATTCGGAACCGGACTTGATCTTCTGGAATTGCTCCAGAGCCTTCTCTTGTTCTCCCTTTTCTTCGTAAGCCGAGGCGAGATAGTACCTGGACTTTTCGTCATCAGGCCAGGCGTTCACAATAAGATTCAGTTCCGATATGGACTCATCCAGCTTCCCGTGGCGGAGGTAGATTAACCCCAGGGTCTGCCGGCCCGGGTCTCCTGGGCTGGTCTGCCTCTTGATCTCCTCCATTTGACTTTCCGCTTTCTTCTCTTCCCCGAGCTTGTAGTACATGTGGATGAGTCTTTCCCGGACGGTCACGTTGCCGGGATAAAAGCTGAGGAGTCTTTCATAGATCTTTGCCGCCGCGGCATAGTTTTTCTTGACCTGATAGAGAGCCCCCAGGTCGAAGAGAGCAGGCTCCATGCTCTCGTTCAGTTTCAGCGCTTCCAAGTAGGCTTTTTCCGCCTCAGGATGATTCCCCATTTCCAGGTAAACTCGCCCCCTGTAATAGTACGCGATCAAAAGGTTCGGATCATCCTGAAGAAGGCGATCGAGTTCTTCCAGCGCGGCTTTGAACTGTCCTTTCCTGATGAGAAGGGTGGTTAAAATAAGACGGACTCTCTTCTGCTGCGGCTCCAGTTCCAGAATCCGCCTGTACTCTTTGATCGCAGCCTCATCGTCTTTGATTTGCGAGTAGATTTCTGCCAGGAGGGCTCGGTTCTCTATATTTCCCGGCTCCAGAGCGACGCTTTTCAACGCATACTCCAGAGCCCCTTGATCTTTTTTCAGAACCCTGAGCACGCCGGCCATTTTCGCATAGAGATAGGCGGAGTCCGGATCCTGCTCGATCGCCATCAGAAGAAACCGCCGCGCCTCCTCGTACTGCCCATCGATTTCAGCCAGGGAGGCTGAAATGAAATAGCGATAGGCCAGCTCCAGCCGGTCTTCCTGCCCTTCGTCCTGAATCGTTGCGACCTCGGTCAGCGGTTCGGGTTGAGTTCTGGGCTCCAGGCCTGCGCAGGAGAGCAGCGAGAGGAGAAGAAAAAATAAAAGGAACCCGTATCGATGCGTAGAGACCATTTGATCCTTCAAAGCAAGCGTTGAACGCCCTCCCTCACTTGATGAAATTGGAGTAATTCTCTTCGAAATTAGGGATCTGTTCCGTAAGCCATTTCTTGATGTTCTTGACAATTCTTTCCTGAATCTGGCGAACTCTTTCACGGGAGATATGGTACTTCTCACCCAGTTCTTGCAGCGTCACGGGATTCTCAGCCATGATGCGATGTTCGAAGATGTCGAGCTCTTTTCCCGAAAGCTTGTTTTTGTATTCTTCCAGTTTGCTGAGGAGGACTTCTCTGTTCTGCTTCTCAAAGAGCTGTTCGTCCACCGCGGTGCCGGAGTCCGGCAAGAACGATCCGTAGACTTCCTTGCCGTCATCGCCCACGGGCGCATTGATCGAGACTTCCCCGCCTCCCAGGCGCTGGCTCATCTCCTCGACTTCTTTCTCCTTGACATCGAGCCGATCGGCCAGAAGGCGAGGTTCCGGATCATAGCCCTGGGAGATCAGCTTGTCTCTCTCTTTCGCCAAATTGAAAAAAAGCTTGCGCTGGGTCTGGGTCGTGCCGATCTTGACAAGCTTCCAGTTCTCCATGATGAACTTGAGCATGTACGCCTTGATCCAGAAGGACGCATAATAGGAGAACTTGATTCCCCGGTAGGGATCGAATTTTCGAACGGCCTGAAGCAACCCCACATTCCCTTCCTGGATCAGGTCAAGAAGGCTTTTGGTCCAGTACCGGTGGAAGTCCATAGCGATCTTCACCACAAGCCTCAGGTTCGATGTCACCAAAATATAGGCCGCCTTCTGGTCTTTCTTTTCCCTCACTCGGATCGACAGGTCGATCTCTTCCTCTCTGGTGAGGAGCCTGAAATTCTTGATCTCCATCAGATACATCTGGAGGGGATCATAGGGTACAAGACCCCTCTCCCTCGTCGTGACAGCCGGCCGGAGATCGAACACGGAGGAGGCTTTCCGATCGTCACGCTCCTTGCCCGGGCCTTGCTCGACGCTTGTCTTTCGTTTCCTCCCCGGTCTGCGGGCCGGTTCAATGACCTCGACCTTCGGCGGGGTTTCCGGTTTAGCGGGTCCGGACTTTTTTTTGCGGGTTTTTTTCATCGTTCCCTGCGCTTCTTCCTAGCTGGGAGTTACTCTGACATATTTCTTCTTGCCGGCTCTGAGGAGAATCGATCCGCTCGCGAGATCCTTCGAGCTGACCACCTGCTCAAAGCCATCGATTCGCTTCCCGTTGACATACCCTCCGCCCTGGGAGAGGAGCCGCCGGGCTTCCCCTCGGGTCTTGCACAGGCCGCATTTTTCGAAAAGCAGGTAAGCGGCAACGCCTTGTTCCAGTTCCTGCGCCCCGATGGTGCACATTGGGACGGATTCGGAGGACTCTGATCCGCCTCCCCCAAAAAGCTCTCTGGCGGCGCTTCTCGCCTTGTCCGCTTCCTCTTCGCCATGGCACAACGCGGTGGCTTCAAAGGCAAGCACTTCCTTGGCCTCCCGAATGCCCTCTCCCTTCAGAGCACCCAGTCTCCTCACTTCCTCCATGGGAAGAAACGTGAAAAGGGCCAGAAACCGCTCCACGTCATTGTCATCCTGGTTGATCCAGTACTGGTAGTAGTCATAAGGGGTCGTGAGTTCCGGATCCAGCCACACTGCGCCCTTGTGCGTCTTGCCCATTTTGACTCCCGAGGAAGTCGTGATCAGAGGGAACGTGAGGGCGTGAACCACTTCCCCTTCCATCCGGCGAATCAAATCCGCTCCGGCCAGGATGTTCCCCCATTGGTCGTTGCCTCCCATTTGCAGGCGGCACTGGTAGTGCTTGAACAAATGCCAGTAGTCGTAGGCCTGAAGGAGCATGTAGTTGAACTCAATAAAACTGAGACCGCTCTCCAGCCGGACCTTGTAGCTCTCTGCGGCCAGCATCCTGTTGACGCTGAAATGGCGGCCGATATCCCGCAAGAACTCGATGTAGTTGAGGCCGCACAGCCAGTCTGCGTTGTTCAGCATCAACGCTCTCTCTGAACTGAAATCAAGAAAACGGGACAGCTGTTTCTTGATGCCTTCCCCGTTCCGGTTGATCTCTTCACGGCTCATGAGTCGCCGCATTTCCGTCTTTCCGCTCGGGTCCCCCACCAGCGTGGTTCCCCCGCCCACGAGGGCAATCGGCCTATGGCCCGCCCTCTGCATATGGGCCAGGGACATGATGGGAACCAGGCTGCCGACGTGCAGGCTGCTCGCCGTGGGATCAAAGCCGATGTAGCAGGTCATCGGCGCCTCCAGATCCTTGCTAAGCTCCGCACGGTCCGTCACCTGTTCGACAAAACCTCTCTCCTCAAAGGTATCGAGAACCTTGCTCAAGTCAGTTTGCCCTTTCTCGTTGTCCAACGTCCTTGGGCAGGGTCAGCCGGATCACCTGACCCGGGCTGCCCAGATTCCCCACCCTCTTTCCGTTCAGGTCAAAATCAATCCCCGCCGCATTCCCGATGAGCATGTAGAAGCTTTCCTTCCCCCTCCATTGAGGCCTGGATCCCGGCTGGAAAAGGTACTCCTTCTCCTCTTTGCCATCAATCGTTATTCGGACCCAGGTCCTTTCCTTAACAATGCCTGTGAGGGAAAGCCACCCGTCTCCATCGTTGGCCTGATCCCTTGCCGGAGTTTCACCTCCTTGTTGGCTGGAGGGCTTGTCCTGGCTTGCGCTCTGCACCAGGCTCGGTTCCGGTTTCAAAGGCGCCTCTGCCGCACGAACCGGCGGTGGACTCGCGACAGCCGGCTGAGGCGGTACAGAACTCACTTTCTTGTCTGCAGGAACGGTTTGTAAGGCCACTTCCTGATTTCTTTTTTCGGTCTCGCGAGATTCCTGGCTGACCTGCGAGGAAGGATAGAAGTGCCACATGCCATAAATCGCCGTCAGAATGGCCAGGATGAGAAGAACGAACCATGCTCTTCGCCGGCGACTCCTTGAAGACTCCAAGCGAGGCTCCAGGCCTGGAGATTCAGGGGCCACAAGCTTCGTATAAAGGTCGATCACGGTATCCTGGCTGACGCCGAGCACCTTCGCATAAGACCTCAAGAAACCTCGGACAAAGACGGGAGGGGGGAGCGAATCCCAGGCTTCATTTTCAATCGCCTCAACGACCCGCGTTCTCATTCGGGTCCTCTCGGTGATGTGCTCCCGGCTCAGGCCCAGCCGCTCCCTTTCCGTCTTCAGTAAGGCGCCGACACTTTGAGATGCCTGCGGAGCTTCTTGCTGCGGGATTTCACCGTCTGTAGCCCGGATTTCCTTCTGCTCTGTCTCCAACCCAAACACCCCCTCAGTGAAGCACCTGAGCGTTTTTCATCAGCCGGAAAACCGATAGGCTTTCCCATCAGGCTGATCAAAAACGTTCAGATGCAAGGCATCCGAAATTCCGAGAAGTGAGGCGTACATAAAAGTACGCCGCAACGACGAGGAATGAGGATAACGCCGCCCTTCGACTTTGCCCCTCGATTTTACTCAGGGCGGTGAGCTTGTCGAACCGCTCAGGGCCATGAGTCTGTCGAATGGCAGATGGACGTTTTTCATCAGCCTGCTAGAGGATGACCCGGGTGTACGCACCCTCCCTCAAATCTTTGATCCAGTTTTGATACCGCCTGTTCACCTCCTCCTGATAGAGAATTCCATAAATGGCTTCTTTCATCTCCTCCAGGGACCGGATCTTTCCCGTCTGCTTTTTGGTCACCTTGATGATTTGAATGCCGTTCGGCCTCACCAACGGGTCACTGATTCCGCCCTCAGGCAGAGCCTCCACGACGCTTTTCAATCCGGGTTCAAGGTGATCCACAGTGAACTGGCCGAGGTCTCCGCCCTCTTCCGCTCCAGGACCTTCGGAGTGACTTCGGGCCATCTGACCGAAGTCGGCGCCTGCTTTAAGTTTGGCCGAGATTTCCTGCGCCTTTTTGTAGAGCTCCCGCATCTCCTCTTCACTTTTTAAGTTCCTTCGCATCAGAAAAATCCCGGCGAGCTGAACTTTCTCCGCAACCCCGAACGTCCCCTTTTGCTCTTCATAATACTTCTGAATCGCCTCATCTCGGATAATGATCTTCGAGCGGACTTCGTACTCAATGAGTTGCGCCCTCTCGATGTCCCTCTTGATCCTCTCTCTGTATTTCTCGTAGGAGAGGCCCTCCTTTTCAAGCCCTGCGACCAGGTCCTCCTGGGTCCACTGATTATCCCGTTTCAACTTCTCGACGAAGTTATCCACCTGTCTTTCGGACACCTGAATTCTCAGCTCCTTGATCTTCGCCTGTGCGATCTTTTCATCGATGAGCAACTCCAGGATCTTCTGCCGCGCATCACGATACATGGCCTCATTTTTCAGCTTGAGCTCATCGGGCGTCACTCCCGTCATCTCTTTCATCCGGTTGTTCAGTTCATAGAGAGTGATCACATCGTTGTTCACAACCGCCACCACCCGGTTACACACTTCCGCTGCAAAGAGAGGTTCCAGCCACAGGCTCGTCACCAGAATCAGGAAAGACAAACGTCGCAATGCCATGATCATCCCAGCTCCAGTTCTTTCAAAAGTTCACGATCGATTTTCACAGGGATCGCTCTTCGGAGGTTTTGAAGCCAATCCGAATAAAACGCTTCCAGTCGCTCGGAGCGAAGCTTGGTTTCGATCTCTGTCATGGCCTCATGAAGGCTCCTGATGCCCTCCGGCTTCCTTCCCAGAACTTCAATAATGTGGAACCCGTAAGGAGTCTCGACCACCCCGCTCACCTTCCCGACAGGAAGGGAGAAAACCACCTTTTCGATGGATTCATCCAAATCTCCTTTGGCAAACCAGCCCGCCTCAGAGCTGCCGGCCGACATCGGCACCCTGGAGGACTGGGCAACGGTTGCTGCCATGTCGCCGCCCTGCACAAGTCTTTTCTGCAAGTTGTCCGCTTCTTCCCTGGTTCTTGTCACGATCTGTCTGAACCGGACCATGGCCGGACGACGAAACTCCTCTGGGTGGGAGTCGTAGTAGGCTTTTATCTCTTCAATGGAAACCTGGGGACTGGCTTCAGAAGCTTTCCTGGTGATCTTCCTGATAAGCAACTGCTCCCTCAATCCTTCTTTCCACTCGCCGTAATCAATGTAGCCCTTCAGCAGAAGTTCCTGGAAATCTTTCTCCGCGTAGTCTTTTTTTATTTCTCTCACCGTGTTTTCGAGTTCGTCGTCAGATACAGAGACGCCTTGCTGTTTCCCGTATTCCAGGATCAGGTAATGATCCGCCACCCTCTCAATAAAAGAATCAAAGCCTTCTTTATCCGTCCCATCCGGCTCAAAGGCCATGCGCTTCCGTTGCGCTTTCAAATCCTCCGGAGTGATTTTCCGGGTGCCCACGGAAAGGACCACCTTCTCCGCCGGCCGGTCAAAGACCTCGCATGCCGGCCAGGCCGCAAAAAGGGCTGCGAACACAAACAAGTGACGTTGTAACATTTTAGCTTTTTGAAATTGAATGCTGATGGCTGAGGTCATGGAGGTCTCGCGGCTTCTTCGTTTTCTGTTTTGAGAGAGACCCCCATGACCTTTTCTGGCGACCATTTCAAAAAGCTAAAATGTTACGGAATAGCTCTTTTCACTCCCTACCGACCAGGATTGCCAACACCGCGCCAGTTTTTTAGATTACCAGGTCATGGAGAAATTGCAAGTAGAATCTTGGTTTGGAGAAGTGGGACAACTTTTGGAAATCACTTGGATAAAAAGAACGGCACCCCTCGTGTCAACCCTTCGGCTACCCCTTGCTTCCAGCCGGGGCTTGCTCAGGGTTGACCCTGAGCCGTTCGAGAGCCCGTTCGACAGGCTCACGGTCCTGAGCAACGTCGAAGGACTCACGGCCCCGAGCGGTTCGACAAGCTCACCGCCCCGAGTAAAATCGAGGGGGAAGATCGAGGGGCGACTCTTCTTACCCCGATCTTCAGCGCGGGGCTTGACAGCCGTCGAAGGGTCAAGGGGTGGCCAAAGCCTGAATCACTTTCCTGGATTCAAGGAGTGCATCCAGGGGTTGATAAGCAGGAAGCCTCACTTTCAGTTTCCTGTCTGTCAAAAACCGGAACCTTTTGGGTTCCTTCTTCACCAGGTTGATCAGTTTGGCCGGGTTGACCGCAGTGTCTGCAGAGAAGGTGACAATGAGACCATCCGGGACCACATCCAGCCGCGTCACTCGAAGCTCTTTCAGCAGCAACCTCACGGACATGACCTCCAGAAGGTTCACCACTTCGAGGGGAAACGGGCCGAACCGGTCATGCATCTCCTCTTTCATGGGTCCAAGTTCAGTATCCTCGCGCAAACCGGACAACCGGCGGTAGAGATTCAGCCGCACATCCGCGTCGGCCACGTAGCTCGCAGGCAAGTAAGCAGGGATGTTCACATTGATTTCAGGATTCACCTCCTCATGCCACTCCTCACCTTTCAACTCCGAAGTGGCCTGCTCGATCATTCTGACATAGAGCTCATAGCCGATGGCCGTGATGTGACCCGACTGCGAGAAGCCGAGGATGTTGCCTCCGCCCCTGATCTTGAGATCATGCATGGCCAGCTGGATCCCTGCCCCAAGGTGAGAGAAATCCATCAAGGCCCTGAGTCTTTTTTCTGCATCCCTCGTGAGGCTGGAATCACTCGAAAGAAGCAGGTGGGCATAAGCGTTTTCGTCGGAACGGCCCACCCTTCCCCGCAGCTGGTAAATCTGGGCAAGGCCGAAACGATCCACCTCATTGATGAGGATAGTGTTCACCGAAGGGATATCCAGGCCGGCCTCAATAATGGTGGTGCACACGAGCACGTCGATCTCTTTTTTCAGGAAACGGATCATGGTCTCTTCAAGGTCCCTCTCCCTCATCTGACCGTGGGCAACCGCAAACCGTGCATGAGGAACCAGTTTGATGAGCCTGTCGGCCACGGCATGGATCGTCTGCACCCGGTTGTGAACAAAGAAAACCTGCCCTCCTCGTTGCACTTCGAGCTGGATGGCTTGGCCAATCGCGCCCTCGTCATAGGGAGAGAGGAAGGTCTGGATAGGCTGTCTGTCTTCAGGAGGAGTCTCGATGATGCTCAAATCCCTAATTCCCATGAGCGTCATGTGGAGCGTCCTCGGGATGGGCGTTGCCGTGAGGGCCAGCACGTCCACCAGAGCCCTAAACCCTTTGATCGCCTCCTTCTGTTTGACGCCGAAGCGCTGCTCTTCATCAATGACCAGGAGGCCAAGGTCCTTGAAGCTCACATCCTTCTGGAGAATCCGGTGCGTGCCGATGAGAACATCCACCTTGCCCGACCGGACCCTGGCCAGGATCTCCTTCTGCTCCGCCCGGGTCTTGAAACGACTGAGCACGGCCACC
>Ga0214473_10011046_pt1 | contig 10610 bp, 9 predicted proteins | sample RVTome_7_FD_203509 | JGI IMG/M metagenome (GOLD analysis project Ga0214473, IMG submission 203509) | Soil microbial communities from uranium-contaminated site in the Upper Colorado River Basin, Wyoming, United States - RVT98D197 | ecosystem: Environmental > Terrestrial > Soil > Contaminated >... | reverse complement strand
ACTGCGAGATGGTGATTACCGAGGCGGTCCCTGCCTGTTCGCCCACGTTCAAGTCAAGGGACGTAATTGTCCCGCCGACCGGAGCGATCAATTGCGTTGCATCCAGCGCAGATTTCGCGTTATCAACTGCAAGCTGAACTTCGTAAAGCGTGGTCAGTTTTTCGCCTGTTGCATCTTCAGGGATGACGCCACTCTTTGACACTTCAAGATAAGTTTCTCCCTCCTTGACGGTCTCTTGTGCCTGCGCGTAATTGTTGCGCGCGGTCGCAATGTCTGCGGCAGAGGGTCCATTGATTTTTGGCACTTCCTCACCCGTGTAGGGGTCGATATACGTCACGAGGACCTGCTTTGGATGCCGCCGGCTGCCGATGTTTTCGTACTCCCCGAAATTCTCGGGAAGATATTCATTCTCATAGTACGCTCGAGCTTGTGTCAATTTTTCGTTTAGGAAGGTAACCGCAGATTCCTTCTCCTTCACGTTCTGTTTTGTGGCATCGGAGGGGTTGGCAGTTGCTTCTGCCTGTGCTTCAGCAAGTTTCTGCTCGGCGATTGCAAGATTCTCCTCCGCTTCTATCACTTCCGGGCTGAGCAAGTATTCGAGCCACTCGCGCGCGTAGAATTTAGTGTCCTGTGCAGCGGCAATTTCCTGTTGAACGGTAGCGATCGAGGCGGCAGAATACAGTTCCTGCAATGCCTGCTGCGCCTCAACGTAATCCATTTGGGCAAGTGTGTTGTCGAGTTGAGCCAGTACCTGACCAGCCGCAACCTGATCGCCGACCTTTACATATACGTGCGTGACTTGTCCGCTGGTTTCGAAGCCAAAGGTTGCCTCTGAGTTTGCGATCAGTTTCCCCGTCCCACTGGCTGATAAGACCAAATCCCCTCGTTGTGCGACAGTTGTTTGCACTTCTGATCCGGTTTTGGTTTCGGTAGCCAGGAAGACTTTGGAATAGTATGTAGTTCCTCCCACGGCTGCAAGGATGACAATCGCTGTAATGATCCAGGTTATTTTTCGGGTTATTACTAAAAGGAAAGTTCTTGGTTTGGGTGTCAATTGAGGAAAACCTTTGCGTCAACGGTTGGAATTCTTTCAACCCAAAGTATAGTAAATGAATGTAGAGATACCGTCGGGGAATTATGAAGAAATTGTGTGATTTAGGTTTGTAAAGAAAGGTTGATGTCTCTGTGGAATGTGAGATTTGATTGGCTTGTGCTGAATTTCATAAGGAATTTTTATTTGATTCAATCCAGACCTTGATTATCAAGTATTTTTATCTTACAATAGCGCCCAGATTGTCCTGGGCAAGAGAGACCACTCGGTGAGGAAAGAGACTATGAACGAGAATCGGATCAAGCAGGTACTTGAAATTGAGAAAAAGGCACAGGAAATTTACAATGCCGCGCTGAGCGATGCACAGAAACTTCCCGCGCTTGCCGAGCAGGAGGCTCAGGCGATATTGGACAAAGCGCGGGCTGATGCACAAGCGGAAGCTCGCCAGATCGTTGCCAGGGCAAAGGCGGAAGAGGAAGTTGCCCGCATTCTGGCTCAGGCGGAAGAAAAGAACCGCCAGATCGAAGCGCTGGCGATGAGTAATTTTGACCGCGCTGTGAACTACATTCTTGATCGTGTAATCGGTAGAGAGTAGTTTCCATGCCCAAGAGCGGTGTTTCCGGGTATGCGGCCATCAGCGCCCGAGTCCGGGCAATGTATTCGTCGCTGCTCAGTCCACAGGATTTTGCACGGCTCAGTGATGCGCCAGACTTTCCCACTCTTATCACACAACTCAAACATACCGCTTACAGCCCTTACCTTGAAAACCTCAAAGACAGGGAACTGACGCCGCAAAAGCTGGATTTGGCGATCAAAGGGCGCCTGGCCGATTCCTATCACAGCGTTATACAAATGGCACCCGAACACGCCCGTCCGCTCCTGAAACAACTCTATCGATACTTTGAAGTACAAAATTTGAAAGCGGTGCTTCGTGGCATCGTCACGGACCCATCCTGGGAACGCGTCCGTGATGTCCTCTTTCCAATGGGATCCATGACGGTTTTGCCGGCGCAAGCCATGCTGGAGGCAGGGAGTGTGGGGGCCGCGATAGAGTTGTTACAGGGTACCATGTATTATGAAACGCTGTCTTTCGCGATGAAGCGTTATAGTTCCGAGCAGAATCTTTTCCCGCTGGAAGTTGCTCTGGATTTATATTATTGGCGGCAATTATGGCATGAGGCCAAACGGCTGCAGGGACAGGATCGGGAGCAGGCGCTGCGCCTGATTGGGTCATTGATGGATGTGAATAACCTGATGTGGGTGATTCGTTACCGGGTTTATCACCAGCTTTCTGAAGAGGAAGTAATCAACTATACTCTGCCGTTCGGTTATCGTGTCCGTGATGAAGACGTGCGTGCCATCGCCGCGGGTGCCGATCTCGTTACGGTGGTGGAACGTGTTTTTCCCGGCATATCGGATGTGGATACGCTTCTTGAGGAACCACGCCATGGCCTGCCTCAACTGGAAATTCTATTGAAGCGGCACATTATGAATCAATGCCTGGCAGCTTTTACCGGTAATCCATTTCACATTGGCGTGCCACTGGCGTTCCTGATTCTAAGCGACCTCGAGATTCAGGATTTGACGGTACTGATTGAAGCCAAATCTTCGCAAATGTCAGCTGAAGAATACCTGCCTTATTTGTTGAGATCGGTTGCGGCGTAAACGGCTATAACGTTTCAAAAGTGCACTGTTCGCTGAATAACAAAACCGAGCAGAAATCACCTTGTTTTATAGACTGGAGATTACATGTTCTTCCCCAAAGAAATGACTGAGATCGAACTGATCGTTCCATCCAAGGATCTATTGGCGGTGACAAAGGTCTTGAGCGGTTACGGTGTTTTTCACCAGACCGATAGCAGTTATCCGGGGGTGGCCTCCGGCTCTGCCAATACCTGGCAGGAGCAGGCCGCACTTTACGCTACCTTGGAACGCCGCATCCAGCTGGTGATGCAGGCTCTTGGGGTTGATGAGGGACAGCCTCCGTCCTCTGACTTTGAGGCGATGGTCGAAATTGAAAAGATTCGCCCGCTGGTAGAGCAGCTCGAAGAGGAGGTCAAGAAGATCAGTGACGAACTGACTGATCAACGTAAGAGGCTGGAACAGCTCGAAAGCACACTCCATCAACTGGAACCCGTTGAAGATATTGACCTCGACATCAGCTCCCTGCGCGATTCACGCTATATGTTTTCGGTGCTTGGGCTGATTCCATCAGCCAATGTAGATCGATTGCAGACCAGCCTGGCCAGAGTGCCCCATGTTTTTCTGATACTGCGTTCAGACCCGGGGAAGCCTGTTGTCTGGCTTGCGGGAACGAAAGCCAACGCTGACGTTTTGGAGCGCGCCGCCCGCAGTGCCTACCTGGATCCTCTGAGTCTACCGAATGATTATCAGGGGACGCCAGCCAATATCATCACATCGATTCGCAATACAATCGAGAGTATACAACGCAGGATCGATGAATTAAAGGCAACACTCGCTCGTTTGGCAGATGAGCGCCGACAACAGTTGCGTGATTTGCTCTGGCAGGCTCACACAAGCCGGGTGTTGGCTGATGCGATCGTTCGTTTTGGCCAACTCCGCCATACCTATGTCATTACAGGCTGGGTGCCGGCTGATGATTTGGAAGAACTCAACCGGCGGCTAAAGCAGGCATCCCGGGAAATTCTCATAGAAACATTACCGACCAGTCGTTCCGGACAAAATCAGAACGTGCCTGTGGCCCTAACGAATAATAGATTCCTGCGTCCGTTCCAGATGTTGGTCAACACGTATGCGCGGCCCCGCTACGGTGAAATTGATCCGACCCTCCTGATTGCATTTACCTTTCCAATTCTTTTTGGAGCAATGTTTGGCGATATTGGTCAGGGATTGGTGCTGGCCTTGCTCGGCTGGCTGATGAGCAGTGGCAGGATACTCAAGAGCATGTCCAGCCTCGGTGGGCTCATCGCTATTTGTGGTGTATCCGCGACTTTATTTGGTTTTTTGTACGGAAGTATTTTTGGGTTTGAAGGGCATCTGGTTGAAGAATATCTGGGTTTCAAGTTGGAGCCACTTTGGATCAGCCCCATTCACGAAATTTTGCCGATCCTGATCGTTGCAATTGATGCCGGGATCATCCTGCTGACCCTGGGTTTTTTGCTCAGTATCTTCAATCTCTGGCGCTCACGCGATTGGCCACATCTCGTTTTTGGGCACAACGGCATTGTAGGATTTGTGCTGTATTGGTCGCTTCTCGGGCTGTTGGGGTCTTCACTGGGCGAATCACCCATTTCCCCAAAGCTGGCTGTCGCTGCCGGGTCTTCGCTTCCATCAGTGGTGTTTACTGTTCTGGCGATCATTTCTGGAGTGGCAATTATGTTCTCCGAAGTGTTCCGCAACCTCATGGAAGGCCATCGTCCTTTGATCGAGGGCGGTATTGGCACTTATGCCATTCAGGCGCCCATGGAGTTGTTTGAAACAGTCATTAGCTTCCTGAGTAATACCCTCTCTTACGTGCGTGTGGGTGCGTTTGCAGTCGCGCATGGCGGTTTGAGTCTTGCAATTTTTTCACTCGCTGGCACGCAGCCGGACCTGGGATTCTGGATCACAATTCTCATTGGTAATATTTTCATAGTGGGTTTTGAAGGGTTGATCGTTGGTATTCAGACGATGCGTCTCCACTACTATGAATTCCTGGGTAAGTTCTTCACGGGTGGAGGGATGCGCTTCGAACCGCTGGCCTTGACACCTGCGAAAGAGGAGGGGTAGATAAGGAAATTTGCTGAGGTCCCCAAATATGTTTTGAACGTCTTGCGCTAAGATTGCTCAAAAAACAACAAATAAGGAGAGATACAATGTTTTTGATCTTCGCTGTTATGGTTGGTTTGATCCCGCTGATTCCTGCTGTCATCTATGTAATCCAGCAACATAATACCAGTCCTGTCCAAGCTGTTTCGCGTTTGGTGACGGGGTTCAATGGATTCAACTTCCTGGTAGGCATGATGGCAGCTGGACTCGCTGTCGTCTGGCTGGCTTCACCTTCCTCGGTGTTGGCTTCCGGGGCGGCTCAAGAAGGCGGCAATGTTGATCAGTATGCCTCTCTCGCAGCAGCCATTTCCACAGGTTTGGCTTGTGTCGGCGCTGGTATCGCGGTCGCTGGTTCTGGTGCCGCTGCCGTGGGCGCGACCGCTGAAAAACCCGAGTCCTTTGGCCGTTCGCTGATCTTTGTAGGTCTCTCGGAAGGTATTGCCATCTACGGCTTGATCATTTCCTTCCTGGTCCTCCCGTAGGGACGTAGGGATGGTATGAAAGTTCTGGTGATCGGCCATCCAGCAGCGGTATTAGGCTTCTCGCTTGCCGGAGTTAGTGGACGCGCTGTTACAACGGCTGAAGAGGCTGATCGCGCTCTGGATGAGGCTCTTGCTTCAAAGGATGTCGGAATTATTCTGGTAACTCAGGATATTGCCGTGATGCTCCAGGAGAGAGTCGAAGACCTAAAATTGCATAGCACAATCCCGCTTGTTGTGGAAATTCCGTCGCCCGCCGGAGTTCCTGCAGACCAGCCCTCCCTAAGTGAAGTTGTGCTAAAGGCAATTGGTATTAAACTATGAATCTTTCCTGTCTCGTGTGTCATTGAGACAAGGAGAAATAATATGGTGAGCGAGTTATGAAACCCGAAGAAGGAATTGAAAATTTATCACGCGCCATCTTGAAGGAAGCGGAATCTGATGCCGAGCAGTCTCAGGAGGAGGCTAAGGCAAAGGCTGAGGCCATTCGACAGCGTGCCCAGGAACAGGCTGAGCAGGAACGAAAGGAAATCCTGGAACGGGCGCGGCAGGAAGCGGAACGTCTGCGAGGTCAGGTGCTTGCAAATGCTCAAATGAAGGCTCGAACCCTGCAATTGGAGCATCGCGAAAAGTTGCTGGATCGCGTATTTGATTCGGCCAACCAAAAACTGTCTGCCATCCAAAAACGCTCTGATTACAACAAGCTCGTTGCCCAGTTGCTTCGGGAAGCCCTAGTTCAACTGAATGCAAATAAAGCGGTTGTTCAAGCGGATGGGGTCACGCAGAAGATCCTAAAAGATGGTGTGCTCGGAGAAGTATCAAAAGAGTTGAATGCGGAAGTATCCATGGGTGATATGCTGGATGAGGGCACCGGTCTCATCGTCGAGGCATCAGATGGACATCTGCATTTCAATAACACACTCGAAACCCGCCTGAGCCGATTGCAAAGTTCGCTTCGTTCATCGGTCTACCACGTTCTTATGGGAGAGAAGTTATGAGTGAACAAATCGGGATAGTGACCTGGATCAACGGACCTGTCGTCCGTGCTCGTGGTTCACGTTATGTAGGTATGCTTGAGTTGGTTGAGGTGGGCGAAGAGCGCCTGGTGGGTGAGGTGATCGGTTTGGACGGTGACATCATCACCGCGCAGGTCTATGAAGAAACTTCCGGGATGCGGACCGGCGCCCCGATATTTGGAACTGGTTTGCCCCTGTCAGTGGAACTTGGCCCGGGTCTGTTGAAAAGTATTTTCGACGGAGTCCAGCGTCCCCTGCCATTGATCCAAATGGAGTCTGGTTCGTTCATCGGGCGCGGGATGCGTCTCGATCCGCTTTATCGAAAAGATCGCTGGAGGTTCACACCCCAGGCAAAAGATGGTGACGAAGTTGCCGGAGGCGCGATCCTTGGCATTGTGATGGAGACCGAAACCTTCGAGCACCGCATCATGGTTCCACCGGATCTTTCCGGGACTTTGACCTGGGTTGCCGAACAGGGAGAGTACACCATCGAGGAGCCGATTGCGCGGCTGCGGGTTGGCAGGGAGGAAAAAGAAATCACCATGCTTCAGCGCTGGCCCGTGCGCAGGCTTCGACCTTATAAGTCCCGCCTCGGGGTAACAACTCCCTTGATCACCGGTCAGCGAGTATTGGATACATTCTTCCCCGTTGCCAAAGGCGGCGCGGCAGGCATCCCGGGGCCGTTTGGTTCAGGAAAAACCGTCACACAACATAGCATCGCCAAGTGGGCAGACGCGGAAGTGATTGTTTACATCGGTTGTGGGGAACGCGGCAATGAGATGACCGAAGTGCTCCAGGAATTCCCGCATCTGGTCGACCCGCGCTCTGGTCGCCCTTTAATGGAACGAACGGTGCTGATCGCCAATACTTCCAACATGCCGGTGGCCGCGCGTGAGGCCAGTATCTATACCGGCATCACCATTGCCGAATACTATCGTGATATGGGCTATCACGTTGCTTTGATGGCTGATTCAACCTCTCGTTGGGCTGAGGCGCTGCGTGAAGTTTCAGGTCGCCTGGAAGAAATGCCCGCTGAGGAAGGTTATCCCGCTTATCTGGCGGGACGGCTGGCTGAGTTCTATGAGCGCGCTGGTTATGTGGAAACCACCAATGGGCATCAAGGCTCTGTCACCATCGTGGGTGCGGTATCTCCTCCAGGTGGTGATTTCTCTGAGCCAGTGACGCAGCATACCAAACGATTCATTCGCTGCTTCTGGGCGCTGGATAAGTCGCTGGCCTCCGCCCGTCACTTTCCATCCATTAACTGGCTGGATAGCTATAGTGAATATCTGGAAGATGTGGCAGGTTGGTGGCGTGAGAAGGTTGGCGTGGATTGGTTGAAGATGCGCAATCACGCCATGGAGATCCTGAGTGAGGAAAGCCGTCTCTCGCAGATCGTAAAGCTGGTCGGCCCGGATGCTTTGCCTGACGAAGAGCGATTGATTTTGGAAACGGCCCGCCTGCTGCGCGAAGGTTTCCTTCAGCAAAATGCGATGGACACGGTCGATGCCTACTCCTCGGTTCAAAAGCAAATTCGAATGCTCGACCTGATCCTGCATTTCCATGAGCGTGCGCTGCGTGTTGTCAAGCGCCGTGCGCCGATTTCTGTGATCCATAATCTGTCGGTGGTGGATACCCTCATCCGTATGAAGACGACCGTGCCCAACGAGGAATTGGAAAAGCTGGACGAAATTCAAAAGTCAATCGACGAGCAGATGAGTCGATTAGATGCGGAGTATAGATGAGCACTGTAATTGCACAAGCCGGGCAGGAAGTTCTTGGCGTAAAAAGTATTACAGGGCCAATCGTCATTGTTGAAGGCGCGGCGAATGTCAGCTATGATGAGGTGGTGGAGATCCGTGATGCACAGGGACGTATGCGTCTCGGACGTGTTTTGGAAGTCGGCGAGAAAGTATGTGTGGTCCAGGTGTTTGCCGGTTCCACAGGACTCTCGATTGATGGTACGCGCGTCCGATTTTTAGGAGACACCTTGCGCATCCCCGTTGCGGAGGAAATGCTCGGGCGGGTTTTCGGCGGTCTGGGCAACCCCATGGATGGTGGTCCACTACCTCTGACCGATCACTATGCCGATGTCAATGGCCAACCGATCAACCCGACTGCCCGCGTGTATCCGCGTGATTACATTCAGACCGGTATTTCTGCCATTGATGGATTGAACACTCTCCTGCGCGGCCAGAAACTGCCCATTTTCTCCGGTGCAGGGATGCCGCATGATCAGCTCGCGGCGCAAATCGTGCGCCAGGCCACGTTGGGCGCTGAGGCAGGTGAGCAGGCTTCCCAGTCTGAGCAGTTTGCCGTTGTGTTCGCCGCCATGGGCGTGAAGCATGACGTGGCGGATTTCTTCCGCCGCTCTTTTACCGAAAGCGGAGCTCTGACGCGCGTGGCCATGTTCCTGAACCTGGCTGATGATCCCCCGGTCGAACGTTTGGTCACACCGCGTGCTGCCTTGACACTTGCAGAATATCTCGCTTATGAACGTCAGATGCATGTGCTGGTCATTTTGACGGACATGACCAACTACTGTGAAGCGCTTCGTCAGATCTCTAACATTCGCGGCGAAGTGCCCAGCCGTAAGGGATATCCCGGATACCTGTACAGTGACCTTGCCTCGATGTATGAACGCACAGGGCGCATCAGTACAAGCGAAGGTTCGATCACTCAAATTCCGATCCTGACCATGCCGAGCGACGACATCACTCATCCTGTTCCTGACCTGACGGGTTATATTACGGAAGGTCAGATCACGCTTGGACGTGAACTGGATCACGCCGGGGTCTACCCACCTATCGCCGTTCTGCCGAGCCTGTCGCGCTTGATGAAGGACGGCATTGGTAAAGGTCGCACGCGTGCCGATCATCCGCGTTGGGGTGCACAACTCTATGCGGCTTATGCCCATATGCAGGATGTGCGCGCGCTGGCATCCGTGATCGGTGAGGAAGAATTAGGCGAGGTGGACCAGAAGTATTTGCAATTTGGCCGTGCGTTCGAACGGGAGTTCGTCAATCAAGCACTGACAGAGAATCGCACGATCGAACAAACCCTCGCCATCGGCTGGCGCTTGCTGTCCATGTTGCCGAAAGAAGAACTCACACGTGTGAGCCTGGACGAAATCAAACAATACTATCAGGGTGCAGATGTCGACCATTAACGTTGCGCCTACTCGTACAAATCTGATCCGCGTCAAAAAGGACCTGCAATTCGCGCGGGAGGGTTATGAAATCCTTGACCGGAAACGAGAGGTATTGACCACGGAACTGGTCCGCGTGGCCCATGAAGCGGATGTGCTCCAAAAAGAAGCCTGGAAAATTCTGGAAACCGCCTACCGTGCTCTGGAAAAGGCACAGTTGACATTAGGAAGCGATAATGTGGAGTGGGCGGCGCTGGCTGCGAACAAGACTGTGGATGTCCACCTTAAACTGCGCGGGATCATGGGCGTCGCGATCCCGGTCATTGAAGCTCGCGGAGAGCCGCAAAAAATGCTTTATAGTCTGAGCGGGACGAATGCGGCTCTCGATGAAGCGAGCGCTGCCTTCCGTGAAGTGCTGATCAAGACGCCTCAATTATCCATGCTGGTAACAACGGTCTGGCGGCTGGCAGGCGAACTGCGCAAGACACAGCGCCGCGTGAATGCCCTGCAGCACATCTTCATTCCAGCCTACGAAGAAACAGTTGCTTTTATCGTCAGTTCACTGGAGGAACGGGAACGTGAAGAGACGTTCCGCTTGAAGTGGCTGAAGACAAAAATGGCCAAATCGGCTGCCTGATTGCCCGGGAGACAGGTTAATACTGGGAGGCCTTATTGTCATGGTGGTTTATGGGTTAAACTAGGTGATTGAATGTTGTTGAGATTCCTGGGCTACGTTCTGGCGGGCTGAAATCAAGGCACAATAAGGAGTTCATATGAATATTGGCGTATTGGGTACGGGCATGACGGGGCAAACGATTGGCTCCAAGTTAGTACAACTCGGGCACGAAGTGATGTTGGGATCGCGCGATGAAGCGAATCCCCCAGCGGTTGCCTGGGCCAAGGATCAGGGGCAACACGCCTTATATGGAACCTTCAAGAACGCCGCTGTATTCGGTGAAATTATTTTTAATTGCGCACTGGGATCAGCCTCTCTGGAGGCGCTCCAACAGGCGGGAGCAGAGAATCTAAAAGGTAAGATTCTGATTGACACTTCGAACCCTCTTGATCGTTCGACGGATACCTGGACTCTAACTGTATGTAATACTGACTCGTTGGGCGAACAGATC
>Ga0214473_10011045_pt1 | contig 10612 bp, 7 predicted proteins | sample RVTome_7_FD_203509 | JGI IMG/M metagenome (GOLD analysis project Ga0214473, IMG submission 203509) | Soil microbial communities from uranium-contaminated site in the Upper Colorado River Basin, Wyoming, United States - RVT98D197 | ecosystem: Environmental > Terrestrial > Soil > Contaminated >... | reverse complement strand
CTGACTATGTCGATCCGTACGGCTACGTTCTGAACATCGTGCTGCTCGCCAATGAGGCGGGCCTGAATCTGACGGTGGGCCAATCGCCCCAGGGAGCGCTCAGGTTCGCGACCGGCATCGCGGATGGCTACGTCGACGCGGGTTTTGGCGTGCCCATGCCCTCGGTCCTGGAGCAGTCCACGCTGACGCATCCGGGCAACATCACCTCCTTCCGGACGCTCCAATTCCTTTTCTGCTCGTCGACGACGCTGCCGAACCAGAACTTCCAAGTGATCCTGGAGACGTATCCCGGACCGCCGTATCCCAAGATCTACTGGACTTATACCCCGCCGGCAGCCGGGGCCGCGTTTCAGAGGGTGGAAATCGATCTGTGGAAGCCGACGAAAATCACGGATGCCAATGGTCTGACTTTGAGAGATCTGCTGTCGAAGACGCGGTTTCTCTATTTCTATTTCCATGGGGGTCCGGCGGAAATCCTAACAGGGTATTCCGCCTGGATCGATGACATTCAACTGGCGGGACCCCCGCTGGCGCGTGTCAACCAGTGGACCTTGTACCGGTAAGGCAAAGGCAGTCGGCAAGCCCGTCCCATTCGGCAAGGTGTGGTGAAGTTGGAGGCGGCCGCGTCCGGCGGCAGGGAAGCCATCCCGGCGCGACAGCCCGAGTACCATACGAGCGCAGCTGACCAAACGGATTTGGAGCAGCGGGATGCTGGCGGCGAGAGGATTCCATTTTTACCAGGGCGAGGCCAAGTGGCTGGCGCGCGGCGTGACTTATGGGCCCTTCCGGCCCGATGAGGGCGGCCTGACGTATCCCGGCCCGGACCAGATACGGCGGGATTTCGCGGCGATCTCTGCGATGGGCGCCAATGCGCTGCGCCTCTACAACGTCCCCGACGAGCGCCTGGCGACCCTGGCGGCCGAGTACGGCCTGATGCTGCTTATCGACATCCCCTGGCCCAAGCACATCCATGTGTACGGCGTGCCGGCCAACGAGCGGCTGTGCCTGGGGATGGTCGAGGAGAGCGTGGCCCGGGTGAGCCGGTGGCCCAACGTTCTGGGCGTGTTTGTCGGCAACGAGATCCCGGCCGACCTGGTGCGCTGGGCGGGCGCGCGGCGGGTCGAGCGCTTCCTGCGGCGTCTCTACGGACGCGCCAAGCACCTGGCCCCGGACCTACCGGTGGGGTTTGCGAACTTCCCGCCGACGGAATACCTGGAGCTGGGCTTTTTCGATTTTCTGGGATTCAATGTATACTTGCACACGCCCAAGGATTTCCGCGGCTATCTCTTGCGCCTGCGCTATCTCTACCCCGAAAAGCCGTTGCTGCTCAGCGAGTTCGGGCTCGACACGCAGCGGCACACGCCGGCCGAGCAGGCGCGGCTGCTTTCGGAAAACCTCGGCGCGGCCTACGAGGTCGGCATGGCCGGCGCCTTTGTCTTCGCCTGGACGGACGAGTGGCACACGGGCGGCTACGACGTCGAGGAGTGGTCGTTCGGCTTGACAGACCACGACCGGCGGCCCAAGCCCTCGCTGGCAGTCGTGTCGCAGGTGTTCCGGTCGGCGCCGCAATGCACGCCCCTGCCGAGCGGGCCGAAGATCTCCGTGGTTGTGGCCACATACAACGGCGGGCGCACGTTGCGGCCATGCCTGGAGTCGCTGCGGCGGCTGCGCTATCCCGATTACGAGGTCATCGTGGCCGACGACGGCTCGACGGACGACACGCCGGAGATCCTCCGGGATTTCCCCGACCTGCACGTGATCACGCAGGACAACCGCGGGCTGTCGGCGGCGCGCAACGCCGGGATCGAGGCGGCCACGGGCGAGATCGTCGCGTTCACGGATTCGGACTGTTTCGTGGATCGGGATTGGCTGTATCATCTGGCGGCGGCGTTCGAGCGCGAGAACATCGCCGGGGCCGGCGGACCGAACCTCACGCCCGAGGACGACGGGGCGGCAGCCCGGGCCGTGGCGCGCGCGCCGGGGCACGCCACGCATGTCCTGTTGCCCAACGACGAGGTCGAGCACGTCCCCGGCTGCAACATGGCGTTCCGCCGGAGCGTCCTGCTGTCGGTCAACGGATTCGACCCGGTCTTCCGCAAGGCGGGCGACGACGTGGATGTGATCTGGCGGATGCAGGACATGGGCTACCGGATCGGGTTTGCGCCCGCGGCGTTCGTCTGGCATCACCGGCGGCCGACGCTGCGGGCCTACTGGAAACAGCAGATGGGCTACGGCGAGGCCGAGGCGCTGTTGATCCGCAAGCATGCCAACCGGTTCAACGACCTGGGCCAGTCGGTCTGGCGCGGGCGGATCTACGCCTCGCCGGAGGCGCAGCCGTTGCTGGGCCGGCCGAACATTCGGTACGGGATTTTCGGCTCGGCCGGCTACCAATGCATCTATCAACGGCCGGGCAACCGCCTGGTGCATCGCGTGGCGTCGTGCGAATGGTGGTTTTTCAGCCTGTGCCTGATCGTACTGGGCCTGTACGCCGCGCCGGCCCTGACGGTGGGACTGATCGGCGTGGCGTTGGCGGCGGGGGTCGGCGGCCTGCGGGCGTGGCGGCGGATCGAGCACGAACCGGCCGGCTCGAAGCGGCTGCTGCCGCTGATCGCGCTGCTTTGGACGACGCAGCCGATCGTCCGGGGCCTCACGCGCTACTGGTCGCGCCTGGGGATCCGGCCGCCGGCGCACGACCTGCCGAACGCGGCGCGTTCGGCGTCCGAGGGCCGGAAGCTGCATTTCTGGCGCACGCGCGTCCTGGAGCACTGGGGCGAGCAGGCGCCCTCGCGCCTGGAAGTCCTGCGCCGCCTCGTGTCGGAATTGACACGCCTGCAATGGATCTATACGACCAACACCGAATGGGAGCCGTGGGACCTCTCGGTGGCGCTTTCGGCCTGGTTCAAGGTGCGCGTGGTTTCGGCGGAGGAACACCACGGCGGGACGAAACGGCTCCTGCGGTTCCGGCTGGGCCTCGTGCCGACGACGCTGTTTTACATCCTCGTGGGCGCGGGCCTGGCGGTCAGCGGGGCCGTGGCGTTCCAGGATACGATCCTCTCGCGCACCGTGCTGGTGGTGCTGCTGCTGATCCTCTGGGCCGCCTACCGGCAGGGCTTGACACGGCGGTTCGCCATCGAGGATCTCATCCATTCGGTCGCCGCGAACGTCGGCTACGAACCGCTGGGCCGCCCGGCCGAGGCGCCGGCGCCCGGCCGGAATCCCTTGGCGCAAACGGCCTTTTAACATAGAGAATCGTCCGTTGGAGGTGGACCATGCACAGGCAGGAACGAATGAGACACGCGGGCGGACGCCTGGCGTTTACGTTGATCGAACTGCTCATCGTGGTGGCGATCATCGCGATCCTGGCGACGATCGCGATCCCCAATCTCCTGGAGGCGCAGACGCGGTCGAAGGTGGCCAAGTCCGACGCGGACCTGCGCGCCCTGGCCACGGCGCTGGAGTCGTACCACGCCGATTACACCAGTTACCCGCCGACGCCGCTGTCGTCGCTGAGCGACCGTTACGCGCGCCTGAAGTTCGTCACGACGCCGGTGGCCTACATCACGATGCTGCCCATGGAGCATTTCGCGCTCAAAGGCCAGCGCGAGCCGTTCGCGTTCTGGAACTCCAACCTCAACGATGCCATGAAGTTCTCGCCCATTTACTTCTACCTCTTCGACGAGAAGCGCCGCCGCGGGCGCTGGGCGCTCTTCAGCCGCGGGCCCGACGTCGATTATGAGGCGGCGCCCGAGGAGGGCGGCGGCGGGTTGCTCATGCATTACGACCCGACGAACGGCTCGGCCAGCAACGGCGACATCATGCGGTTCGGCCCGTGAGAGCGTGTCTAAGAGCGTGTTTGAAAATCACTTGGAGCATCGGTCTGGAGGGTACGTAGTTCCCACTTTAGTGGGGCTTTTTGGTTCTCCGCCGCCCACTAAAGTGGGAACTACATACATTTTCAAACACCCTCTAAGACAAGCTGCCGATGCTAAAGCGTTTCGCAAGCACGCTGAAGCGCGCTTGGGATTGTGGGGGGGCGGCAGTTCCCCGGCCTCAAGGCCGGGGCAACGAGAAACCTCCTGAAGGAGGTAGGAAAGGCAGGGCGTGCGCGGAGACACAAGCACGGCTGCTTACCCTCTTGAGAGGGGCATCTGCGAGGCTTGGGAATTCGGAAGGGCGTGTGCGGAGACACAAGCATGGCTGCTTACCCTCTTGAGAGGGGCATCTGCGGAGGCTTGGGAATTCGGAAGGGCGTGCGCGGAGACACAAGCACGGCTGCTTACCCTCCTGAGAGGGGCATCTGCGGAGGCTTGGGAAAGGGAGAAGCATGACTTTTTACCCTCTTCAGAGGGTTCGTTTTTCTTGCCCCGGCCTTGAGGCCGGGGAGGGTGCCAATGCCCCCATTGCTACAGCGCGCTTCAGCGTGCTTGAGCGTTAAACATGCTCTAAGGATGAGATCGAATGAAGTCTTCGGCCTGGAGCCAGTACCGTCGCCTGCTCGCCTACGCGCGGCCCTATAAGCGCGACATCGCCGCGCAGTTCGCGCTCATGGGCGTGGCGGTGGCCGTGGGGCTCGTCAAGCCCTGGCCGCTGAAGGTGCTCGTGGACAACGTCGTCGGCGGCCGGGCGCTCGCGTGGGGCTCGTGGCGGCCGGCGGTCGGGCCCGAGCTCCTGCTCGCGCTGACGTGCCTGGCCTTCCTGCTGATTCACGCCGGCGAGTCGCTGGTGCAGTTCGGCTCGACGAGCCTGTCGACCTACCGGTCCTCGAAAATGATGCGCGACTTGCGGTCGGACCTCATGCGCCGCCTCCAGGCGCTGTCGCTGGGCTTTCACGACAGCCACAAGGTGGGCGACCTCGTGCATCGAGTCGCGTTCAACACGACCGCCGTGGAAACGGCCTTTCAGACCGGCTTCATGGGGACGGTGAAGAGCTCGATGACGCTCGTCGGCATCTTCATCGTGATGCTGCACGTGAACGCGCGCCTGACGGCCGTGGCGCTGGCGGTCGTGCCGCTGCTGGTGCTCTGCATCCGCCGCTACGCCAGGGGCATCCAGGAGGTCTCGCGCGAGCACCAGACGCAGGAGGGCGCCGTCTCGTCGAAGGCGCAGGAGATCCTCTCGTCCATCCGGCTGGTCCTGACGTTCCGGCGCGAGGCCTGGGAGCAGAAGCGCTTCGAGGAGGCCTGCGAGCGGAGCGTCCGGACGCGCATGCGCACGACGTTTGCCAACAACGGCTTTTCGCTGGGCGTGGCGCTCATTCTCGCGCTGGGGACGGCGCTGCTGTTCTGGGTCGGCATCCGACAGGTTCAGGCGGGCCGGCTGACGATCGGCGAGTTCCTGGTGTTCAACGCCTACCTGGGCATGCTGTATGCGCCGCTGTCGGTTCTGAGTTATACGGCCTCGGCCGTGCAGAGCGTCCTGGGCGGGGCCTCGCGCCTCTTCGAGATCCTCGACACGGAGGTCGAGATCCAGGACCGGCCCGAGGCGCGCCCGTTGGCGGCCGTGCCGCAGGACGTCCGGTTCGAGGCGGTCGAGTTCGGCTACCAGGAGGGCCGGAGCGTGCTGCACGACGTCAGCCTCGAGGTCCGGCCCGGCGAGATGATCGCGATCGTGGGCGAGACGGGCGGCGGCAAGACCACGCTGCTGAACCTGATCATGCGGTTTTACGATCCCTGGCGCGGGGGCGTGCGCGTGGGCGGGCGCGATCTGCGCGAGGTGACGCTGGAGTCGCTGCGCCGGGCCATCGCGCTCGTGCCGCAGGAGATGGCGCTGCTGTCGGACTCGATCCGCGAGAACATCGCCTACGGCCGGCCCGACGCTGACGAGGCGGCGATCGAGCAGGCGGCGCGCCTGGCCGAAGCCGACGCGTTCATCCGCAACTTGCCCGAGGGTTACGAAGCGCGCGTGGGCGAGCGCGGCGTGCGGCTGTCGGCGGGCCAGCGCCAGCGCATTGCCCTGGCGCGCGCGATCCTCAAGGACGCGCCGATCCTGCTCCTGGACGAGCCGACCTCGGCGCTGGACGCGGAGACCGAAACGCGCGTCATGGAGAATTTTGAACGCCTGCGCGACGGCCGCACGGTCGTCCTGGTGGCTCATCGCCTCTCGACGATCCGGCGCGCCGATCGCATTTACCTGCTGGCGCGCGGCCGAATCGTTGAGAGCGGCACGCATGGCGAGCTGCTCGAGAACGACGGCCCGTACTCGCGGTTATGGAAGGCCCAGATGGAAGGGCATCACGTCGGAGCATTGAGTGCAGTCTGATGCGTATCGCTGAAATCGCCACATTATTGCGTCCCGTGCCGCCCGACGGCGAAGGCTCCGTCGAGTCGGTCGTCTCGACGATCACCGAGGGCCTGGTCGCGCGGGGGCACGACGTGACGCTGTTCGCGTTGAGGGGTTCGCGGACCGCGGCGGAATTGCGCAGCCCGGTCGAGGCCAGCTACACGGCGGACCCCGAGAAATGGGACTGGCAGCTGTACGAGGCCTGGCAGGTGCGCGAGGCGTTTCGCTCCTGGCGCGAGTTCGATATCCTGCACTGCCACTCGTACCACCACGGCCTGCTTGTGTGCGACTACGTGCAGACTCCGTCGCTGCACACGATCCACATCGACCCCGGACCCGATTACGTGTTCCTGGCGCGGCGGACGCGCAACCGCCACCTGCTGTTCTGCTCGCGCTACCAGGCGCGGGCGTTCGAGGGGGTCGACGGCGTGCACATCGTGCCGCACGGCATGGACATGAGCGCCTACGAGCCGGCGCCGGCCGGTGCGCGCGGGAATTATCTTGCGTTCCTGGGGCGCTTCATCGAGGAGAAGGGGCCGCTGGAGGCCATCGCGCTGGCGCGCCGCACGGGTCTGCCGCTGAAACTGGCCGCGCCCGCCAACGCGTACTATCATGAGAAGATCGAGCCGCTCGTCGACGGCCGGCTCATCGAATATGTCGGCGAGTTGGGCGGGCGCCGGAAGGCCGAGTTCCTCGCCCGGGCGCGCGCGCTCGTCTATCCCGTCCAGCGCGGCGAACCGTTCGGGCTTGTCCTCATCGAGGCAATGGCCAGCGGATTGCCGGTCGTGGCGCTCAACCGGGGCGCGGTGCCCGAGGTCGTGACGCACGGCGTGACGGGCTGGCTTTGCGAAACGGTCGAGGAGATGGCCGACGCCGTGGCGCGCGCCGACGCGCTGGACCGCCGCGCGATCCGCCGCGAGGCCGTCGAGCGGTTTGCCGCCGACCGCATGATCGACCGGATCGAAGGCGTCATGCGCGAGATCGTCGAGGCCCGCCGGCCGGCCTCCGCGGGAGCACGCTCATGAACCCCTTGCGCGCGCGGTACATCGGCTACACGAAGGGCACGGAGAACCACGGCGACGAGGCGCTGCTGTGGATCATCCGCGATCTGCTGGCGCCGGAGATCGACGTGGTGAGCAGCGGCGCGGAGTACGACCTGGCGCTCCTGGGCGGCGGCACGCTCATCAACCAGTCGCCCTGGCTCATCGATTTCTTCTCGGCCACGCTCGACAAGGCCGGGCGCGGCGTCGTCTTCGGCACGGGTGTGGGCGATCTGGCCTTCTGGGGCAACCATTTCGAACGCTGGGCACCGCTGCTCAACCGCTGCGACCTGGTCGGCGTGCGCGGGCCCGACTCGGTGGCGCTCCTGCATCAGCACGGCGTTTCGCATGCGGTCTGCGTGGGCGACCCGTACCTCTGGCTGCGCTGTCCCATGGAGCGCGAGCCGATCCCGCGGCGCCTGGGCGTGAACCTCGGCGGCACGAACAATTCCCTCTGGGGCACCAACGACGGCGACCTGCACGAGTATCTCGTGGACGTCCTGCGCGCGCTCAAGGCGCGCGGCTGGTCGTTCGTGTGGGTGTCGGTCTGGTCGCAGGATCTGCCGATGATCGAGGCCGTGCGCGCGCGCGTGGACCCGGCATCGGCGCCGGTGCTCGACGCCCGCGCGCAATCGCTGGAGGCCTATTCGGCGATCGCCGGGTGCGAGGTCTTCCTGGGCGAGAAACTGCACGGCAACGCGATGGCGGCCATCGCCGGCGTGCCCTTCCTGGGCCTGGAGTACCAGCCGAAGGTGCGCGATTTCGCCGCCTCCCTGGACGTCGCCGAGTGGATCGTCTCGACGGCCGAACGCAACCGCGACGCGCTGGTCGAGCGGATCGAACGCCTGCGGCATCGGCGCGAAACCGTGCGCCAGCAGATGGTCGGCGCGCGCGAGGCGCTGCGCGACCGCCTGGCCGCCTTCACGGCCGCCGTCAAGCAGCACTATGCTCCGGTGGGCGCCGGCGCCATCCTCGATCTGGACGCCGGCCGCCCGGACCTCGCCCCGCCCGAAAGTCTCCCGTCCGAGTCGGCGGGGTTTGGGGGGTAGCGCATGCGCATCGTCTTCGCCGGCATCATCGGCCGCTATCCCTGGGGCGGGGTTACGTGGTGCAGCCTGATGTACCTGCTGGGGCTGCGCCAGCTGGGCCACAGCGTCTATTACCTCGAAGACACCTGCGAGTGCAACTACGACCCGGAGATCAACTCGATCGCCACCGACCCGCGCTACGCGCTGGGCTACATCCACCGCAGCCTGGCGCCGTTTGGCCTGGGCGAGCGCTGGTGCTACATCGATTACCAGGGGCGGTACTATGGGATCCCGCGCGAGCGCTGGGAGGAGGTCTGCCGTTCGGCCGATCTGTTCCTCGTGCTCTCGGGCGGCTGCTGGGTCTGGCGCGAGCACTACCTGCACGTCCCGGTGAAGGCGTTCATCGACAGCGATCCGGGATTCACGCAGTGCGCGCTGAACGAGGCGCTCGATTCGCGTCAGTCGGAGCCCAGGAAGCGCTGGTACGTCGATTTCTTCGGCGCCTACGACCGGCTGTTCACGTTCGGCAGCAACATCGGCCAACCGGGCTGCGAGATCCCGACGGTCGGCTTCCGCTGGCTGCCGACCTGGCAGCCCGTGGACACGACGCTCTGGGCGCCGCCCAACGGCGCGGCGCCGGCGCGGCGCGAGTGGACGACCGTCATGACGTGGGTGATCGAAAGCTTCAAGGACATCGGCGGCTACAAGGATCAGGAGTTTCTCGGCATCCTCGATCTCGCGCGCAACTCGGCGGAGATCGGCGGGCCGCCGTTCGAACTGGCCATCAACGGCCCGGCGGCGTTTCTGCGCGAGCACGGTTGGCGCTGCGTGGATGCCTTCGGCGCGTCGGCCGACCTCTGGCGCTATCACAATTATCTCTCGACCAGCCGCGGCGAGTTCGGCGTGGCCAAGCACACGTACGTCAAGAGCCGCTCGGGGTGGTTCAGCGACCGGACGGCCTGCTATCTGGCCAGCGGGCGCCCGGCGGTCGTCCAGGACACGGGCACGGGCGAGACGCTGCCGGTCGGCGAGGGCCTGCTGACGTGGCGCTCGGCCGACGAGGCGCTGGACGCCTTGATGCGCGTGGAGGCCGATTATGCCCGCCACAGCGCCGCGGCCCGCCAGCTGGCCGTCGAGCATTTCGACGCCCGGCGCGTCCTGAAATCGCTGCTGGACCGCTGCTGACGCACCCAGAAGCCTCTCACGCAAAGACCGCAAAGGAGCAGAAGCGCTCACGCAAAGGACGCAAAGGAGCAAAGGACGCAAAGGAAACATTCTTCCTTGTTTTGGTTTTCTTGCGGTTCCCTGCGCCTCTGCGTGAGGAGCGCTCTTCTGGATTTCTGGGTTTTTGTTTTCCCTTTGCGAACCTTGGCTCCTTTGCGCCCTTTGCGTGAGTGGCTTTTGCTCAATTCAGGTGTCCAGGCGGTAAACGATCAGGCGGTCGTTGGCGAAGATCCGGGGATAGCGGTTTGCCAGGTGCTGGCCGAGCTCGCGGTAGTGGCTGAGCCACCAGAAGGCCGGCCAGGCAAAGACAATGAACTGCGCGCCGGCAGCGCGCAGGCGCTCGAGCTCGCCGACCGCGGTCGCCCCGTCGGGCGGAAGCCCCCAGTACTTCCCATCGCGCTCGAGGAACGGAATCGCCTGCCGCCCGGCGGCCACCTGGCGATTGAGCTGCTCCTCGTCCACGAGGATGAACCGGGCGCCCGCCGGAATCGTCGCGGCCAGATCGCGCGCCAGGAGCATCTGCTTCCAGACCCATTGCGCCAGCTTCTTCGCCGACTCCAACCCCACGGCGACCGCATCCGCCGCCAGAAGATCCCCGGACTCCAGGAACCCGACGTACCGGCCGCGGCTTTGCTCGACGGCGGCCTGCAGCCCCTCGGCCTGCGAGCGATCCGGGGCCAGGATCCCGGTCACCCGCCCCGCAGACCGGGCGAGGGCCTCGCGCGAGGCGCTGTCGGCCACGTGATCGACGGCCAGCACCTCGACCTCCGGCCAGGTCTGATTCAGCGCGCGCTCCAGCGCCTCGCGCAGGGGAGCGGCGCGATCGACATGACTGACGACCAGGCTGATCCGGGGGTGTTCGGGCTCGCTCGACTCGTCGCCTTCCGCCAACGATCCTCCAGTCCATCCATCTTCTGTAGCCCCCGCCGTGAGAAGGGGGATCTCTTCTGTAGCCCCCGTCGTGAGACGGGGGATCTCTTCTGTAGCCCCCGTCGTGAGACGGGGGATCTCTTCTGTAGCCCCCGCCGTGAGACGGGGGAT
>Ga0214473_10011044_pt1 | contig 10612 bp, 10 predicted proteins | sample RVTome_7_FD_203509 | JGI IMG/M metagenome (GOLD analysis project Ga0214473, IMG submission 203509) | Soil microbial communities from uranium-contaminated site in the Upper Colorado River Basin, Wyoming, United States - RVT98D197 | ecosystem: Environmental > Terrestrial > Soil > Contaminated >... | reverse complement strand
GATGGTCTCGATGCCCTTGGTGCCGCGCTCGATGACCCGGCTCAACCCGCCGGTACGGCGCGCCAGGTGGAAGCGCAGCGACAGCCGGTGCAGGTGCAGGAAGGTCTGGTGGGCGAGCCGGCGCACGGCGTGCTGGCCGACGCTGGCGAACAGCACGTCACGCAATTGCTGGAAGCCGGCATCGATGATGTTGCCCACGCCGAAGGCGACGACCAGCACGATCGGCACGGCGACGCCCAGGATGACGGCCGAATTGTCCGCGCCGGTATCGAGAGAATCGATGATGCCCTTATAGGCGAAGGGCACGAGGGTGGTAGCGACCTTGGAGAGCAGCAGCGCACCAATGGCGAGGATCACCCTCAGTTTGAGATCGGCCCTGCCCTGGGGCCACATATAGACCCAGAGGTTGCGGACAGTGCGCAGCAGGCCGCGCTCTTCAGCGCTGACCGTGGGCTGCTTGGGCGCCTCGTCTGCGGCCGCCATCAGGCCGGTTCCGTCAGGGCTGGTGCAGCGCGAGTGGCGAGTTCGGCGGAAAGGCCTGAGAACAGCCCGTTGCAGGCGGAACCGAGCGCCTCGAGGCGATCGGCGCGCAACGAATAGCAGTTGCGGGTGCCGCGCGCCTGGCGCTCCACCAGCCCGGCGTCAAGCAGGACCTTGATGTGCTGGGAGACGGTCGACTGAGCGAGCGGCAGACATTCGGTGACGTCAGTGCAACAGCAATCGCCCTGCCGCTGCGTGGCCAGGATGCGCAGAATGTTCAGCCGCACCGGGTGGCCGAGCGCCCGCATGACATTGGCGAGATCGTCGTCTTGCATCGAGTTGATCTTGTTCATCGTCATTGACCGATAGAAGATGAGTGCGACCAACGCAAGTCCGATGCTGGTTATTCGTCGTAAACCAGCGGCAGGTCGAAGACCTGGCCGGGGTAGATGCGGCCTGGACTGCGGATCTGGTCCTTATTGGCGCGGTAGATGGTGGTGTATTTGAGCCCGTCGCCATAGATGCGCCGGGCAATCGACCAGAGGTTGTCGCCGCGGCGGATGATGGCTTTGCCCGAGGCAAACCGCATGGCCTCGGGATCGCCGACCGGAACGGCCTTGAGCGTCGGAACGGGTTTCTCTTCGGCAGGTACGGCAGCAATGGTGGTCGTCGGCGCGGGCACTTCGGGAGAAGCCGGCTGTGCTGGGGCAGCGGTTGCAGCCGGCATTGCCGGCTTGGCTGGAACGGCCTGCTTGGCGGGAGTCACGGTGGTGGCGGCCGGCTCCTGCGCAGGCGGAATTTCGATGCCTGCCACCTGCGGCGCGGGTTCGGATACCGGCATCTTGGGGGTTGGAGATGCAACCGGCCCGGGCTCGGGCTCGGGCACTATGACCGGCTTGATCGACGGGGTGAGCGGCTTGGGAGTGCTCACCTCAGCGTCGGGCACATTGGCTGCCTCGATCGCCTTGTCGCCGGTGTGGCCGGCCTCCTTGGCAGGCTGGGTGAGGACAGGGACGATCGCCACTTCGGCCGACGGCTTCTGGGCAGCGCCGAGATCGCGGTCAACCGGGGGGGTAGGGCCGGCTTTGGCTGCGACCGTCAGGTCCCGCTCGATCCCAGCGGCGGGGGCCGCGTCCGAGGTGGCAGCAAGGTCGCGGCCGGGCGCCGAGGTGGTCGCGGCATCGAGGGCAGGCGCGAGTTCCCGATCGGACGGCTCGGCGACAATTGTGGGTTCGGGCTGAGCAGCCGGCGCCGGCTCGGGTTCCGCCACTTCAACCGGCGGTAGCGGCTTGGGCTCGGCGGCAAGGAGGTCGACGACGAAGTTCACTTCGGCACGGGCCGCGACCTCGGCGGTCCCAGGCTTCAGCATGTCGATGCGCACCCGCTGCGACGGCTGGGTCAGCGCGCTCTGGGCCTCCACCAGCCAGCGGCCTTCGGCCACAATGGCATCGGCGATGTAATTGTCGTCGACATAGAGGCGCATGGTGGCGCCTTCGGCCCCGCCGCCGGCGAAGAAGTTGGCCGTCCCGTCGATTTCAATGGCGTCGATGGAAGGCGGGATGATCACGACCGGGGCTGGAGCGGGTTCCGGCTCGATGGCGTCCGGTTCGACCGTGGCGACGGCGGTGCCAGGCGCCTCGGCGGACGCCGGTTCGGTGACCGGAGCGGGCGTGGCCGCTGGCGTGCGTGGCTCGGGATCGGGGTCAATTGCCACCTTTTCGGGCGCCTCCGGGAGGAGCGGCAGGCCCTGCAGCACTGCGGACGCCTCGCCCGGCCTGGTGGCGACCACAAGGGGCTCAGCGGAGCGTTCGGGGTCGATGACGACGACGAAGGATTGCTCGGCGAGCGTCTCGCCGCCGGCTTCGCCGACACTGATCTCGACGCCGCCCGCCGCGAGCGGGGCTTCCGGAACCACGACCCAGTCGCCGCTCGGCTCCGCCGTCGTCGTTCCCAGCGGCGCGCCGTTGGCATAGACCTCGATCCGGGCGCCGGGGCTGCCGGTACCAGCGATCAGCAGCGAGCCGTCCGGCTCGGCGCGCAGCAGCGTGAGTTCGGGTGGCACGGCGGCGACGATCGACTGAGGTTCAGGCGCGGCGGGGGTGGGCGGCTCTGGTTCGGCTTGGGGCGCCACAACGACCGCTCCGGATGCGGCAGGCGGCAAAAGGCCCGCATCGACCACCCGCAGACGCAGGCAGGCGGCAAATCCGTCGGAACTTTCGGAGCAAGCGATGAGGGAAGGACCGGCCAGCACCACCACGACGACCATCACGGTCAGTGTGGCCGCAAAAAGCGTCAGGTAGACATTACGCTTCGGCGACGGCTCGGCCAGTTCATCCTCCAGAAGAACCGAACCGGACTGCGGCTGCTCGCATCAGGCTGCCGCCTGCGCCCGGGTCTTCATCAACTTGTAGGTAATGGATTCATAAAGCGCTTCAAATGAGGCATCAATGATATTGGGGCTTACCCCGATGGTGTACCAGCGCTCGCCGGTGCCGTCGCGGCTTTCGACCAGTACACGGGTGACCGCGCCCGTGCCGCCGTCCAGAATACGGACCTTGAAGTCGACCAGTTCGAGATCTTCGATCTGCGCGGAGTACTTGCCCAGGTCCTTGCGCAGGGCGAGATCGAGTGCGTTCACCGGGCCGTTGCCTTCGGCCACCGACATCAGCAACTGGTCGTCGACCCGGAGCTTGACCACCGCCTCGGTGACGGTGATCTGCTCGCCGCGGGCGTTGTGGCGGCGCTCGACGCTGGTGCGATAGCTCTCGACCTCGAAGAAATCGGGCAGCGTGCCGAGGATCGAATGGGCCAGGATGGCGAAGGACGCATCGGCGCCGTCATAGGAATAGCCCCGCGCCTCGCGCTCCTTGACCACACGCAGGAGCTTTTCGAGCTTGGGGTCGTCCTTGCTCAGGGCGATGCCGTGGCGCTTGAGCGCGGTCAAAAGGTTGGATTTGCCGGCCTGCTGGGAAACCATGATCGAGCGCTCATTGCCCACCAGCTCGGGCGGGATGTGCTCATAGGTCGAGGATTCCTTGGCGAGCGCCGAGGCGTGGATCCCCGCTTTGGTGGCAAAGGCGGAGGCGCCAACATAGGGCGCCTGCCGGACCGGGGCGCGGTTGAGCAGTTCGTCGAAGGCGCGCGAGATCTGGGTCAGCCGCCCGAGCTGCTCGGCGGTCACGCCGACCTCGAAGCGATCGGCGAAGCCGGACTTGAGCATCAGCGTCGGGATCAGCGTAACGAGGTTGGCGTTGCCGCAGCGCTCGCCGATGCCGTTGAGCGTGCCCTGGATCTGGCGCACCCCTGCCCGCACCGCCGCAAGACTATTGGCGACCGCCTGGCCGGTATCATCGTGGGCGTGAATGCCGAGCCGGTCGCCGGGAGCGACCTTGAGCACGGCGCCCACGATTTCCTCGATCTCGGCGGGCATGGTGCCGCCATTGGTGTCGCAGAGCACGACCCAGCGCGCGCCGGCCGCAATCGCCGCTTTGACGAACTCGAGGGCATAGGCCGGGTTGGCCTTGTAGCCATCGAAAAAATGCTCGCAGTCGACCAGCGCTTCCTTGCCCGCCGCCACCGCGGCGACGATCGTCTCGTTCAGATTGCGGAGGTTCTCCTCCGGGGTGATTTCGAGGGCGATCTTGACCTGGTGGTCCCAGGCCTTGCCGACGAAACAGGCCGCATCGGCGCGGCAATTGAGGATCGCCTGCACGCCCGGGTCGTTGCCGACCGAGCGGCCGGAGCGCTTGGTCATGCCGAAGGCGGTAAAGATCGCGTGCCGGGTCCGCTTCTCCTCGAAGAAGGCGGTATCGACGACGTTGGCCCCTGGATAGCCGCCCTCGACATAGTCGACGCCAAGCTCCTCGAGCAGCGCGGCTACGGAGATCTTGTCCTCGAGCGAGAACTCGATGCCGGCCGTCTGCGCGCCGTCACGAAGCGTGGTGTCGAAAAGGTAGAGGCGTTCTTTGGTCATTACGCTGAACTCGTTGGCTGCCAGTCATCGGTATCATGGTCGGGATGCTGGTAACCGACGACCGTCGCATTGAAAGCTGTTTCCTTTTCGACATGCGGCTGGTGCGGCACATCGCCTAGCATGTCGAACAGAGCCAGCTTGTCCTTGAGGACGTATTGAACGGTCGGCGGCGCCACGTCGGGATCGTCAAATGCGCCGCCGGCGAGCTCCATCGATCCGCTGTCTTCCAAATAGCACAGAGGCGTTCCGCAATTGGCGCAAAAGCCCCGCCGCGCCCTGTTTGAGGAGCGGAAGAAGGTCGGCGCGCCGCGGGTCCACTCCACGTCGTCAACCATGACGAGTGGGGCGAAGTAGTTGCCGAAGGCCTTCTGGCACATGCGGCAATGGCAGATCGCAGCCTGGCCCAGCCGGGTGACGCGAAAGCGCACAGCGCCGCACTGGCAGCCGCCGGTGAAGCGCTGGGTCATATGAAGTCCCCCCCGGCGAAGCGGTCGGTGGTCATAATCAGGTGATGCAGGATGCCGGGTTGCGAAAAGGCATGCCCGGCGCCATCGACCATGATGAATTCGGCCTCGGGCCAGGCCTTGTGCAAATCCCAGGCGGTGACTGCCGGGCAGGCGATATCGTAGCGGCCCTGGACGATGACGGCGGGGATATCGCGGAGCTTGCCGGCGTCGCGGATCAGTTGGCCCTCTTCCAGCCAGCCGCCATGCACGAAATAGTGGTTCTCGATGCGCGCGAAGGCCATCGCGTAGTCGTCCTCATAGAAGGCGCTGCTGACCTCGGGCTCGGGGAGCAGCGTGATGGTCTCGCCCTCCCACTGGGCCCAGGCCTTGGCGGCGGCGAGCCGGGTTGGCCGATCGGCGCTGGTCAGCCGCCGGCGGTAGGCGCCCATCAGATCGTCGCGCTCGAGCTGCGGGATGGGTGCGAGGAAGCGCTCCCATTTATCCGGGAAGAGCAGCGAGGCGCCATGCTGGTAGTACCAGAGCAGCTCGGCGCGCCGCAGCGTGAAGATGCCGCGCAGCACCAGCTCGGTGACCCGCTCGGGATGGGTCTGAGCATAGGCGAGCGCCAAGGTGGAGCCCCAGGAGCCGCCGAAGACCAGCCATTGGTCAAAACCCGCCATTTCGCGCAGTCGCTCGATATCGGCCACCAGGTGCCAGGTGGTGTTGGCCTCCAGAGCCGCAAAGGGCCTGGACTTGCCGCAACCGCGCTGATCGAACAGCAGCACGTCGTAACGGGCCGGATCGAAGACGCGGCGCTGGCTAGATGAGAGTCCGCCGCCGGGCCCGCCGTGGAGGAAGACCGCCGGCTTGGCGCCGGGCGTGCCCACCCGTTCCCAATAGATCGAGTGGCCGTCGCCGACGTCGAGGTGGCCCGAGGCGTAAGGCTCGACCTCGGGATACAAGGCGCGAAGTTCGCTCATGACGGAAACCCCTCCGCAGGCGGCCAGACCGTGGTGTCGTGGTCGGGGTGCTGGTGAGATTCCAACTCGGCCATGAAGGCTACCCACTTCGGCGAATATTGTGTCCGCACCGGCAGCTCCGTCAGCCCGTCGAAGAACGACAGCTTGTCCTTGGTGTTGACCTGGATCTCGGGGGCCGCGACCATCGGATCGTCGAAGGCGCCGATGGCGAGTTCGATGCTGTCATCCCCTTCGACCTCATAAGTCAGCGGAGTGCCGCAATCGCCGCAGAAGCCGCGCCGCACCTTGTTCGAGCTCTGGAAGTATTTTGGCGCGCCTCGGGTCCAGCTCACGCCATAGCTGGTCACCAGCGGGCCGAAGAAGCTGCCGAAGGCCTTCTGGCACATGCGGCAATGACAGATCGAGGGACGGCCGAGACGGTCCGCGCGGAAGCGCACGGCACCGCACTGGCAGCCACCGGTGAGCCGGGAATTATTCTGCTGCATGACACACCGCCTCGATGTTGTGGCCATCCGGATCGAAGACGAAGGCGCTGTAGTAGTGGGGATGGTAGTGGGCGCGAACGCCTGGCGCGCCGTTGTCGCGGCCGCCCATCGAGAGCGCCACCGAATAGAAGGCGTTGACCTCGGCGCGGCTGGCGGCGGCGAACGCTACGTGCGCGCCGCTCAAACCGTCTCGGCCGGTCCCGATCCAGAAGGTGGGACGTTCCTTGCCAAAGCCAGCATGGCTGTCGCGGCCGATGGCGAAATCGGCGAGCAGATCGATGCCGAGCGTCGCCAGCGCCTCCCGGTAGAAGGCCTTGGAGAGTTCAAAATCGGCGACCTTGAGCCCGACGTGGTCGATGATGGCGGTCATGGACGGGACTCCTGAAGCGCGTGCCAGATGGCATCGAGGACGCCGTCGCGGTTCTGGGTCAGCTCATTGTTCCAGATGCGGAGGACGCGGTAGCCCTGACCGGCAAGCCAGGTGTCACGCACTCTATCCTCTTCATTTTCTGCGTGCTGCGATCCGTCGAGTTCGACGATCAGCATTGCCGACGGGCACATCAGGTCGACGATGTAGCGGCCGATCGGCACCTGCCGACGAAACTTGAAATCCACGAAGCGACGGTTGCGGACAAGTGTCCAGAGCCTGTCCTCGACCTCGGTCGCGTCCTTGCGCATGGAGCGGGCGAACCCGCGCAGGCGTTTGGTCGCGTTCGTGCGCCACGCCTTGCGGGCATAGGGAGCCAAGCCCGACCCCTCACCCGCCCTTCGGGCACCCTCTCCCTCAAGGGGAGAGGGGGGTTCCGCGTTCGTTGGCGAATTGGAGACAGCCTCATGCACATCGACACACGCGGGATCACCCCGCCCCCCTGGCACGGGATTCCCCTCTCCCCTTGAGGGAGAGGGTGGTTGCGCAGCAACCGGGTGAGGGGTCGAGTTACGCGATGAGTTCACCGCTTGACCTCCCAGGTGGTGACGCGTTCGCCGGTGGCGTTCTTGGAATCCATGAGTTGGATGCCGTGTTCGAGCAGATCGGCCCGGATGCGATCGGCGGTGGCGAAATCCTTGGCGTTGAGGGCGGCGAGACGTTCGGCGATCATCTGTCGAGTCACCTGGTCGTCACGTTCTGCCCGGCCGCCAGCGACCGAGACGCCCAAGAACTCAAGCGCGCCTCTCAGAAGGCCTGCATTCTCGCGTTGCTGGTTCTCATGGGCCTCCAGTTGCGGCGGCTCCGCGCCGTGATAGACACCGCTGGCCAACGCGGAAATCTCACTCAAGTCTCTAACAATTCCTCTGGTATTCAAATCTTCACATAGTCGATGAATGATTGCCTTTGGCACCACCGGCTCCGCGTCTGGGTAGTAGTCGATCCAGCGGCTCCACTTGGTCCAAAGCTTGAGCGCCTCTTCCAGCCTTGCGATCGAGAAGTCGATGGGCTCGCGGTAGTGGGTCATCAGCATGGCGAGCCGCAGCACTTCGCCGGGCCATTTGCGGCCGCCGAACTTCTCCGTGTTCAGCAGCTCGTGGATGGTCACGAAGTTGCCCAGGCTCTTGGACATCTTTTGCCCCTCGACCTGCAGGAAGCCGTTGTGCATCCAGACCTGGGCCATCATCGGCGTGCCGTGGGCGCAGCGCGATTGGGCCAGCTCGTTCTCGTGATGGGGGAAGATAAGGTCGAGCCCGCCGCCGTGAATGTCGAAGGTTTCGCCCAGATGGGCTTCGCTCATCACTGAGCACTCGATGTGCCAGCCGGGACGGCCGCGGATGGTGATAGATCGAGCGTTCAAACCGAGCTGACGTTGATTTTCTTCGGAGATTTCGAACGTGGCGTCCCAGTCGGGCTCGGTTGCGAAAGACTCCTTCCAGAGGATGAAATCGGCTGGGTTCTTCTTGTGCGCCTCGACGGCGATTCGGGCGCCGGCTTGCTGCTCCTCGAGATTCCGCTTCGAGAGGCCGCCGTAGTCCGGCATGGCAAGTACGTCGAACAGGACTTCCCGGCCCTCTCTACCCTTCGCTACATATGCGCAGCCATTGTCGATAAGCTTCTGGATCATGACGACCATGCCGGCGATGTGCTCGGTGGCGCGCGGCTGGACGGTGGGCTCGAGGCAGCCCAGCGCCTTCACGTCGGCCTGGAACTGCGCATTGGTCTTTTCGGTGACCCGGCGGATCGCCTCGTTGAGCGAAATGCTGCCAGCCGCGATCTCCTCACCGAAGTCCCGCAACGCCCTGGCGTTGATCTTGTCGTCGACGTCGGTGATGTTGCGGACGTAGGTGACCTCGGTCGCCCCTTTGCCCCCGTCCCAAACGCCTTGCGCAGCCAGGTGGCGCAGCAGGCGGAACAGCACGTCGAAGACGATAACCGGCCGGGCGTTGCCGATATGGGCGAAGTCGTAGACCGTCGGGCCACACACATACATGCGCACATTGGCCGGATCGAGCGGCACAAAGTCCGCCTTCTCACGGGTGAGCGTGTTGTAGAGCCGCAGTTTTGTTTCGCCCGACGCCATGGAAATCCCTCGAACCAGACATGTTCATGCGCTGGCTACGGGCTCTTCAGGAACTAGAGAAACTTCGGGATGAAGAAAACCGCGCCGCCAGCAATGCTTAGCGGATAATAATGCAGCCGATAATGAGACAAGCGTTGCCGGTTTTCATGGCGCGCAATCTGACTGCAAGTCCGTGGAAAATCAAGGGGCTCGTATGGGTCGCTTCGCCGCAACGAACAGGCGGCCCATGATGGGCCGCCTGAAAGTCGCGGAAGACCGAACTATGCGGGGTTCGGGGCCCGGTACTTTTCGTGGCACTGGCCGCAAAGGCCGCCAATGGTCTTGATCGACGCCCCATAGGCCTCGGCATCGCCGGCTTCGGCTGCCGTCTTCATCGCCTTGGCGGCGTCGAGCCCGGTGGCAAAAAGGCCGGCGAAGTCGTCGGCGTTCTCCCAGATGGCGGGGAGAGCCTTCGACTCCCCGACGATCGAATTCTCGGGGAACAGGTGGGACAGATTGGTGAAATTCCTGATCAGCGTTTCGGCAGCGGCGACAGCTTCCGCACCCGTCAGGCCGCCCGCTTTCTTGAGGGTTCCGCCGTTTTCCTTCATCGCGGCCTGGCGGACTTCGACGGCTTGTTCGAGGGAAAGGCTGGCGATCGCCGGATCGACGTCCTGGGCGAGGCCGCCGGCGGCGAGGCCCAAGGTCATCACGCCGGCGAGGACGAAGGCGGTCATTCTGCTAAGGGACATAGGCAGGCTCCGATTTGTGAAAGACGGCAGTCTCAAACCCGATTTGCAAGCAATCGTCGCCACTTGCCGGCAGCAGCGGCCGGGAGACTTGCCATGAATCGCGACAACGGTCATCGCACTGGCGTTCACGAACACCGAGCATTTGGATCACGGTTTGGTGAGCAGGGAAGCACGCCCGCGACGATCGGCGCCACAATTCGGATTCACCGCTGCTCCGATTATGCTAAGACGTCTCGGTTCGGGCGCATTGGCGCGCTAGGCGGGCGGCGGGAGAACAAGTAACCAGCCTATGTTGCGTGCGACCAGATTTTTTCTACAGGCCCTCGTCGCTCTGGCGGCAGCGTTGGCGGGCTTTGCTGTCGACGTTTCGGCGGCCTATGCGCAATCGGGCAGTTGCCAGCGCCTGTTTGCGACCCTCGACACGCTCGAGCGCAATCGGGACTTCCAGCGCGCCGAAGCCAGCGCGGACGACCTGCGCATTCTTGAGCGACAGGTGCAGCGATCCGAGAGCCTATACGTGCGCAATGGGTGCAACGACGACGCCAAGGCGAAGCGGCCGCTGACGCGCGAATGCCGCGCGCTGGCCCGCGAGATCACCTCGGGCCGCGAGGATTACGCGAACCTGGCGCGCAGCTTCGAGACCGGCAATGCCGTCGCCCAGCAGCGCGAGTCGGTGCTGCAGGAAATCGCGCGTTTCGGCTGCAACGGCCGGTCGCGCGCCCGGGTGATTGGCGGCGGCGGCAGCCTGACCGGGGGCGATGGTGAGCGCGGCAACCTCTTTGATCAGTTGTTCGACGCCTTGTCGGATACGTTCGACGGCGAGGGGGGGCTGCGCGGCGGCGAATTCGAAGGATATGGCGACTATCACACGGTGCGGACGCTCTGCGTGCGCAAGAGCGACGGGTTCTACTGGCCGATCAGCTATTCGACGCTCACCGATTATCTACCGAACGACGCCGACCAGTGCATGCAGCAATGCCCCGGCGCCGAGGTCGAACTCTACTACC
>Ga0214473_10011043_pt1 | contig 10612 bp, 5 predicted proteins | sample RVTome_7_FD_203509 | JGI IMG/M metagenome (GOLD analysis project Ga0214473, IMG submission 203509) | Soil microbial communities from uranium-contaminated site in the Upper Colorado River Basin, Wyoming, United States - RVT98D197 | ecosystem: Environmental > Terrestrial > Soil > Contaminated >... | reverse complement strand
AAATATCCCATAGAATGTTTTGGCTCAACCACGCGCCGCACACCGCCGGGAGCCCGAGCATCCCACACCGGGAACCTCCTCGCAGCGCCCGTACGACCACCGCCGCTCCCGTTCGTCCGCCTCTGGCGCTCTGGACGCCGAAGAGTCAAAGGGGATCTTTCGGGTCATTTCCCACAACGATTTGGGGGTTCTCCCGACAGACCCGGCGCGCCCCGCATGCCATCTTGTTCATCGACGGTGCGAGCAGTCAACGCATCGATCTCGCGCGGGCGGGATGGCTCGTGGTTCTTCGGGAGGGAGGGACCTGACCGCCCGTCCGTGCCGAGTTTTCAGAGAGACGGCATCCCACACGGGGTGCCGTTTTTCTTGACTCTCTTTCTTCAGTGGCGCCCCTTGTCCACCTGGTCCACGCCCTCGGCCATCCACTTCGGCATGGGCGCGCCCTTCAGGTAGTGGTCGAAGTACTGCTTCATGCGCAGCTGGAAGTCCTTCTGGTTCTCCTCCCTGCCCAGGTGATGCCCCTCACCCGGGTAGGAGAGCAGGATGACGTTCTTGCCCTGGCGCTTGGCCATGTTGAAGTACTCCAGCCCCTGGTGCCAGTCCACGGAGCCGTCGTCGGTGCCGTGCAGGATGAGGAAGGGCGTTTCGATCTTCCCGGCGTGATGGAGGGGTGACTGGCTGAGATAGAGGTCGAAGTCCTCGAAGGGCGTAGTGCCCATGCGCACCTGGCCGCGCTCCATGATGCCCTGCTGCACGCTGCCTGAGCTCTTGTAGAGCTCGTTGTAGAAGCTGATCAGGTTGGTGGGCGGCGCGCCGGTCACCACGGCGGCGAACATGTCCGTCTGCGTGACCACGAAGGAGGACTGGTAGCCGCCCCACGAGTGGCCCTGCAGTCCGATGCGTTCCGGATCGGCGTAGCCCAGGTCGATGACCTTCTGGACCGCGGAAGTCAGGTCGTCCAGCGCGGACGTCCCCGGCCGCCCCTCGGTGTAGACAATGTCCGGCATGAGGACCAGGTAGCCGTCGCTGGCGTACGTGGACATGTGCGGGCGGTCGTCGTACGTGGGCATGGAGTAGTCGTGGTGCCGGTTGCTCATCAGCTCGTAGTGGTAGACGAGCATGGGGTAGCGGCGCCCCTCCTGGTAGCCGGCGGGCAGGGTGAGGGTGGCCTGCAGCTCGTTGCCGCGCCGGTCCGTGAAGTCCACGAGCACGCGGCGGCCCCAGGCGTACTCGGCCTGCTGCGGGTTGGCGTCGGTCAGCCGCACGGGCTTCGCGAAGTCCAGCGAACTGGTCCACACGTCCGGGAACTCCACGAACGTGCCGCGCGTGAAGATGACCCGATCCGCCTCTTCCGCCTTTCTGAGCGAGCCCAGGTCCCGGTCCTCCCAGATCAGCGGCCGCGGCTCCTTGCCGGCGGCCAGGGTGAACCACCCCGTCTTCTTGGTGCGCTCGCCGTACGCGGAGAGCAGCAGCGGCTCCGCGAGGTCGATGGTCTCCTCCTCCTGGTCCAGCCGCACGATCCGGAAGCGCACCTGGTCGCGGCCGCCCATGCCGGCGGTCAGGTTCTCCGCCGGTCCGGTGTCCAGCGGCACCCGCCACAGGTCGAAGCGGTCATAGAGGAGCACGCTGCTGCCGTCATCCGTCCAGCCCGCCACGCCGTGCGTGGGCAGCTCATAGGGGTGGTCATCCTGGCGGTCGATGAAGTCCACGCCCGAGGACGCGGTGAGGTTCAGCGCCCGGCCGGACTCGAGCTCACGCGCCTTGACCTGCTCGTCCTCCAGGTAGAGGAACCAGCGCCCATCGGGGGAGCTCCCCATGGTGCGGCCGATGCCGCGCATCATGGGACTCCGCTCGCCCGTTGCCAGGTCCACGCGTACGAAGTCGGCGCGGCTGCCGCCCCAGCTAACCTCGCCCCGGTAGGGCGCGTCCAGGCGACCGATCCCGTAGCGGCCGTCCCCATCCGCCGTGAGGCTGACGCTCGGCATGTCCTCGTCGGCCAGCGTGACCAGCCGCTCCCCGTCCAGGTGGAAGACGGCGCTGTGCGTGGCGCGCCGCAGCTGATTCAGCCGCTGCATCTGGACGCTCTGCGCGGTCTCATCCTTCCAGTGCCAGACGTCCACGTCGGCGCGCGGGTCGTCCCCGTCCTCCAGCTCGTCACGCTGCGCCTTCAGCCCCACGAACACGCGCTCGCCGCTGTCACTGAAGCTGACGTTGCCGAACTCGCTCACCGTGACGCCCTCATCCACGCCGGCATCCGCGCGCGGATCATAGGAGATCGTGCGCGGGCTCCGGCCCAGCACGTCCGTGAAGACCAGCAGCACGTTCTCGCGGATCTCCTTATCCTCCGGCTGCTCCCCCTTAAGCACCGCCAGCCGGGTGCCGTCCTGGCTCCACGTGAGCCGCTCGTAGGTCAGGGGCGAGGAGTCCAGCACCACGATCCGGCCGTCCTCGGGGTTCAGCGCGTAGGCGCCGTTGCCCGCGCCGTCCGCGGCGTCTACCACGTAGGCCAGCACCGATCGCTCGTCGGGGAAGGCGTAGGCCGCCACGCTGCCCACGTGGCGCGCGGTGCCCGTGGCCAACTCCACCACCAGGAGGTCCGCGCCCTCTCCCTCGGCGTCCTCCGCCTGGCGCTTCTGCACGGCCAGCCACCTGCTGTCCGGGCTGAAGGTGTAGCCCGCCACGTCTTCCCAGGAATGGGTCGCCGCCCCGTCCAGCGCCTTCAAATGCAGCGTCCGCGGCACCGGCTTCCGCGCCGCGCGCAGCTTCTCGGCCTCCTCCTCGCCGGGACTGGTGTAGTACGCAGCCCAGCCGCCATCGTCCGAAAAGGCCGGGGCGGACCCCACCGCAATGGTGTCCACGCGCGTGCCGGCCAGCTCCCGAAGGAAGAGCGTGGCGTCCCCCTCGTTCGGCGCGTAGGCGTAGCTCACCCAGCGCCCGTCCGCGGAGATGGTGGTGGACGTGACGCGGCTCCAGCGGCCGTAGTCATCCAGCGTGAGGACCTTTTTCTCCTGGGCGGCCAGCGGCGCGCCGAGCAGGAGGAGGCAGGTAGCCAGTGCGGCGCTCGGCCGCGCGCGAAGATGGGGCATGCGGGTCTCCCGGAGCTGTGCGGGCGCCGCGGCGTGGCAGCGTGCCACGGGAGGGCGGGCGGCGCCGGTTCGTGGGTGAGGTTCGCAGGGGCAAGATACGGCGCCGGCCCGGATGGGTCCAACGGAGGTAAGCGACGATGCCCGTCCGGCTCACCGGCGTGCGTCAGCGCGCCAGCGTCATGCTCGGATGCGCGGGACCCGCGAGCGCATATTGGCTTTCCGTCTTGCCCACCGCTGTCTTGCCAGCGCCCGCATCGGCCCTTACTATGTCGGTGGACGACAATCTTGCTCGAACCGCAGCGCGAGGAGAATCCACCGAACGTGTCCCTGCCGTCCTGCCCTCGAATTCTCCGCTGGCTCTTTCGGTTGTATCCGCGGCCGTACCGCGAGCGTTACGCGGATGAGGTGGCGGCGTGCTTGCGCAGGGACCTGGAGCGCTCGGGCGGCGGCGTGCGCTTCTGGGCCGGCGTCGTGTGGGATCACCTGCGCGCGTCCGCGGCCGTGCGCCGGAGGGAACGACACGGCAAGGAGGGACGCATGAGAACCGTACTGGAGGACTTCCGCCACGGCGCGCGCACGCTCCGGCGCGCCCCCACGTTCACCGCTTTCGCGACGCTCACGCTGGCGCTCGGGATCGGAGCAACGACGGCGGCCTACGCGGTGCTCGACCGTGTCGTGCTCCGGCCGCTGCCGTATCCGGGGGCGGAGCGGATGGTGGTGGTGGGGCCGTCGAGGGAGGCGGATCCGGAACGGGTGGGCACGGTGAGCACGCCGCTGATGGTGGCGCTCCAGGAGTCTCCCGGACCCGCTGAAGCGATCGTCGGCCTCATGCGCGGCTACTCGGTCCTCATCGGGCTGGGCGACCCCGAGAGGGTCTATCCGGCGGAGGTCACGGCCGGATTCTTCCCATTCTTCGGCGGAGCGGCCGTCGTGGGGCGCCTGCTCTCGGACGAGGACCACGTGCCCGGCGCCCAGCCGGTCGCCGTGCTCGGGCACGGGTTCTGGAGAACGCGCTTCGGCGGAGGTCCGGCCGTCGTGGGTACGACCATCGCCCTGGACAGCGTCCGCCGCACGATCGTGGGCGTGCTGTCGGAGGATTTTGTCCCGCCGGAACAGATCATGATGGGCGCGGAAGGGGACATATGGGTGCCCCTGCCCCTCGCCGAGCGGATCGGGGCAGCGCCTGCCGCGCAGCTCATCAGCTACACGGTCTTCGCGGTGGCGCGTCTCGGGGCAAACATATCCCCCCAGGCCATGGAAGGGCACGCGGCGCGCGTCATAGAGGACGTCTACGGCGGGTACCCACGTGGCGTCGTCGGAGCGACCTCACAGAGCCTCCACGCGCTCACGGTGGGCGACATCCACTCCGTGCTGTGGCGCGTGTTCGCCGCCGTGGCCTTGCTACTGGTGATCGCCTGCGTGAACGTGGCGAGCCTCCTTCTGACCCGCAGCTCCGAACGCGTCCGGGAGCTCGCGGTGCGCTCCGCGCTCGGCGCCGGCCGAGGACGCCTAGTCCGGCAGCTCCTCTCCGAGAGCGTCCTCTTCGCGCTGGGCGGCGCCGCGCTGGGCGCCGCCGTGGCGTTCGTGGCAGTGGAAGGCTTCCGTCGCTTTTCTCCGGGTGGCGTGCCGCGGCTCGGCGAGGTCGTGGTCGACGGACGCGCACTGGGCTTCTCCGTCACGGTCGCGCTCGCGGCGGTCCTGCTCTTCGGGCTCCTCCCGGCGCTCAGGGCGACGGCGCGCTCGGCAGCTCCGGGCCCCCGTCAGAGCACTCCCGGCCGCGCGGACGCGCGCCTGCGCGGCACCCTCGTTTTTGCGGAAACGGCTCTAGCGGTCGTCCTGGTGGCGGGCTCCGGACTCCTGGTCCACGACCTCGTCCGCCGGATCCAGGAAGACCCCGGCTACCGTCCCGAGGAACTGGTCGCGATGCGCGTCACCCTGCCCTTCGGGCACTATGGGGACGACCGCCGCGCCTCCTTCTGGCGTGAGCTCGTGGAGGGCGCGAGGGCGCTCCCTGGGGTCACATCTATCGCGATCACGAGCGAGCTGCCCACCACCGACAACCGGATGGAGTGGGCAATGACGCCGCAGGGTCATCAGGAGAGCGAGGGCATCTCGAATCTCCAGACGGGCGGCGCCTTCGATGCCACGGTCGGGCTCACGGTGGTGGATGGTCGATGGTTCTCGGATTACAACGTGGACGGCGAACCCGTGGCTGTCGTGAACGAGGCGTTCGTCCGCGCCTACTGGCCCGACGAATCGTCTGTCATCGGACGGACGATCCAGGTCATGGGCGGCGATGTCCTCCGCGTCGTGGGCGTGGCCGCGGACGCGCGCGTGGAACCGGGCGTGGGGCCGCGGCCGAAGGTGTACCGGCCGATCGGGGTAGCGGTCACGTCCAACTCCATGGAGATCGTCGCGCGCGCCGACGCAAACCCCGCCGCCCTCACCCCGGAGCTCCGCGCCCTCGTCCAGCGCCTTGACCCCGGCCTCGTGGACGTGAACATCCGGACGGTCGCGTCCCTCAACGCCCAGGCGCTTGCCCGCCCGCGCTTCTACACCACGCTCTTCTCGAGCTTCGGGCTCATCGCGTTCCTGCTGGCGCTGGTCGGGGTCTACGGCACCACCACGTACGCCGCGCGGTCGCGCACCCGTGAGATCGGGATCCGCATGGCGCTGGGCGCGCGCCGGACGCAGGTGGTGCGCCAGGTAGTCGTCCGGACGCTGCTGGTCGTCGCCGGTGGAATCGCGGTGGGCCTCCTCGTGGCCGTTCTCACGTCGCGCGCGCTCACCGACGCGCTCCTTACGATCGGCGCGCGCGACGCGCTGACCTACGCCACCGTGGCCGCCCTGGTGCTCGCCGCCGGCGCCGCCGCCGCGCTCGTCCCCGCCGAGCGCGCCAGCCGCGTCGATCCCGCGTCCACGCTCCGGGAGGACGGATGAGCCCGCTCACGACGCGCACGCTCCAGATCCTGCTCGCCCTTGTGGACGGCCCGCTGCACGGCTACGGCGTCAAGCAGAGCGTCGAGGCGCGCACCGAGGGGGCCGTGCGCCTCGGCTCGGGAACGCTCTACGAGGGCATCGCACGCCTCGTCGACGGTGGCTACATCGAGGAGGTGCCGGCGCCGCCCGACGAACCGGCCTCCGGCGGACCGCCGCGCCGCTTCTACGCGATGACCCCTGAGGGCAGGCAGGCGCTCGCCGAGGAGGTGCGGCGGATGGACGCGGTGGTGCGCTTCGCCAGGACGCGGGACCTGCTGGGCGAGGAGCCGGCCGGATAGCAGCGGTACAAGCGGCGGCAGCACATGAGACTTGCGTGGCGGCCCACCCCGTGGCACTATGTCGGTGGCCGATATACGTTAGCTCCGAACCGGAGGGAAGGAGAGGCCGTACCATGAATCGTATGGCAAACTCACATACGCGTCTGTGGCTCATGATGGTCTCCATGGCCACGGCTACGATCTCCGGCCACGACTTGGCTGCGTCCTCGCAGGTGCGATCCGATAGCGCAGGCATCGAGATCGTTGAGTACGCTGATGGATCGACCGCCCCTGGCGTGTGGCGCCTCTCCGAGGAGCCCCTCGTATCAATTGGCGTCCTCGACGGCGACGAACCCTATATCTTCAGTCTCATTGGAGATATTCACGTCCTCGCGGATGGCTCCGTAGTGGCGGAGGATTTTAGTGGTCGTGAAATTCGAGTATTCGATCGGGCTGGGATGTTCGTCAATCGCATCGGGCGGCGGGGGGAAGGGCCGGGTGAATTCCGGTCAATCAGGCAAACGCGCGTGTCAGGCGACACGGTCCAGGTATGGGACGGTGCCTTGGATCGTCTGAGTACGTTCCGCCTGTCCGGGGAATTCCTCGGATCTCAGAAGCTGCCGCAGTTTCAGTCGATTGCCTCATCGTTTCGAGGCTTCTTCGCGGATGGCTCAATCCTGGGCGCCATGATGACTTCCGAACGTCCAGCAGGTGCGGGAATCGTGAAGACGCAGGAAGCTGTGGTGCGGTGGTCGCCCATGGACCCGACGCGTTTCGATACCATTACGACAATCGAGCTTCCCGGCCTAACTTACCGGGATGAGGACGGAGTTACGCGACCGATAGAGTTCAGCCCTGAGCCTAACCCCGGCCGCGTTGCGGGGGATGATGCGGTTTACATCATCACCGGAGAGACGGTCGAATACCGCGCCTATGATTTGATGGGGCGACTGACCCGGATTGTGCGCATGCTGGAGTCGCCACAGCCTATCGGGTCCCGGTTCCTGGATGCCTTCAAGGCTGACCGCGCAAAAAGAGTTCCTTCCCGCGCAGCGGTCTACGAAGCTATGCCCTACCCGGAGCGATTCCCCATGCTCGACCGTATCGTTCTGGACCGTGTCGAGGGAAACATATGGGTTCGCCGGTACAGACCGACGTCGGGCCCGCACGAGTGGCACGTGTTCGACCCCCAGGGCTCCTGGGTCTCCAGCATCGAGATCCCCGACCAACTGGAGGTCCGTGCTGTCTCAGGGGACGTGCTGGCGGGACGCTGGGTCGGCGAGTACGACGTTCAGTCGATTCGGTTGTATCAGCTCGTTCGGCAATAGGCGCGCGCCGCGTCGGGGGTTCGCGCACCGTGCCGATCGCTGTCACGACCATGCCGCCTCCTCCCGTGGAGGAAGAATGAGCCGTGCCTCGCTCGGATCCGCGAAAGCGTTGGCACGGCGCAGGACCTCCAGCGCATGATCGAGATCCTGGAAGTCGATGCGCGAGACGAGTTCCTGCGCTCGGTCCAGCATCCTCAGGTAGGCATCCGTTCGGCCCTGCCTCGTCAGCGCACGGAGTGCGAGCACATAGTCCTCACGGTACACGGTCGGAATGATGACCCGGCGCTGGTCACCGGAGATCAGCTCCGCGTTGGTCATCACGCGCGCAACCCTGCCGTTGCCGTCGAGGAAAGGGTGCACTTCCGAGACCAGGAACAACATGAATGCGGCACGCACGAACGGTCCCTGAAGCGAGCGGCAGATCTCGAAGCCCCGGCGGAGCGTCCCGACAACGAGTTCGGGGGCCACGAAGGCCGTGTTGCCGGCGAAGTTCGCCCGCGTCTTGAACTCACCCGGGTTCTTGTCGGGTCGCGCAGACATGATGACCTCGTGGCGACGCCTGAGGATCTGGAGGAAATCGGCGAAGTCGCGCCGCGGATCGGCCACGCTCGTGGTCATCTCATCCCGGCTCGACGCCACGCGGTATGTCCCGAGCACGTCGTGCGCATCGGCTGGCCGCTGCTCGGGGATCCGGCCCTCAAAGACTATCTCCCTGGCCTCGTCCACGCCGAACTCGGTTCCCTCGATGTAGTTGGAGAAGTACGCGTCCACGAAGGCCGCGTTCTGGAACGCGGTCCCCGATTCGAATGGCGCCGGGCGTGGCGTCTCTACCCAGGTAACCAGCGCGGCATGCAAGGCTTGGAAACGCTCCAGCCGGTCGGAGTCGTACGGCTCACCCGCGCCGCGTGCAACGGCCGTGGGAGCCGTTAGCGGTCCCGTCTGGCTCCCCAGAATCGTCCCGATGATGTCGTTCAGCGTATGGAACTCCTTTTCGGCCTCGAGTTTCGGAGAGACCCGCCGCGCCAGGTCGCGGAGTTCGTTCGCGCCATCTTCCAATGCCACGCGGACGATCCGCTCGACCATCCGCTCGATCTCCTCGCGTGGTAGGCCTCGCGCGCCAGCGACCGTGGCTCGTGAGGGGCGAAGCGACTCGAGCAAGGCCCGCGCGCGTGAGGCGAGCCAGAGGCGGCCCACGAAGGGCGTGTCGCCCTCGAGCGGGCCCGGCCCCTTGATCTGCCGGACAGTGAGGCCAGGTAGCTCGAGCAGACGGTCGTAGCCGCCGACCAGGTTGACGGTACCCTCGGGCGAGGGCTTCCCCTCAAGCGCGGTTCGGTAGCCGACCACCGTATCCGGGAAGAGAAGACCTACCACCTCCCAGACGTTGCGCCGGATCACGGCGGCTGGGTCGTCGCTGACGTTCGTGGTGTAGAGCCGCGGCCCGATCTTCCGGATTTGCCCGCGCTTCGCCCTGCGCGAGACCTGCAGCTTGATCTCATCGGTGCTCAGGAAGACGGGCGGGAAGTTGACCTCGTTTGCCAATAGCGCCTCAAAGGTGGGACAATTTTGATACGTTCATGCCGACAACTTACCCATTCGGCTACCTTCTTGGCAATAGCGACATAACGGTGGCGCACCAAGCGCTTACGCCCGTCATGCCAAGCTGCACCGGACCCGACGTGTGATACGTTCTTCCTGACATATTGAGCGGCACGACACTTTCTTGCGTATAAGTGGCGGCCGGCGTACCCTCCCTCTCCCGAGCGGTAGGGACAACACCAATCTATGGTCCACGAAACCGGGACTGGCTCACTCATGAGGAGGAACTCCGTGGCCAACCCCTCGCCCGCGTTACATGGCCGCCCGGCCGGTCCACCCGCCGTGGCGGCACCTTTCGCTCTTGTGATGTTTGCCTCGGTCCTTGCCGCCTGCGGAGGCCAGCGACCCGGGGAAGGCAGCGCCTACATCGTCCGCGACTCCGCCGACGTGACCATCGTGGAGAGCGTGGCGCCGGTGTGGGGGGACTCGCTCACGCTGGCGGATCCCGAGCCCCTGGTGCAGGTGGGGAGCGCCGCGCAGGGGCCCGCCCAGTTCGCCTTCGTCGGGATGGGTCTGCTGCTGGCGGACGGCGGCTTCGCCGTGGCGGAGAACGCCGCCGGCGAGATTCGCGTGTTCGACGCCGATGGCGCCCACATCCGCACGCTGGGCGGCAACGGCGGCGGTCCGGGGGAGTTCCAGCTCCTCTCGAAGCTGTTCCGCTACCGGGGCGACTCCATCGGCGCCTACGACCAGCGCCTCCGGCGCGCCACTCTCTTCTCCCTCGCCGACGGCGGCCACCGTACCCTGCCCAATGAGGTGCAGGGCAACTACAACGCCTTCGGCGCGCTGGCGGACGGCAGGATCCTCCTCTACAGCCCGGGCGGCGGCTTCCGCCCCGACCTGGAGCCCGGCCTCCAGTGGGTGCCCACCGAGGTTCTGGCGCTGGCGCCGGACGGCGCCGCCGACACCCTTGCCCACCTCCCCTCCCGCCAGCAGCTCGTCCTGGAGGGCGGCGACACGGATCACGTCATCCCGGCGTACTACGCCACCCAGGCCGTGGCGGATGACGGCTTCTATTGGGCCAGCCAGGATCGCTGGGAGATCCGCTTCTTCGACGGTGAGGGCGTCCTCCGACGGGTGCAGCGGCGCCCCCTGGAGCCGGCGCCCGTGACGCAGGCCATGATCGACGTCTGGATCGAGGCCAATCTGGAGCGGGTGCGCCGCTTCGAGGGAGAGGCCAGGGTTCCCGCCTACCGTGTTGACTTCGAGGAGGCCCGCTACAACGAGCACGTCCCAGCCTTCGGCTCGGCCTGGGTGGACGCGGACCAGCGCCTCTGGCTCTCCGAGCCGTCGTGGCCGAGCCTCTCGCCGACCCTCCGCCGCTGGTCCCTCTTCTCACCGGAGG
>Ga0214473_10011042_pt1 | contig 10613 bp, 7 predicted proteins | sample RVTome_7_FD_203509 | JGI IMG/M metagenome (GOLD analysis project Ga0214473, IMG submission 203509) | Soil microbial communities from uranium-contaminated site in the Upper Colorado River Basin, Wyoming, United States - RVT98D197 | ecosystem: Environmental > Terrestrial > Soil > Contaminated >... | reverse complement strand
ATAACTCCTCAATTCAATCCGAATCTGACTCAAAATCAAATCGACGGATTCTTGCAAGTCGCCAGCGATTTGACCAGCGCCGGAAACAAACTCTGCCAGGAATGCCATATAGTAGCTAATGCGGGCATAGTCAGTTTTGACGGCTATCAAAAAAGTTTAGTAAGAGCGGAGTTCGACCACCGCGCACATATCTTAGAAAGACAGTGCCTGGATTGTCACAATATAATTCCGATAACTACCGCAATGAATCCCGATACCGCCGCCGCCAAGGCATTAGATATTTCCGCAACTCATAACCTACCCGGTATCGAAAATTGCCGGGAGTGTCACTCTAAAAGCAAAACCGCCAACACCTGTGTGACTTGCCATCAGTTTCACCCCAATAAGGAGCATCGAGGCAACTTAAGATTGTTTGCAGAATAAAATAAAATATGAATGCAGTCTTGTTCAGCAAAACCGGATTATTTGCAGGCACCTCTTTTAAGATTGGCCGCGATGCCACTATCGGTAAAAGCGACGGAAACACGGTAGTGCTCCGTTCCGATATTGTTTCCGGAAATCACGCCAAAATCACTTTTGACGATGCGCAGAACGCTTATTTTCTCGAAGACCTGGGGAGTTCCAACGGGACGAAACTCGACGGCATCAGCGTTAAGCGAAAAGAAAAACTCGAGCGATTGCATGTGATAACTTTCGCCGGGAAATTTGATTTCATTTTTCAGATGGGCGGCGCCATTCCTGTTAAAGCGGAAATTCCCCAATCCCAAACTCTTGAAAAAACAGTTGAAAAAACCATGATGAATAAAGGGGAAGAGAAACTTCCCTCATTTGGCAAAAAAGAACCGGCTAAATTTGACAAAACGATGTTTGACTCAGGCAAAGATGCGCCGGCCCCTCTCCCTAGTTTCGGCAAACCAACGGATGTTCAAAAGACTGTTTTTGATAAAGGTTCAGATTCGCCGGCGCCGCTCCCGGCTTTTGGTAAAGCGAAAGAAGAACCCAAGACTGTGTTTGATAGCGGCAAAGACATACCCTCGCCGCTTCCCGGTTTCGACAAACCCAAAGAGAATGAAGAAGAGAAGACCATTAGTGCCCCTGCCCCACAGGCGGCTCTCCCGGCATTTCAAAAACCAGCGGACCCGAGACCTGCTCAAGACGAAGTTCGCACCGAAGTTTTGCGCCAGACCACGACTCCACCGCCCGCCCTAAAGGCCAAATTTGCACTCGAGGTCGGTAAATTAAATAAGAATTTCGAATTGAAAGATGGTTCGACGACAATCGGCCGGACTATCGGATGTGACATTATTATTGATGACGGTTCATTGTCACGGAAACATGCTGTCATAACAGTTACGGGCGATAAACTCACCATTAAAGATTTAGGCAGCAGCAATGGAACCTCGGTTGACAAAAAAAGAATCGGTTCCGAAGTTGAGATAACTCCAGTGTCGGTCATAAAACTCGGCATGGTCGATGTGAAAATAAAGAAAGTGAATCAAGAATTATGAATAAGAGACAGGATATTCAGGGCGACGGCGCATTAATAATTAAACAGCCGGTCAAATTGCCAGATGTTTTGGATGTTCTAATTGTCGGCGGCGGCCCCGCCGGCACGGCCGCGGCATTCCACGCCAAAGAATTGGGCTTACAGGCGTTAGTCATCGACTTTGACGACATTTTAAAAAGAATTCGAGATTACGCTAAAGACAAACAAATTCTGCCGGGTTTCGGGGGCGGCGATAAAATGAAATTCCCCACAGGCGGAGATTTAGTTTCGCACCTTCATTTTGAGCCGATCGACAAAGACGATATGCAAATCACGTGGAAACAATTCTATGTCGAAAACAATATCCCTGCCAAAATCAAAGTCGAACTGACCGGTCTGGAAAAAGGAAGCGATGCAGTCTGGAATGCCAAAGTTTATAACCACCATCTGAAAAAAGACGAAATTATAAAAACCAAACACGTCGTGCTGGCTCTGGGCGGCGGTGAGCCGCGCCGGTTTGACATTCCGGGAAATCTTGAGGGAGTTTCTTATCGTCTCAATGACGCCAAAACTTATGTCGGCTCGCCGGTCTGCGTACTCGGCGGAGGAACATCGGCGGCCGAAGCAGTAATTGCCATCTCCAACGCCAAAAAAGAAATTGAAGACAGATACGAAGTCTGCTGGTCGTATCGCGGCACCACTATGCCGGCGGTTTCCAAAGCACTGGCTGAAATATTTTTCGATGTGCACATGAATAACGGCAACATTCGCTATCTCCCCAATAGTGACGCTGTGGCGGTGGTGACGGCTGAAGATAAAAATGAATATCTGTCTGTCAGGGTGGATCGGCGCAAAGTTGAAGGCCGCCCCAGCGAAACCACGCACGTGGAATTCCCCAAAGAGTATTGCATCGCCTGTATTGGACAAGATTTGCCGGAAAGAATACTCAAAACGATGGGGATTTATATGGCTGTGGGCGGGCCGACCGATAAAAAACGAATGGTGGTCACCAGACAACTTGAGACTCAGCAGAAAAATGTTTATCTGGTCGGCGATTTGTTGAGCCAGGCCTATTTTGAAACCGATGATTTCAATGCCGACCCCAAGGGTTTTGCTGAAATTAAACATCGCGGAAATATTAAGTCGGCCTTACGAGACGGCGTTTATGTGGCCAAAGTCATTGCCAATCGTCTGGCGGGAAAACCGGACGCCGACATCGTTCTCGATGAAGCCGAAGAAAAAGCCGCACCCCCAAAAGAAAAGACCATCGCTGTTATGGGAGTAGTGGAAGCACAAGCCCCGCCTGCGGCCAGTGTGGCGCCGGAACGCGCCACTGAAACAGCCCACGCCTGGCTGATACGAATTCTCCCCGGCAATGTCGAGGAAAACGAATATCCACTGAAAGAAGAAGGTGTTACGACAATCGGACGAAACAACTGCGATATCAATTTCCCGGATGATACTCTGCTGTCGGAACACCACGCCTCGATCACCCACAATAAAGACGGCTATACGCTTCGCGATGACGGCAGTGCCAACGGCGTCTTCTTGAAAGCCGCCGAAGGAAAAGATTTGGAACTCAGTGACGGCGATTTGCTCAAAGTCGGCCGCCAGTACCTTATGATTGAAGCAAAAGGCGGAAAATTTACTTTTATCCACTATGATCAAAGCGGCATTGAAAAAAACAGACACTCAATACCTAACAAAACAATTGTATTGGGCCGCGAAGCGCCGGATATAACTTTGGACTTCAGTGACAAAATACTTTCGCGTCGCCATTTGAGCTTGTCTGTCAAAGAAGGAAAACTCCTGTTAAAAGACCTCTTGAGTGTTAACGGTACGTTTTTAAGAGTGCGCGATTCAATTAAGCTGGAGCATGGGACTCAATTCCGTATCGGCCAGCAGTCCTTTTGTTTGACTCTTCGGCAGGACGCCGTCCTTAATACCGGCGGCTTTGTTGTCCAAAAACCGGCAGAACCGGTGATTGCCAAACCGCCCGCCCCACCGGAACCTGTTAAATCGCCAAAACCTGTTGCGGTGGTATCCGGCGGTGAGCCGGCTGTAACTTTTAAGAATAACGGCCAGCGCTTCATAGTCAAACCGGGCCAGACAATCTGCGAAATAGCCGAAGCCAATGGGCTCCCGCTTAACGCCGAATGCCACGCCGGCATGTGCGGCAGCGATCCTATTCGGGTAATCTCCGGCCATGAAAATCTCAACGAACTCACTGACGGCGAAAAGGAAGCCCTCGAAGACATCTGCGAGCTTAAACCGGGCGAATGCCGCTTGGCCTGTATGGTCAAAGTTAAGGGTCCGGTTGAGGTTGAAATTCTCAAACAATAGTTGTTTCTTTACTTTATCCTGAGTGATTTTGTCCCAAAATGGGACAATTGAATCGAAGGACCTCTTCGGTTTAGCTGACGAGTAAAATGGAAAACAAAACTTTTAGTCATTACACTATCATCAGAAAACTCGGCTCAGGCGGGATGGCCTCGGTCTATCTGGCCGAAGACAATGAACTTCCGCGTCAAGTTGCTTTGAAACTTCTCCCCAACCAATTTATCGCTGATAAAGATCTGACCGAAAGATTTTTCCGCGAGGCCCGTGCGGCCGCCAAATTGGAACATCCCAATATCATATTGATTTACGAAGCCAGCGTCTATCAGGGACAGCCGTTTATTGCTATGCAGTATATCGAAGGCCCCACTGTCGCGGAATTGATATCGGCCAAAGGGAAAATCGAGATTGAAGAAGCCGTTTCAATTATATGCAAAGTCCTGGAAACGCTCGAGGCGGCTCACAAGAAAGGGATTTTCCACCGCGACATAAAACCAACCAATGTAATGCTCAAGGACGGCAAATATGTTCGGGTGATTGATTTTGGTATCGCCAAAGCCCAGACCGATTCGAATCTCACTGCCGCCGGCACTGCTTTCGGAACTCCGGCTTATATGGCGCCGGAACAGTTTAGTGCATCGCCCGATGCCAACGCCGCTTTGTATGACGTTTATGCAGTGGGCGTAACTTTTTACTATATGCTGTGCGGCAAGCTCCCCTTTGAAGGTGATAATCCTTACGCCATTCGGGATTTGAAGATTTATAAAAGACCGATAAACCCCAGCGCGATGGCTTCAAACATTCCACCCGCACTCGATGATGTGGTAATGAAAGCGATGGCGGCCAATCCCAAAGACCGCTATCAGTCGGCTCAAGAAATGTATGAAGCCGTTCACGGCGCATTAAAAGCAACACAGACGGCCATAATTGATATTAAAGAAGATCCTGCGGTATTTAGAGAACCCACGCGCGCAAAAAAACCCAAACCAAAATGGCCGATTGCCGTCGCGGCCGGGCTGGTGCTATTGATTGCCGGATATTTTGGATTGAAAAATCTGAGGGAAAATGAAGGAAATTCTGTGGCTCCCGATACGACTAACATTGAAGCAGTGCCGATAAAATTATCCACTCCTGTTACATTATTACCGAAAGAGGGTGCAACAATAACCGACACTGATAAACCGAAGTTTGTCTGGAGTTCAGTCGAAGGCGACAATGTTAGTTATTTCTTGGAATATTCCACTGATCCATCTTTTTTGGAGGGCTTGCATTACAATTTTAGGGACACCATCAACTACTCGCCAACCGCTCTGGCCAATGGAACGTACTTCTGGCATGTGCAAGCAGTGATCGCTAACGGCGGCCCGGTAAGCAATTTTTCACAGACAGCATCGTTCGTTTTGAACAAGAGCGCGGCTTCGCCTCCGCCACAGGAGGGTATAATAAGTATCACCGTTAATGAACCCAGCAGTATATATGTTGATGGAAAACTGATGAAAGCAAAAACCACCAATTGGAAAGACAGCTTTTTAATTGGTAAGCATAAATTAAGAGTGGAAAATCAGGCATCGGTTGAATTAAAGTATGAGGAAACTGTCGAGGTCACAGCCGGTAAAACCATTGACCGGGAATTTACATTTACTTTTCCGCCGGCCAATGCCGACCTGGTAGTAGCCACTCCGGGATACACGGCAAAAATATTTGTGGACGGAATCGAACATCCTGAACTAACTGCGACTACCGTCACTCTATCGCCCGGAGACCATTTAATTATGGTCCGTAGAGTGGACAATGAAAGTGAAATGCAAAAGAACGTTTCTGTTGAAAGGGGCAAGACCAATAAAGTCATATTCGATTTTAGTACCCAGGCGATTACTGAAGAATAACTGCTCGCTTGCCAACAGAATGAATAATATGTATATAAAGGATAGCGTTAAATATCAGGTTTCCAAGAGGGATTGATTCATGAAAAAATCACATGTTTGCGCGAGAGTGGCCATTAATCTACTGATTACTGCGACCATTTTCGTAAGTTCCATCGACACGGCCCGGGCCCAGGAAGAAAAAATTTCGGAAGTCCTGGCCAAGGCACGGGGATTATACAGTTGGGGAAGTTTTGACGAAGGGATAAATTTGGCCAATGGGCTCTTTAAGCGCCCCAATTTAATGCCGCAGGACAGCATCGCCATTTACGAACTTTTGAGCATTCTTTATAATGCCAAAGGAGACAAGTTTAAACAGACCGCTTTGGAATACCTGGAAAAGATTTCCAAGATTGGCCCCTGCCTTCTGAATCTACCTCGCGAATACTGGCCGTCTGGACTTCGCCGGGAATGGTATGCCATTTGTTATGATACTTCCAACTTGGGACCATTTACTTGTACTGCCAAGGACGAAGATACCACGCCCACCAAGATCAGAACCATCGCCGTGCCACTACCTTTTGAGAATAATTCCATCGGAGAATTCCAGACCAAGCTGGGCGGAATTGGCACCGGCTTGTCGCAAAGCTTCTTGGGAGATTTTAGCAAAATCAGCGCGCTTAAAATTGTCGAAAGAGACAAAATTGATTTTCTTATTAAAGAACAGCAGTTGACCGCGAGCGGCATGGTTGATCAGTCCACCGCCATCAAGGCCGGAAAGATCCTTAGCGCCCATTTGATGATATTCGGCGGCTTTACGCAAATAGACAAAAACAACACTATCATGGTGGCACGTGTAGTGAATGTGGAAACTTCCGAAGTTATTGCGGTGATTGACCAAAAAGGCGGCTCCAACTATTTTGAAATGGAAAAGGAACTGGTCAAGAAAATCTGCGACGAGCTCGACATCATTCTCTCCGAGCAGGAAACCAAAGAAGTCGAAATGGGTGGAACGAAATCGCTCGATGCGACTGCAGAATACGCCTTGGGACTCGAGTTTGAAGACAAATATGATTATCCCAAAGCATTCGAGCATTTCAAGAAGGCCGTTGAAATTGATCCCGATTTCATCGAAGCCAAAAAGAAAGTCGATGTTTATCGGCCTTTTGTAATCTAGCTCATGAGCGCTTTCAAAAACAAGGCGTTGTCGGCCGAGGCCGGGCTGTTTCTTTCCATGATTCTGCTGGGGACGCTTATTATATCTTCCTGCGCTGGGGGGCTCTCTACCAAAGGCCGAAATCTTATTGAGAAAGGCGAGTATGCCGAAGCTATCGAGATTTACAACCGTGAGATCTCCAAAAATCCCGGTAAAAAAGACGTCCGGCGCGATCTTGCTTTTGCCTATTACAAAAAAGGCGATTATCCCAATGCACTTGAGTCTATCAGTAAAGCCGACCAGGCAGATCCGTTAACTCATCTTTGCCGTGGACTGATTCTCGAAGCTTCCGGCGATAATAATGAAGCCATCAAGTCGTTCGGCAACTCGCTACAGTACCATCCGAATACAAAGACCAAGGCGCTGATAAAATCTCATCTCGATGCGCTGATTCGAAGCAGTCTGCAAATTGAAGTGGACGATGCCGTGGCGCAGGAAGGAACGCTGGGCGCACAGGACATTCCCGATAATACTATTGCCGTGGTCAAGTTTGACGGGACTCTGCTTCCAAAGGAAACGGCGCCGATAGCCGCCGGCATTGGTGAGTTTACGATGGTGGATCTTTCCAAAGTTGAAACACTTCGACTGGTGGAAAGATTACGAGTTGAAATACTACTGAAGGAACTGGAAATTGGTTCCAGCCAGGCCGTTGATCCGGCGCAAGCGCCGAGATTTGGACGGTTGTTGGGAAGTAAAAGCGTGGTGACAGGGAAATTAGTGGGTGCCGGCATTGAAAGATTTCGCCTCGACGGCGCTCTAATCAATACCAGCGATGCGTCGTCGAAATTGACCGAACCGGGCGAAGCCGGACTGGTGCTTGATGATATCTTGCGAGTGCAAAAAGCAATGGTGTTTGAAATTTTGGAATACCTGGGTGTACAGCCGACCGATGCCGACCGGGATTCTATCATGGCCAAACCGACCGAGTCGCTGGAAGCTTTTCTGGCTTATTCACGAGGGCTGGAATTCATGATACTGGGCATGTATGAAGAAGCCATCGAGCAATTCCGGTTAGCGTTGCAATACGATGGTGGCTTTGAACTGGCATCGGGACAGCTCGAAAACGCTCTAATTGCTTTGGACAACCGGCAGTTTGGTGCATCCACCTCCATTCAACTGGAAAACCAATTCTTCCTTGATGTATTTTACCAGTGGACCGGAAATGGTCAGATGTTAACCAGTTTTATTGACCCTACCAATTTGCTTCAGCCGGGTAATGAAAATCCCACCAGCCCTCCCATCAGACCTCCGCAAATCGGCGGGAGAACTTCGGCAAACGTAACCGGGAATATTGATGGCGACTAAAATGAAAAACTTTATAGCAGTTTTTGTTATAACGGTTCTTCTGGTAACGACCGCCCAAAGCCAGATGATAGACGGCAAGCCCTCGACCGGTTCGACGGGTTTTGTTTACACTTATTGGGAGTTGGAGACAGCCAATGGTGCGAGCACAGCACTTGAGCAATTTTGGATGCCGCTTAACGGCTTTGTACCGTTGAAGGAAAACCTGGAGGCGCGGTATTATCTGGCCGGCTCTATCAACAATTTACAGACTGGCAGTTCCAGATTACATTTGAAAGGTCCCGCCGATACCCGTTTTGAGATTACCCGATCATTCTCGAATGATAAATTATTTATCAGCGGCGGTGTTAATTTGCCGACGGGCAAAACAAAACTGTTCTTCAACCCGGACCGCGCCATCATTGAACTTCTTTCAGAGAGTTTCCTGGCCTTCCCCATGCGACGCTTTGGCGAAGGACTCGGATTCAGCGGTACTATTGGCACAGCCAAAAGCTGGGGGAATACTGTCGCCGGTCTCGGCTTGAGTTATGACCTAATTGGCAAGTACACGCCCTACAGAAACTTTGACGAATACAATCCGGGAGATGTTCTTACCGCCGAATTTGGAGTCAATACGCATAGCGCTAAAACTGCCGTGGCCTGCGGCGTAAACTTCCTGGCCTACGCCAATGACAAAGTGGAAGGCAAGAAAGTATTCAAGCAGGGTAAACAAGTCGGCCTGTCAATCTCCGGTGTGTACGATGACGAGAAAATCCGCATCAATCCCTCGGCCAGATATACTATCCGCGGCCGCAACACCAGGTACGAATCAAATACCGAACTTATCAGAGACCGTTTGCGGCTCTATGGTAACGAATTGGAATTGGGGCTGGAGGTGGGGCGTTATTTCCGGGGCGGCTGGAATTTCTCGCCGCTGTTTTCACTTCTGGAGATAGATAATAACGAGGTCAACTTTGGGGACTCCAAAGTATTGTCGTACGGTGTTTCGATTGGTAAAAGATTTTCAGATAGAATTCTGGTCGGCGCCTGGTTTAAGATTTTGAGCGGCGACGCCGATAATGGCCGCATTGATTTAAGGGGTTACCAAATCAGCGCCAGTTTATTGGCGGTTCTATAAATTGAGAATGAACATAATGATAAAAAGATTTTTGGCGGCTTCAGGATTTGTGGCGATAATGCTTTTAATATTCGCGTGTGAAAGCAAAATCGTCAGCCCGTCAAAAAAAGATCCGATGCTCTCTATTAGCATCAACATGACCGATGCCTCGCCCAAACTTCTGGCGGCAGTTGACCAGTATAGAGTGATAGTGGTTGATCCGTCCGTTCCCAAAATCCTGGCAGACAGTCCGCTGACTTTTAACAATAACGGATTTGTTGTCGGACAAATTGACTCGCTTCCTTCCGGCATAAATCTGGAATTTACGGCGCAGGCATTTGATTCACAGTTCGTTCCCATTTTTAGCGGCACTACCAATGCCATTTTAGAGCCGCAAGAATTAAATAATGTGTTCATCCGGCTTTCGCCTGTTCGGCCGCTGTTTAAGTGTACTCCTAGATATAATGTAATTGCCGGCTCGGATACCGGTATTCACTCGGTCGATATAAAGATTTTCAATGTGGATTCCCTGTACGGCGTTTCGTTTCTCGTCCGCTTTGACCCGGCCTTTGTACGGCTGGGCAGCGCCAAGCTGGATTCCAGTCTGAATCCGGCCACTATTATTTTCTTTCAAAATGACACCGCTGATACCCTCGGTTCGTACAAAGCGCTGGCCGTAACCAACACCATTCCGAATACAAGTATTGTGGGTTCGGACAGCGACGCCGTCCTGGTGAATCTTAATTTCAATCTGGTGCTCCCATTTACTGTTCCGGATACTACTTTTTTAATTCTGGAGCTGACTGGATTGACGCACGTCAATCAATCTCAAATAGATCCCAGTAAATTGTATATCGATGAAACGGTAATAGAGATTAGGCCTTAACAGACTACTGATACTACTGCTTATTTTACCAACAGCATTCTCTTGATGATTTCTTTGGTCTCGGTATTCAGCCGGTAAAAATAAATACCGCTGGCCACTGCTTTCCCGGAATAATCAGTGCCGTTCCAGACCACAGTCTTGTAGCCGGCTTCGACTTTCTCACCGACCAGTGTCACCACACGCTGTCCCAGCATATTGTATATTTCCAGTACCGCGTGTTCGGCCTTCGGTAGATAAAACTCTATAGTAGTTGATGGATTGAACGGGTTGGGATAATTCTGGTGCAGTTCAATTTCTGTCGGCAGAATAGCTGTCGAGGCGCTCAAAGCATTGTTGATGGCCTCAAGCATTTTAGTCTTGGGAGCGCTGTCGGGACATTCAATGAGCGCATCGCGCATTTGTTCCAGAACTTTGGAGCCGATCTCACT
>Ga0214473_10011041_pt1 | contig 10614 bp, 12 predicted proteins | sample RVTome_7_FD_203509 | JGI IMG/M metagenome (GOLD analysis project Ga0214473, IMG submission 203509) | Soil microbial communities from uranium-contaminated site in the Upper Colorado River Basin, Wyoming, United States - RVT98D197 | ecosystem: Environmental > Terrestrial > Soil > Contaminated >... | reverse complement strand
AAACGTATTGTTCGCGGTTGTGCTTCTTTTACTCCATATATCGAATATTCAAGGTTTTTTCCGCGTTTAGATATAATATCGAGTTTTATATTTGTTTTACCTTTGCTTGTAAAAGATTTATATTTAATTGGAAAATTAAGTTTAGTTATTTCTATTTCTTCCTTTACTTCTTTTATAGGATTTTCTATCGAATTAGACTCGAGTTTCATGTTTATTTTTTCTGGAAAATAAAATTCTTCTTTAACAAATTCAACTGTTTTTTCTTTTGCAGGCAAATCACTTATTCTTACTTCTTGAATAGATTGTAATTCTAAAACAATTTGTTCTTCTGCCTTTTTACCTGTTTTAGAAATTGGAGTAAAACGCCCTTCTCCCGTGTAACTAAATTCAGGGGAAACCAATTCAAGTTCCCCAGGAAAAATATCTCTAACTCTTGCTTCTTTAATTGTTTTAAGTTTTAATAATTCTAAATCAATTTGTTCTTTTGCCTTTGGAGTAAAACGCCCTTCTCCCGTGTAACTAAATTCAGGGGAAACCAATTCAAGTTCCCCAGGAAAAATATCTCTAACTCTTGCTTCTTTAATTGTTTTAAGTTTTAATAAATCTTCACTTGGAACATTTTTTATTTTTCCTCCGAGAGCTTCAAATTGTTTACCCGTTAAATTAAAAGTATTCAATACTTTTGTAGGTTTATCCAAGCCACCTATTTCGACAGTAGATTTTTCATAAGAACTAATATTTGAAACTATTTCTGGTGCTTTAGTTTTTTTTAAAAGTGCGAGTGAAACACTTTCTTGTTCAGGACCAAAATAAGGCACTTCTAAAAAACCAGAAGATTTATAACCTTCACCAGAAAGGTTAACCAATACATCAAGATTAACTATTCCTTTTCTTGGAGTTAAACCAAGTTCTTTTGCTATTCTTTTTTCAATTTCAGTTATAACTTGGTTTACTCTTGTTTTTGGTATTTTATATAATGGTTCATTAAAAGGAATTGTTTTTTTAACTTCTGCCGATAAAAGAATTCTTGCATCTTTTGAACCTTCTTTTTCAATTAATATAATTGGGTCAATTAGTTTGGATTCAATTTGGGCTCCATATTTTTTTGCAAAACTATAATCAGCAACTTTTTTTACGTCACTAACAATGTTTTTTAGTTTTGAAACTGCAACTTCAGTGGCAACTAATCCTGTTGCAAATTCTCCGGTTTCTTGTGCAATATCAGATAAAGGTATTTTTTGATATTTGGTTGGAGCCGGTTCAACTTTATCTTCTAGTCTATAAAGAACATCGTCAACTATTTTGGTTTTATATTTATCGGTAAAAGCAGTTGGAATGTCAGTAGTCATTACACCAATGTTTGTTTTTGTATTTGGAAGTGGAACATCAATGTATTGTTTTGGATAACGAAGACTTTTTTCAGGTATTTCCGAAACAGCTCTAAATGCCTTTCCTCCTTCTTCGACAATTGGTTCTATTGCACCCAAAATTACTGCACCAACAATAACCCCCACCTTTCTAACCGTTTCAAAACCTCCAAGGATAATTTCACGGTCTTTGCTACCTCCAACGTCAGCATAAGGTTTTAAATCAGTATATTTGTATGAAATATCCTCAATATATTTGTAAATTCTTTCACTAGATTCTTTTGCCCTTTCAATATATTGTTGAAAAATATTTTTTTGACTAGGTTTTAGAAAAATATCTTCTTCAACCATCTGTTTAAAAATATTTTTTTCAGCCTCTATTTTTTCATCCATTCCAACAAAATATTTTCTTCCCCCCTCAAATACATCTCCAACCTCTGTTTTTCGTGTGCCAATTAAAACCTCTTTTTGTCCAAGGCTTTTATTATAATTATCAATTTTTTCTTTTGCCTTTTCATAAAACTCTTTCGATTTTTTATATGCTGGTGTAACTATTTGATTATAATCTTTCAAAATATTATTTATAACTCTTGCAACATTTTGTGGCACAATACTAGGAACAACATAAGTAATGTTACCCTGTTCGTCAATCTTTTTATATTCCTCATAAGGTTTTAATTTTTCTTCAAATTGTTTTTGTAAAGTCTCGTATCTAGAGACTTCTGTTTCATACATTATTTTTGATTGTTCTGCTTCAAATTGTTTACCCCGTAAATCTTTTGGAGATGTCTTGTCAATGAGACTTATTTTAGTCGCTTCTAATCTTTTTAATTTTAATTCTTCTAAACCTTTTCTAAATTCTTCCAATTTTTTTAAATCTTCCGTTGAAAGAGAATCTGCCTTTATTATTGTTGGAGGAGCTTCTTGTTGAACTTGTGTTTGTGTTATACCACGGCTACCTCCATAAGAAGGTTTATATGTTTCGCTAGTGCCACTTCTTATGGATTTTTCTCTTTCTTGCCTAGCTTCTTCTTGTGTTCGGCCAGTAAAAGTAGAAGATTCAACTGTTTCTCCGCGCGGATTAATAGTTACATAAGTTACTCTTGTCATGGGGGTAGTTGAAAGCCTACCGCTCGGATTAAAAACAGTTGGTGGCATTACCGTATATATACACTTTTCTTATTAATAATTATTCCTATTCTGGGGGCTTTGTAGAATAATAGGTTTCTATGTTTTTCTCAAAATAAGCACTAATTAAACAGCAAATATTATGGCATAAAATTTTTAGCAAAACTTCATTTGTTTGTGAAGTAAAGTTTCTGCTTACTACTTCTTTGCCGAACTTTTTATCTTATCTTTAAGCTTTTCTGGAGGAAATTCTTCTGTTAAATCAGTAATGAGCTCCAAAATGTCTTTAAAGTCGTCTATATCATAAGAATTTTGAGAATTCAAAACGCTAAATGACTTTGTTCCATCAAATTTATTCTTTTTTCCGTCTTGTTTTTTTATTGTAACTTCTCCCCAACGTGCTTCTGAACGCATTACCCTCATATTTAACCACTGGTATAATTAATGGTATAACCATTATTTAAGCATTACTCACAGGGTTACTCCGGCAAAGCACTCCCGATACTTTTTAAAAGCAAAATCAACCAAATCTATTAGAGAACATGAAAGAAAAATTTACAACTGTTGATTTGTTTGCTGGTGCTGGCGGACTTACTGAGGGATTTAAACAAGCTGGGTTTGAAACTATAGCCGCAAATGAAATAATGCCGACCTATTCAGAAACTTACAGACTAAATAATCTTGAGACAAAAGTACTTACTGAAGATATTAGAAATATAACTGTTGACCAATTCAAAAAAGAATGTGGAATAAATGGAAAGAAAGTTGATGTTTTAATAGGTGGACCGCCCTGTCAAGGATTTAGTATGGCTGGTGCGAGAGACCCCAAAGACCCAAGAAATTCTTTGTTTATGGAATTCATTAGATTTGTAGATGGATTGCAACCAAGATTTTTTGTAATGGAAAATGTGCCAGGAATACTCACAATGAAAACTGCAACTGGCGAAAAAGTAATTGACTTGATTTGTAGTGAATTTATAAAAACTGGATATAAGTTTAAATATCAAAAATTACATGCTGCCGACTATGGCGTTCCTCAAAAAAGAAAAAGAGTTGTATTTATTGGAACAAAAACTGATAAAGAAATTACTTTTCCAGAACCTACGCACGCCGAAGAACCACATCAAACAGTAAATGGTAAACAAATAAAAAAATGGGTGGGAGCAGGAACTGTTTTACTCTCAAAAGAAAAAGTTCCAGAAAACTTTTTCATGTCTGAAAAAATGATTAATGGATTTATAAAACGAAGAGAACAAAATGAAAAGAAAGGTCGTGGTTTTGGTTGGCAGATAATTGACCCTGAAAAACCATGTTACACAATATCAGCAAGATATTGGAAAGACGGGGCTGATGCTCTTGTAAAATACTCTGATAAAGAAATACGAATGCTAACTCCCGAAGAAGCATCAGCAATTCAAACTTTTCCAAAAGACTATAAGTTTCATGGCTCAAAAAGAGTTGTTTATACTCAAATAGGAAACGCTGTTCCTGCGGGGCTTGCAAAAGCAATAGCTGAAGAAATAAAAAAGAAATTAATCTGATTCCTCATAATTTCTCAATCTTGTCATTTCTTCTTTAATTGATTCTAAAAGTTTCAAGAAAAAAGTTACAAATTCAGGAACAAGATTTTCTTTTTTTGTTTATTTCATTCATGTTTCTTCCGGAATATTTTTCAATTGACAAAATTAAACCATTAGAATCTATATTTATATAAGAAACATTAATTGGAGAAAAATTTTCTTCTTTTTCTGTATAGCATAATTGAACAAAGTTTTCTCCATAATTCGAATAAAGTAAACAATCATTTAATTTTACCCGGGTTATTGCGATAGAATTGTTATAATCGTTTAATAATGTTCCTCCTGCATATTGGTAAGTTTTTCCCCCGTTCCAAAAAACAAGGTAACCATAACCCCAGTCGTTTTTTATTGGTAGGCCTGTTGTGTTTGAAAGTTCAACGGCATCAATTGATGCATTGTTTTGTGCAATTGTAACTGTTTGTATTCCAAAAAAAAAGAAAGAAAATAGTGAAACAAGTAAAGCAAATAATAAAATGTTTTTTTGTATTCCTTCAAAATCAATTTCCCATTTTTTTAGTAGACTTACTATTACTTGAAAAAAACCTATTGCTAGTAGTGGAACGGATAACATACCAAATTTTGGTAGTATTATTCCAAGAAAAGTTAATAGGGTAGCTGGAATAATTAGTTTTCTTAATTTTTTGTCAAGTAAAAAACCAGCCATTCCAAGTGTTGCAAAGAAACAGGTTATAGTTGTTGATAGGGGAATATATTCCAATGAACCCATCCAGGGTATTCCTTGTGCATCATCTATCCAAAATAAATAAACAAATGTGAATCCAATCCATATTATAGGTATTCCGATAATCCAATTCATAATTTTTTTATAATAAATTAGTTTTATTCCGATTAGGTATACAAAAAATATTATGGGATAAATAAATTGTTCTTCTTCTAGTTTTAAGGATTCAAATAAAAATACGGGATTAATTAATACAAGGAATCCGAGTACCCACCCGTTTTTGCCAAAAATGGTTTTTCCTATTTGAGATAATATAACCATATTAATAATCATTATTGATACCAAAATTGTTTTTAATAAATAAATATTTTTGGGGAGGGCGGTAAATAATATATTGACTAACCCTGTTTCAGTGTTTGCGAGGTTTCCGAAAATTATGTTTAAATAGAAATAAGAATCTAGACCTATAAAGGTTTCTTTGATGAGGTATGCTAATAATATAATTGAACCTATTAGAACATAAAAAAATAGTTCTGTTAATGTGCTTTTTTTTAGTTTAGGGGATTCAAATAGAAATATTGAATTGTTTGTTGTGCTGTTTGTTGTATTCATAATAAATCCACATAATCCTCAATAACGGTTCCGTCATAGTATCGTGCAGGAGTAAGCGGATTAATCCAGCCACCCATTTTACAAATTACACCCCATTCCATAGGTTCCCCAGTAACTTTTCCCTGTTTGTAATGTGTTGCTCTCCACCCTCTTAATTGATGAATATTTTGATTTCCAAAATATTTTTCAAATATTTTTTCACCCCATCGTGTCGAACGATTAAATAATAACCCTTTTTTTTTCAGGGAATAATTTAAAATTGGTTCAGTTAACCAATCTTCTTTATCCCTATTAAGTGGAACTCTTCTTGTTAATCTTGTTTTTTCAGTTAGAATTGTTATAACAAGTAATCTCTTACCTTTATTAGCAATTATTGGAGTTATATGCATGGAGGATACTGGTGGGTTATATGTGTATTTGCCTCGTACTATCTCTCCCACCCTAGCCATTGCGCCATATGTAAGCATAAGGAATACTTTATGCTCTTCGATGTCTACCCCTAATAGCTTGTTTTTGACGTCCCAATACTCCTTAAGTTCATATCTCATTGGCATTTTTGTCCCTCTTTTTTGTTCGCTTTTGATTAGGAAAGCGAAATCTCCCTCAAAGTCTTGTTATGTATAAGTCTTTCATTAGTTGGCACACCTAAATTAAATATATTATACTTAAAAGTAGTTAATTTGTTCAATTTATACCCTAATCCATTATTTAAGTGTAACATTAAGCATACTCCTTCAAACCTTTTGCAATCAAACGTGCCTCTGACTGTGTAATCTTTATACCACTTTTAATTATATCCCAATTTAAATAAACAGAATTAAATGAAATCCTACTATCAACATCACACAACTCACGCAAATTATCCTTCGCCAATTTAATTAATCCATGAATATCCGGTTTATTTGCCTTCAATTTACCTTTACTATTGAATACCCTATCCTCACTAGAAGCATAAAACTCATTCATCTTTGCCTTTCTAATCTTGTCATACTCATCATACAAAGCTTTTGGAGGTTTATCAATTCTAATAAAAGGCTCTTTAACCCTGTGAATAATTGGAATGCCATAAATTGGATGAATCTTTTTAACAATTTTTATATAAGATTTACCATAAATATCCCCTGTCCGAGAATTTGTCTGTAACAATTGAAATTTAACTATATTCTGTTCATTCTCCCTATCAATAGAAACAACTTCACCATAATTTTGGGTTATCTGCCTTAAACCCTTAGCTAACATAGTTAAAACAGGCAAGGTAACAATAATCAAGTAATTTTTATGCCTCATGCTTTGAAATATTTTACTAATTTCTTTAACCTCTTTAGTTAAGGCATCCCCTGACAGAGCAAAAAGACCTGCATCATCAAGAATAATTGCTGAACCTTTAGGAAAATCTTGTTTAATCAAGTTAAAAAATTCTTTCGAACTAAAAGCAATTCTATCGACAGAAAAACGAGGAACATTGTTTGTACCTCTATCAAGTATAAAAGCAATAGTCAAGGCACAACTAGTTTTACCACTACCCGGCTCTCCGCAAAAAACTATTGAGCATTGTTGGTCTTTATCATGCATATCTCTATACTTTTTTTTCCACAACCAACCATACGGGTTCATAGAAATAAACGAAGGGATTGACACAGGTAAATGTTTACTTGTTATTAATAAACCCCCTTATTTTCACATTAACTCTTCTTCCGATATATTCTCTAGTTCCGTTTTGTTAACCATGTCTCGCTTAATTAAATTGTTAGAATAAGCAAAAACAATTAACAAGCCAAGCCGTTCAAAAATACAATGAGTGTAAAGCATTAAATTAATTGGTTTACTTACGCATGTTATTATTGGAATTTTTATTTTATTCTTTTTAATGTGATACTCATTATCAAGAAAAGGTTGCAAAAAAGTTTCAAATAATAATACTTGCCTATCCAGTTTAATTGCCCAAGACAAAGAAGAAAGAGAATTATCCCCAAAACTAATATCGTTACTAGCCGAAAAACTTATTCTTTCTAAATGATTATGAAGTAACTCGGAAAAATAATCATTTTTAGACATTCCCCCAGAATAACCACCACTCTTTTTATATGCCATTTAAATCTTACCCACTATTGTTTCATACCCTTTAATTTTCCATTTATACAAATGACTCTTAATTTTATTCAAAACATCTATAACTTCAAACCACTTTAAATTAAACGCAATCTCGTTATTCTTTGCCTTGTGGAAAATATATAATTGAATCAATTGAGCAATTACCCTTTCAGGTCTTCCATGAATACTCTTCCCATATATATTTTTAGAAATATTGTATTCAAACTTTGAATTCTCTTTGGGTTCGTAAGAAACTATTTTTGGAATATGCCAATGATTTGCCCCATTCATAACTAACCACCTGCGTTAACTATTTGTTCGCCTGTATTTTGTGCCGTTTGAGTAATAACAGGTTGCAATTTAGATACAACATCAGCCAAACTTGCAATACTCCCCTGTAATTCTTTTAGAGAATCAACCGCGGGCAAACCAATTGTAACAATTGCTCCAACCAAAATTATAATTATTAAAAGAACCCCAACCAGTAAAAGAGGATTATCTTTTACCCTTTCAACATTCATGTTCTTTAATCTCTCTTTCTTTACTCCCAAGGCATTAGCCTCGTCAAGAGTAGCAATTACCTTGCTAGAAGACCTTGCACTAATCTTTCCGCCCATTAATTTATTGATATCGAGATTTTCGTAATAACCTTCAATTGCAAGAATTAATGGATGCCCGGAAAACAATTCAGTGTGCGCCCTTAAATTAGTTACAACACTAGGTTCAGCATTTTTAGAAAAAGAAACCTTGTTACCCATGAACAATTTTTCGCAAGAAAGCATGGTTAATCCATTGCCATAAAGCCTCAAAATTAGTTTCCGGGTTTTATTTGGCAAGTAAAAAACTCTTTTCATTATAAGAAAAGAAGCCGAAACCAAAGAAACAATTATGAAAGGCAAAATAGCTACCTCTGGGGCAAGTATACCAAAATAAGCCAAACCAGATATAAAACTCCCAAAACCAATTGCAGAAATTAAGGCAATATGTTCAAATTTTATAAATGGGAGTTCCCTCACGAGGAACAAACTATTATCCGTTGAAATAATTTCTACATCAGGATTCTTTTCAATTGCTTCATTTACCAATTTTTCATTAACAGGACTTTTCCAATCTATTTTTTTCTTGGCTTTAAATCCTTCAGAATCCTGTTCCTCTTCGTATTCTTCTTCAGTAATTATTGCACCAGATTTTTTTAAAGAAGAAAAATTGTTTTTAATAAACTCTTCGTCTTCTTCTGTTTCCACATCTTCTTCTAAACTATTTTCTTTCTGTTCAACAAAAGAATTAACCTGTTGGTTTAACCTTTTCTGCGATTCTTTCTCAGCTTGTCTTTTAGCTTTATCTAAATATTTTTTTTCCATTTCTTTTTCATAATCATTATATTTAACTTTTTTTTCCCCATTTGGTCTTTTAAGTTTATCCATGTCTTCTTTAGATATTTCCATGGCATCATCAAAACCTAATTGTCCATTTAAAAAATTTGTTAATTTTTCATTAGAATATTCTTTTGATTCTTCTTTTTGTTCATCCATTAAATTACCCCTTTTACTTTATCTTCAATAATTTTCATTGCAATAGGATTAATTTTTTTATTTTTGCTTTTTTTAATTAATTCTTCGTATTCTTCTTCTTCTCTTTTTTTAACTAAATATTCTTTTGAAATATTTTTAAATATTTTATTAATCTTTTTATTTTTACATAATTCAAGATATTTAATTAAACCACCTGTTTTTGAAAAATAATTTCTTCCTAAAAAATAATCCAAATCGGTTTCGTTAACCGGTTCTTTTCTATTCATTTTTTTTCTAAATTGTTTCAAGTTATAAGTATCGTCTTTCTCAAAAGACAATTTGAAAGGTTTTTTCCAAAAAGAATAATTTGAATACTTTTCTTTTTCTTTCGTAATTTTTTCAAGTTCACAAATAAACTCGTTAAATGTTTCATTTAATTTACCAGACAAAACAATTAACATTTTATCTTTCTTTTCACTCGAGACCTGTTTAAAATTCATTCCAAAATCACTTACTCCTTTTTACATTATTCTATCTCTACTTCCCTCACCAACCAATTTTACATTAGGTTTAGGCATGGCGCTAAAAAAACCAGACAAAGGATTATCTTTTTTCTGGTTTTTATTTTCATTGTAATCATTAACTACATATTGACTAGCAATCTGGTAATGCGATTTAACTGTGTTCGCCGCTTTTCCACCAGATTTACTCAAAGAATAAAGATAAAGCAATGGTCCGGCAATCCGGTTATAGTGCCTAGTTAAATTAACCCCTAATTCTGATTCAAGGTCTTTAATCATGCTAAGATAATCGACCACATTCAAACAATACTCTTGCATTTCAGGGCCAAGAAAACCACTTGTTAAATCAATGTTTATTAAATCAAATTTTTCTTCTCTCATTAAGTATCTTCCATCATTTAGTTTGATTAAAAAATACTTGGTATTCAAAGATGAATGAGCTTTTATTATTGAACCATCTATTCCAATCGAATTAAAATATTCTCCCTGTGCATCAGAAGAATTATAGTTAATTTCTTGATTCATTGATAGCCCCCCTCTTTACGACCATCCCTAAAGAATAGCCCATCAACAAAAAACCCATGAAAAAACCAATGTAACTCAAACCCCACAACAAAGGAGAATCGGCATAAGCAATACTAAGCATTACATTAGAATCATATAACGGATTAACATTTGTTATGCCTGTGGATGTGTTTTGAATTATTTGGTAAGATTGTAATTCAATTCCGCCATCAATCATTAAAATAATTGAAGTTAAAAATAATATTAAACTTGCGAGTGCAAAAAAGTAAGGTATTTCTTTAGTCCATGCAATAACACAAAAGAGTGCAACCAAGAACATGGACACAATAAACACGATTTCAAACATTTTTAAAAATTTCTCCTTTCTTCCACAGAAAGTTTTTTTTCTTGGACTTTTCTCCTTTACTGCAAGTATCTTACGATACCGAAAAGCACTACCAGCGTTATAAAGATTCCGAAGAACCCTACAACAAGTAGGCTAGTTGCATCAAGGGACGCCAGATTAATCCCGTTGTACACTGTAAAGTATACTGACAAGAGAATAACCGAGACAATAGTTGTTACAACTATTGAGGTTATTGTAATCTGACCTTTTCT
>Ga0214473_10011040_pt1 | contig 10614 bp, 7 predicted proteins | sample RVTome_7_FD_203509 | JGI IMG/M metagenome (GOLD analysis project Ga0214473, IMG submission 203509) | Soil microbial communities from uranium-contaminated site in the Upper Colorado River Basin, Wyoming, United States - RVT98D197 | ecosystem: Environmental > Terrestrial > Soil > Contaminated >... | reverse complement strand
CCTGGAGCAACACGCTGTTGAGGGTACCGGGGATACCGGGTGCGGCGGGGACCGTCACGGCCTAAATCTGCAATCCGAGGCCAAAAACGCCACGGCCAGGGCAGATGGGAAAGCTCCCGAGGAGGGACTCGAACCCCCGACCCGCCGGTTAACAGCCGGCTGCTCTACCAACTGAGCTACTCGGGAAGGCTTGGCTAGCCGGAAATATCGTCGGGCGACTGGGGGAGTTCAACCGGAATCGATGGCGTCGTCCGGAGTTCGGCCAGGACCAATCCGGCCAGGATCAGGGACCCGCCCATCCACTGCACCGGGGAAAGCCGTTCGCCCAGCACCAGCCACGAGGTGACCGCCGCGAAGAGACTCTCGCCACAGAGCAGGACGGACGCCCGCGCGGCGGACATGTGCCGTTGGGCCTTCATCTGGAGCAGCAGGGGCACGACGCTCGCGCCGATCGCACAGTACGCCAGCACGCCCGCAAAGCCCGCCGACCAGACGACCCGGGCGTCCTCGACGACCACGGCGCCACCGGCGGCGAGCAGGGTCGTTCCGACGATTTCCAGCCAGACGAGCCGCAGCGGATCATGGCGCCGCGCGAGCGCCCCCGTGACGACGATGTGCCCGCCGTACAGCACGGCAGTGATGAGCGTGAGCCCATCGCCGCGGTTCGGCCCGCCGTGCTCCGGCGCGGTCAGCAGGAAGACACCCACTCCCGCCAGCGCCAACGCCAGCAGCAACGGCGATCGGGGGCGCTCGCGCAGGGCGAGGGCGGCGATCGCCGGCGCGATCACGGACGAGAGGGCGACGAGAAACGCGGAACGGGACGGCGTGGTCCATTGCAGTCCGGTCGTCTGGGTGAGGTACCCAATGCCGAGCAGGAGGGAGAGGCCGACACCGCCCACGAGCTCCGCCCGGGAGAAGGGTGTACCCAGCCGGGCGAACGGCGCGAGCACGAGAGTCGCCACGGCGAACCGGATCGTGGCGAACGCGAGCGGCGAAGCAGAGTCGAGGCCCACTTTGACCACCACGAAGCTCACGCCCCAGAGCAGAGCGGCGAAGAGCAGCGTGGCGTCGGCCTGCCGCCGGGTCACCTGAGCTCCTGGAGGTAGCGACCGGTCACGCTGTCGGGGACGCGTGCCACCTCCTCCGGCGTGCCGGAGGCGACGACGTGTCCCCCAGCGGCTCCGGCACCGGGGCCAAGATCGATCAACCAGTCGGCACGTTTGATGACGTCCAGGTGGTGCTCGATGACCAGGACCGTATGGCCGGCGTCCACGAGCCGGTCCAGCACTCGGCACAGCGTACGAACGTCGTCGAGGTGAAGGCCGGTGGTCGGCTCGTCGAGAATGTAGAGATTGCGGCGCCCGGCCCGCGTCGGCCGGCCGCTGGCCAGCGTCAGCTCGCGCGCGATCTTGAGCCGCTGCGCCTCGCCCCCGGACAGCGTGGTCGCCGGCTGGCCCAGGCGCAGGTACCCGAGCCCCACCTGCTGCAGCTGCCACAGCGCCCGGGCGAGGCGGGGTTGGGCGTGGAAGCGACGCAGGGCTTCGTCCACGGTCCATTCGAGCACGTCGTGGATCGAGCGGCCGTCCAGCTTCACTTCGAGTACTTCCGGCTTGAACCGGCGGCCGCCGCACGCCTCACACGGGACGAACACGTTGGCCAGGAACACCATTTCGACTTGCACCGCGCCGGCGCCCTCGCACGCCTCGCAGCGGCCCCCGGGCATATTGAACGAAAAGGTGCTCGGCGTATAGCGGCGTTCCCGGGCCCGGGGCAGGGCGGCGAACAGCCCCCGCAGCTCGTCGAACGCTTTCACGTAGGTCACGGGGTTGGACCGCGGCGTCCGACCGATCGGTGACTGGTCGATCAGCACCACGTCGCCGATCGCCTCCCACCCCTCGAGTCCCGCGACTTCACCGACCGCTTCGCCCAGGTGCTCCTTGGCGGTGTGCTCGCCCCGAACACGCCGCTCCAGCTGCCGGTAGAGCACGTCGTGCACCAGCGTGGATTTCCCCGAGCCGGACACCCCCGTCACTACCGTGAGCGTATGCAGCGGCACGCGGACATCCACGCCGTTCAGGTTGTGCAACCGGGCGCCGCGCACGGTGAGCCACCGGGTGGTGGGCCGGCGCGCCGAAGGCACGCCGATGCGCTTTTCTCCGGAAAGATACTGGCCGGTCAGCGTCCCGGCCGCGCGCACGCCGCTCGCGGGCCCCTGGTAGACGACCTCGCCCCCCGCCGCGCCGCTCTTGGGACCCAGCTCCACCATCCAGTCGGCGATCGCCATGGCGGCGGGGTCGTGCTCCACGACTACGACGGTGTTGCCGGCGTCGGTGAGCCGGCGCAGCAATCGGAGCAGCCGCTCGATGTCGCTCGGGTGCAGGCCGATTGAGGGCTCGTCCAGCACGTAGAGGGTGTCGGTCAGGTGCGAGCCCAGTGCATTCGACAGGGCGATACGTTGGGCCTCTCCGCCGGACAGCGTGCGCGTCTGCCGGTCGAGCGTGAGGTACCCCAATCCGACATCCACCAGGAACGACACGCGCGCGGCGAGCTCCGCCAGGAGGTGCCGGGCCACGGCTTGTTGAAACGGCGCCAGCGTCAGGGTCTCGATCCAGCGTTGCAGCTCGCTCGCCGTGAGCCCGGCGACTTCCGCGACGGTCCGGTCCGCGACCCGCACCGCCAGGGCCTCGGCCTTGAGCCGCGCGCCGTGACAGGCGGGGCAGGTCTTGGCGAGCTGATACTGCCGCAGGAAGACACGGATGTACTGCTTGTATCGCTTGCTCTCGAGGCGCTCGAGAAACGGAAACACGCCGATATAGCGTCCGGTGGCGCCATGCAGCAGGAACTGTCGCTGACGCTCGGCGAGCTCCCGCCACGGCCGGTCGGTGGGGATGTTCCGGGCACGCGCGGTTTCCCGCAGCAGCCGGCGGCGCCCCTCGTAGCGCGGCTTGGTCCACGGGTCGAGCGCGCCGGCCTCGAGCGAGCGGGCCGGCTCGGGGACGATCAGCGACTCGTCGTACTCGAGGACGGCTCCGAAGCCGTTGCATCCGGGGCAGGCGCCGCGCGGATTGTTGAACGAGAACAGGGCCGGCGTCTGGGCCGGCGCCGGTGCGCCGCAGGCGGAACACGTGGGGTGTGAGGAGAAGCGCCGCCGCTCGCCGTCCATCAGCGCCACGGCCACGCCCTCGCCCTCGCTGAACGCGGTCGCCACGGCGTCGGCGAGGCGGCCGCGATTGGCGACCGTCGGCGCCAGCCGATCCACGATCACGAGCACTTCCCGCGCGGTCCGCACTCGGGCTGCCGCGTCGGAGCTATCCAGGCGCAGCAGGTCCCCGTCCACCTGGGCGCGCACGAATCCGGCCGCCACGAGCTGGGCTGGGGCATCCACGTCCGGCCGATGCGCACTCTCCGGCAGGGGAAAACTGACCAGCACCGGTTCGGACTGTTCATTGCCCGCGTCTTTGGGAGCCCCGGTTTCAGCGAGGATGTCGTCCACAACCTCCTGGACCGTGTCCACCTTCACGATGGCGCCACAGGTTCGGCAATGGGGCGTGCCGACCCGCGCCCACAAGAGACGGAGGAAGTCGTAGATCTCCGTCGCCGTGCCCACGGTCGAGCGGCTCGAGGTCGTCGGGTTCTTCTGCTCAATCGCGACCGCCGGGGACAAGCCTTCCACGGAGTCCACCAGCGGCTTGGGCATCCGCTCGAGAAACTGCTTGGCGTAGGTCGAGAGCGATTCGATGTAGCGGCGCTGTCCCTCTGCGTAGAGCGTATCGAAGGCCAGCGAGCTTTTCCCCGACCCGGAGGGGCCCGTGATCACGGTGAGCGCCCGCCGCGGCAGCTCCACCGTGATCCCCTTCAGGTTGTGCTGTCGCGCGTTGCGAAGGACGACGCGATCGGAGCTGGGCGACATAACCTTCAAACGTAACCAGGGTGAAACGCCGGTGGTCGAGCGGTCTGGCGGCGCCCCCTGAACGACCTAGTTTCAACCCCCGATGGCTCTCCTCACCCCTCGGCTGCTGCGCCGCGGCCTCGAGTTGTTCGCGATCATCTCCGTGCTCGGCGTCGTCGGGTTGTTGTTGTACGGTGACAATTTTCAGGCGTTCGTCGGCGCGATCCTCGGGCTCAAGTGGGGGTGGTTCCTCGTCGGTCTGGGCCTGGCCTCCATGGATTGGCTCGGGGGCGGGTCGCGCCTGTGGGTCGTGGCCCGTCATGTCCATCCGGGCGTGCGCTGGCGCGACATGGTGATCTCCGGCGGCATGAGCGCCTGGGGTGCCTACCTCACGCCGTTCCAGTCGGGCGCCGGCCCGATGATGATGTGGACCATGCGGCGTGTCGGCGTCAGCCTTCCCGAGGCGATGATCTCGACGTTCATGACGTTCGTGGCCACCGTCGTCTTCTTCGCCGTGGCTGGTCCGTTGGCAATCGTGCTGGGGGCGGGGCGCTCCCTCGCGCAGCACGGGGTGGTGTTGGGGATCACGCTGTACGATCTGTTCCGGACCAGCCTCCTCATCTTCGTGCTGATCGGCATCGTGATGGCGTTCGCGATGTTCTTCCCGCGCCTGCTGCGGGATTTCGTCCATTGGCTGGCGACCCGGCTCCAGGGCCGTAGCGCCCGCGCGGCGGAGCGGATCGATCGATTACGGGAAGGGATCGACCGCGCGCACGAATGCATGGTCGCCTTCGGCAGCCCGCGGGGGCTCCTGGCCATCGTGGGGGCCATCATCCTGTCGGCGCCGTCCCACGCCAACAAGCTGCTGGCCGGCTATGTCGCCATGCGGGCCCTGGGGTTACCCGCTCATTTCGTGGACATTCTGCTGGTGCAGACCTTCATCTCGTTTCTGTTGTATTTCGCCCCCACGCCGGGGGCGTCGGGTCTCGCGGAGGTGCTCTCGGTCGCGGTGATGTCCATCTATGTGCCGCGTCCGCTGCTGCCCAGCTACACGTTGCTCTGGCGGTTCATCAACAGCTACGCCACCGTGTTTTTCGGATCGCTCTTGTTCTGGCGCTGGTTGCGGCGCGGATTGGTCGGACGAGAGGAGACGGTCGGCGCCGAGCCGACCGCGACGGCGTCGGGGCCGTAAGCTACGTCGTCTTGCCCGGTTACACCCCGGGGCGTAACTTCCGGGCTTCGGCGAGCGCCCTGCGGAGATTCTCGTCATGTCCATGCTCGAACTCGGCGGCAAGCGGTATACGATCCCCATGGGCGACGTGGCCCTGGGGAGCGACCCCGGGTGCGTCATCGCGCTGACCGGACCGGGATTGCTGCCGAAGCACGCGCTGCTGCAGGGCCAGCCCGACGGGCAGGTGGTGATTCGCAAGGCAGCGCCCGAGGCCGAGGTGATGATCAACGGCGTGCGCCTCGGCGCCGAGCCTACGCCGTTGCTGCATGGCGACAAGCTGCAGGTGGCCGGGCACGAGCTCACCTTCGTGGACGAGCGACGCAGCGGCAGTACGCAATACGTTCCGGCCATGTCGGTTCCCGCCGGCGCAGGGCCGCCCAAGCCCGCCGGAGCGGTCAAGTCGGTCGGGACCACTGGGGGCCGGCTCGTTTCCCTCACCGATGGCCGGGAATACACGATTGTCACGGCCTCGCTCGTACTGGGCCGGGAAGCCGGCTGTGACGTCGTCGTACCAGGGAAGGATGTGTCGCGACGCCACGCGGAGATCGTCGCCTCCCCCAAGGGCTATCTCCTGGTCGATTCGAGCACTAACGGCGTGTTCGTCAACGACGAGCGCATCCAAGGACAACGCCTGCTGGCGCGTGCGGACGTGATCCGGATCGGCGAAGAGAGCTTTCGCTTCTACTCGGATCAAGCGGCCCCTCAGGCGGGGCCGGCCGCTAGCGCGCCGGCGGCCGTCCCTCCTGCTGCTGCGGCGCGCCTGCAGAACACCTCCTTCGGCATGCCTGCGGCCCCTCGTCCGACCACCCCGACACCCAGCCCGGCGGCGGCTGCCGCCGCGACCGGACCGCTGGCGAATTTCCTGGTGCGCAGCGGGCTCCTGAAGGGGCAGCGGCTGATCGTCAAGACGCCGGTGGCGAACATCGGGCGGGCGGAGTACAACGACCTGGTCGTGCCGGACGAATCGGTGTCGACATCCCACGCGAAGCTGCAGCGTCGCGAAGGCGTCTGGGTGCTGGTCGATCTCGAGTCGACCAACGGCACCTATGTGGATGGGGAGCGGATCTCGAGCGACACGCCGATCGCTCCAGGAACCATGGTCCGGTTCGGCGACGTCCAGCTGGTGTTCGAGCCGACGGACGACGCGCTCGGCGTCGCCAAGGGCGGCGGCACCAAAGTGCTGGAGTCCTTCAAGCCCGGTGCGCCTCCGCCGCCACCGGCTCCACCACCCGTCCCGCCGCCGCCCCCCCCTCCACCGGCGCCCGCGGCAGTGGTGACCCCGAAAGCGGCGCCGTCCCCCCCGGCCCCGACGCCAAAGGCGCCTGCGGCACCGCCGGCGAAGCCCGCGACGCCCGCCAGGCGACCGCCGCCTAAGGGAGCGGCGCCGGCGCCCCAACAAAAGAAGCAGGGCAAGGGCTGCGGGGGCAGCGCGGCGGTGATCGTGCTGGCCGCCACGGCTCTGGTCTACTGGATCCTGGTGTAGACGGCCCGGCGTGCACATCACCTGCGCGGGTCGGACCGACGTCGGCATCATCCGGTCGGGGAATGAGGACAGCTACCTCATGGTTCCCGACCGGGGAATCTTCGTCGTGGCCGATGGCATGGGGGGGCACGCGGCTGGTGAGGTGGCGAGTGAAATGGCGGTGCACCACATCGCCCGCGAGCTCGGCTCCCTCAAGGGTTTGAGCGACAAGGACGTCACCGAGCGGATGCAGCAGGCGATCCGGAGCGCCAACGCGGCCATTTTCCAGCGCACGCTCACCGAGCACGACAAGCGCGGCATGGGCACCACGGTCACGTCCCTGGTGCTCTACGAAGGGCGGTTCCTGATCGGGCAGGTGGGGGACAGCCGAGCCTATCTGCTGCGGGACGGTAAGCTGACCCAGGTCACGAAGGATCACTCCTACGTACAGGAGCAAGTCGACGCCGGATACCTGACACCCGATCAGGCCCGCACCCACCCCTACAGCAACGTCATCACCCGCTGCGTCGGAGCGAACAGCGACGTGCAGCCTGACGTTTACGTGGGTTCGGTGAAGATCAACGACCTGTTCCTGCTCGCCTCGGACGGCCTGACGGGGATGCTTGAGGACCCCGAGCTGCACGAGATCATGAAGCGCTCCGACCTGATGCCGCAGGAGCAGGTGGACCAGCTGATCAACGAGGCCAACCGCCACGGCGGCCTCGACAACATCACGGCGATCGAGGTCCGGATCGACGCGATCGACTACCCGAACGACGAGGAGACGACGCAGGCGACGCAGTCACCCGGCCGCCGGCGCTGAGCAGGGGGCGATCCGCGGCGAGCCGCGCCGCCACTTCCTCGCGCGGCCATTGCACCAGCTCGATCACGGCCGTCGCCGCGATCCGGACCGGCCGCAGCGTGAACACCCGCAGACACCGCGCGGAGCGGTATAGCTCGGCGGCCACGCGCGGCAATCCCATATGCGCTTCGCCGTCCGGCCCTGTGAGCCGCCGCACCGTGCCGTCGCGCCCGACCAGCGGCAGGTCCACCGTCAGCATTCCCTCTTTGACCGGGAAGTCGAGGAACAGCTCCCCGGCGGCGAGTCCCACTTCCCGGGCGAGGCGGTCTTCCACCTGCTCCACGAGGTCGGGGTCGGTGCCGGGCCAGTCGGCCGGGTCGGCGGGCAGGTCGGTGGCCGGGAGATCCATCGCGCGCTTGGCGAGCCGCCGCTCGCGAAGCGCGCGGGCCAGGCCGGTCGGATCGTCGCGCGACAGCTCGTGGATCAGTCCATCGTCGGTGGCCATCGCGACGTCTTCCGCTCGCATCCGCTCATCCTGGATCGCCCGGCGCACGAGACGTTTGAACATCGCGGTGGCGCTGCGCACCGCGTGGTGCCAGTACACGGTGCGGTACATCTGATACTTGGCGAAGAGCAGCGATTCGAGCGCGGCCAGTCCTTTCTCGTGCAAGGCGAGCGACACCCGGCCCCCGGGGCCACGCGCCAGGGTCAGCGCCGAGAGGAGCCGCTCGACGTCGATCACGCCGTAGGGAACGCCGCACATCCAGGCATCGCGCGACAGATAGTCGAGCTTGTCCACGTCCAACGATCCGGCGACGAGCCCCCCGAGGGGTTCGCGGGTCTGACCGCGGATCAGGGCGAGCAGCTTGGACGGAGCGACGCCGCGGCGCTCGAGGGAGTTGGCCAGGTCGCTGCGCGTCAGGTGGCGTTCCGCCAGGATCTCGTGACTGGGCAGGCCGGCTTCTTCGAGCGCGTGCGAAAACGGGTAGTGCCCGATGTCGTGCAACAGCGCCGCAAATCGTAGCCGCGTGGCGTCGGCGGCGTCGATCTGGTGGCCACTCTCCTGGAGCAGGGTCAGGGCGCGGCGCGATAGATGATAGGCGCCCAGCGCGTGCTCAAACCGGGTGTGCGTCGCTCCGGGATAGACCAGGAAGGCGTGGCCCAGCTGCCGGACGTAGCGGAGTCGTTGCACGGCGGGAGAGTCCAACAGCTCGAGCACGTCGGGCTCGAGCCGGATGTTGTTCCACAGCGGATCGCGGACGAACTCGAGCCGGGTCACGCCTTCGGACCGGGAGGACCGGCCGCCCGCACGGCGTCCTGCACCTGATCCTGGAACTGTTCGAAGTTGCGACGGAACAGATCGGCCAGGCGCCGCGCCTGCGCGTCGTAGGCCGCGGGATCGGACCAGGTGCGCCGCGGCAGCAGCACGTCCGCCGGGACGCCGGGCACGTCGGTCGGCACGGCCAGCTCGAACGCCGGCTCGTGGACGGTCGGGACCCGCTCGAGACGGCCGGCGAGCGCCGCGCGGACCATCGCCCGGGTGTGGACGAGGCGCATCCGCTGGCCGGTGCCGAACGGCCCACCGGTCCACCCCGTGTTCACGAGCCAGCAGCGGACGTCGTGGCGGGCGATCTTCTCGCCGAGCAGGGTCGCGTACGTGTTGGGATGGCGCGGGAGGAAGGGCGCTCCGAAGCAGGCGCTGAACGTCTCCTTCGGCTCAGTGACGCCGCGCTCCGTGCCGGCCACCTTCGCCGTGTATCCGGAGAGGAAATGGTACATCGCCTGCGCCGGTGTGAGCCGGGCGATCGGCGGCATGACGCCGTAGGCGTCGCACGTCAGGAACACGATGTGCGACGGATGGCCGGCGATCCCGCTTGGCACGTGATTGGGGATGAAGTGAATCGGATACGAGGCGCGGGTGTTTTCGGTGATCGCGGTCGAATCGAGGTCGAGCCTGCGTGAGGTCGGGTCCACGACCACGTTCTCGAGCACGGTGCCGAACCGCCGCGTGGTGGCGAAGATCTCGGGCTCGCCTTCGGCGGACAGCCGGATCACCTTGGCGTAGCAGCCGCCCTCGAAGTTGAAGACCCCGACGTCGCTCCAGCCGTGCTCGTCGTCGCCGATCAAGCCGCGCTCCGCGTCCGCCGAGAGCGTGGTCTTGCCGGTCCCGGACAGGCCGAAGAACAGCGCCACGTCGCCCGCGTCGCCGACGTTCGCCGAGCAATGCATCGGCAACACGCCCTGGGCGGGCAGCAGGTAGTTGAGCACCGTGAAAATGGACTTTTTCAATTCACCGGCGTACCGCGTTCCACCGATCAGCACCAGACGGCGCGCGAAGTTGATCACGACGAACGTGCCGGTTTTGGTGCCGTGCGTCGCCGGGTCGGCCTGGAGCTCCGGGGCGTGCAGCACCTGCCAGGCCGGCTTGAAGGCGGCCAGATCCTCTTCGGACGGGCGCAGGAACATGTTGTAGACGAACAGGGTGTGCCACGCGTTCGGGCTCACGAACCGGACCGGAATCCGGTAGGCCGGATCGGCACCGGCGAACAGGTCACGGACGAACAGATCCTGACCATTCAAGTGCCGCACGACGTCCGCGTGCAGGCGATCGAAGTGTTCCGGGGAGAGCGGTTGGTTGACCTTGCCCCACCACACTTCATCCGCGGAGGACGGATCGCGGACCACGAACTTGTCGTTGGGGCTGCGCCCCGTGTGCGGGCTCGTGACCGCGCAGAACGGTCCTGACTCGGCGAGCACACCCTCGCCGCGCTGGACCGCATGCTCGTAGAGCATGGCGGGTCCGAGGTTCCAGTACAGCGGCCGCTGCGGGGCAAACCCCAGCAAGGTCGCTCCCGAGGAGCGGGCGCTGGTTCCGGCGGCGGTGGGAGCGGTCGACATGAACGGTCCTTTAGAGAGCGGGCCGCGCCTGGCGGCGATGTTCGAGGGCATCGACGGCGGCCAGAACGGCGAGATTCACGATGTCGTTCACTTCGGCCCCTCGTTGCAAGACGTGTACCGGCTGGGCCATGCCCACCAACACCGGCCCGATCGCCTGAGCGCCGCCCAGCCGGTCGAGCAGCTTGTAGGCGATGTTGGCGGCGTCGAGACTTGGGAATATCAACACATTGGCGGCGCTGCGCAGCCGCGCGAAGGGATAAGTCCGGGTCAGGATCCGCTCCATCACGGCGGTGTCGGCCTGCATCTCTCCGTCCACCTGCAGCTCCGGCTCG
>Ga0214473_10011039_pt1 | contig 10614 bp, 8 predicted proteins | sample RVTome_7_FD_203509 | JGI IMG/M metagenome (GOLD analysis project Ga0214473, IMG submission 203509) | Soil microbial communities from uranium-contaminated site in the Upper Colorado River Basin, Wyoming, United States - RVT98D197 | ecosystem: Environmental > Terrestrial > Soil > Contaminated >... | reverse complement strand
CAACCCTGGAGGAACGGCTTTTTGTTGTCGGCCAGCACGAGCCGGTAGCTCGTCTTCCAGATCGGCGCTTCGAGGAGGTACGCGGCCCGCACTTTTCGCTGCCCTGCCCCGTTGAACCGCAGCACGACCGTCTTCTTGTCCGCATCGTGCGCCAGCGCGACGGTCGCCAGCGCCTTGCGCAGCTCGCTGCCCACCTTCTCACTGGTCAGCCGGATGCCGCGCAGCTCCGACACGTCAAGTTGTTCCAGCCCGGCGTCGGTCAGGATGTTCACCATGTCCACGGTGACGACGTTGTCCTTGACGATGATCTGCCGCTCCTCCACGCCGACAATCGTACCCTTCAGCGCGCGGGGCGCAGCGATCTCCACCGGCTCACCGCGGAGCTGACCGAGCAGCTCAGCCAGCGTCGGTTTGCCGGTGATGTCTACGCCGAAGCTCTTGAGCGTTTTCTCGATCGGGTCGCGCGAGGCGTAGCTGACGACGCCGACGCTGCCGCCGCCGAAATCCTGCACCACCAGCGACTTGAGGATGTCGTTGATCTGCTCCGTGCGGAACGCCAGCTCGGCGGTTGCGTTGCCGGTGGCGGTGGTATCGCACTCGAAGTAGCCGACGCCGCTGGAGAACAGTGCCACGCGGGTGATGTTCAGACTGGTCGGCTCGTCGCCCGGCGCCGGGGCGCCCAGGATCGCCGCAAACAATCCGGTGGTGGTCAGGATGTGTCGCATGTTCAGCTCCTGGTGAAGCGCCGACCACGAGCGACCCCCGCCGGGTCGGCCGCTGCCGGTAGCATATTCGACGCCGCGGGGCGCGGATAGTTCCCGGTTCGCCGCCTGCTGCCTGGGGAGAAATGTTGTGCGGCGCACGGCGTGCAAAAAGGCCGCCGGACCCGTGCTGGCCACGGCGAGTAAGAGGGGCTAGCAGAAGCACCTGCGGACCGAGCCGCGACCGTCAGAGCATTTTGCATCAACGGCGGCGTTTTCGAGAGGGCTGGTGGAGCTGGAACAGGACGAGTTTGGCCGCGACCCAGCGTTCGACGCAGGCCTGTCCGCGGACCCAGGCCGGCAGCGGGCCGAGTCCGTACCAAGCGGTGGACAGGGAGCCGAAGCGGCGTTCGATGTCACCGCGTTGGGCGTGCAGGCTCGGGCCGAAGCCGGTGTGCGAGTGCTCCAGCATGTCGATGCAGCGGAGTCGCGCGGGGCTGTGGCGATGGTGGCCGAGTCCTTTGTTCGTGCCATAGCGGCGCGGCGCGATGAGTTGGACGCCGCGCCGGAGCCAATGTCGTGCAGCGGATTGTCGTCGTAGTAGCGGTCGGCCAGCAGGTAGCCGACGATTCGGCTGCGCGGCACGAGCTGGCGAGCCACGACGCGCTCGTCGACGTTCAGCGGCTGCACGCTCCAGGCTTCGAGCCGCCGGGATCCGTTGCAAATTCCGTGAAATTTGTAGCCTTTGGCCAAGGTGCCCGCGCCGCGCCCGAAGCGTGCGTCGGGATCGCGGCTGTGATGGCTGACCGGCAGGGGTTTTCATTCGCCGGCGCGCGGCTTCACGAACGGATCGATGTCGAAGTTGTTCACCGCCCCCTCGGCGGCCGGGTCGGCGAGCCGCCGATGGCAGTTCGTGAGCCGCTGCGCGGACTTTGTATGGGCGGACGAACGCCACCCAGGCGAGCCCCAGCGGCGCGCGGCGTGCGGCTCGGCGGGGCCAGTGAACCGCGTCCCGATCCGGGTCGCTGGGGAATCGTAGCGGCAGCGGGATGCCGCGCGGTCCCGCGGCCCAGCCCAAGCGAGGCGGGGGCGTGGAAACGCCCCGGCAGCGCGCCGCTGCGACGAATGGTGTTGGCCGGCGGCGAGACGGCGCGAGCGCCCGCGCCGGCCCGCGGTCCTTGATTGACGCCCGGTATCGGGATCACGACGGCCCCACGCGTTGTGCGGCCGCTGGGCCACGACGGCGCGCGGACGGTCCCGCGATTGTGCGTGGCGTGCTGGGTGCGAAACACGGGGCTCTGACCGCGACCTGGCGACCACGTGAGCGGCGGGCCGTACTCGCGGTAGCCACCCCACCCGGCGAGGGCGCTGCGGCTCGCACGCGTCCCATAGCGGCCGTAGTCCACGTAGCCGCCGTATGCCCGGTCGCAGTCGGCGCGCCCCGACCGCAGCGTCCAAACCGACGGACGACGCCAGCCGGAGTCGCAGCCGACGTCGTAGCGGGTCGGCCACGGACGGTCGTAGCAGACACTCGGGCTCCCGCCAACATGGACGACGACGGTACCACTGCCGTGGCCGTACGCGAAACCGGTCCGCGGGGCACAATACACGTACGATGGCGACCAGCACGGATAGACCGCAAACAGCAGCGGCCAAGCCCAGGGGTAGCTGGCATAGGGGCGCCAGAAGGGGTCGTAGGACGGCCCGTACTCCGGGTAGCTTCCCGGAGCCGCCCAGAGCGGGTCGGCGGACGCGGAATCGTCCGGCCACGTCGCGCTGCCCATCTCCCCGGGCGTCGGCGAAAGTGCGATAAGCCACGGTTCGTCGCCCAGCGGCAAGGACGACGACTGGGCAAACCCGTGCGGCTGCGTCAGAAAGGCAAATAACGTCACGATCGCGAAGCGGGACATGGCGGACCTCTCAGGTTGTGAGCCGGATCGCTCTTCCTTATTGTACCCACAAAACCGTCGTTTTGGACGTGTGAAGCCACATTTCTATTCAGTGGAGCTGCACCGATGGCCTCCGCCGGCGTCTGGTCGAGGATTGAGCTGCAAGAGGGGGACATCACGCAACTCGCGGTCGATGCGATGGTGAACGCCGCGAACGCGCGGTTGGCCGGCGGCGGCGGCGTAGACGGAGCCATTCATCGTGCCGCGGGTCCGAAGCTGCCGGAAGCGTGTCGGCGGCTCGGCGGGTGCCCGACGGGTGACGCCAAGATCACGCCGGGCTTCAATCTGCCCGCCGGGCACGTGATTCACGCGGTCGGGCCGGTTTATCGGGACGGTGTGTCCGGTGAACCGAATTTGCTCGCCTCGTGCTACCGGCGCAGCCTGGAGATCGCCGTCGAGAACAACCTGAAGACCATCGCGTTTCCGGCGATCAGCACGGGCGTCTACGGCTACCCGTTCGAGGCCGCCACGAGAATCGCGCTGGAGACCACGGCGGCGTTCCTGGCGGAGCACCCAACGATCGAGCGCGTCATCTTCGTGTTCTTCAGCGCGCACGATTACACGCGGGCCCAAGCGATTTACCGCGCGCTATCCGGGCCGGCGGCGGCGCACCGCGCGGAATAACGGGGAGTGAGCGGACCAGCGCCGCTCGCACGATTGCCGCGGGCTACGCACCCAGGAGCTGGCGTACGTCGGCGCCAACCGTCAATCGTCAATCGTCAATCGCGAGGCTACGCACCCAGGAGCTGACGCACGTCGGCGCCGAAGTCGGTGCGCAGCTTCAGAATCGCCCGCGACTCCAACTGCCGGATGCGCTCCTTGGAGACGCCCAGGCTCCGGCCGATCTGCTCCAGCGTCTGTGGCGGACCGCCGCCGTCCAGACCGTAGCGTTGCCGCAACACGCAGCGCTCGCGCTGCTCGAGCGTGCCCAACATGCGTTCCAGCGTGGTCCGCATAATGGCGAGCTGCTCCGCGACGCCTTCCTCCGCCGGCAGTTCCGCGACGCTTTCCAGCACGTCGTCGCGTCCGGTCTGGTACCGATCGCTATGGTGACGGTGCTCGGGGATCGTACGGGCGTAGTTCCGCATGATCGCCCACGACGCGTAGGTGCTGAATTTGAAGCCGCGCGTGTAGTCGAACTTGTCGACGGCGCGCATGAGCGACACGTTCCCGTCGCTGACGATCTCAAAGAAGTCCAGGCTCCGGCTGGTGTGCCGTTTGGCCAGGCTGACGACCAGACGCAGGTTGGCCTGCGTGATCTGGTTCTTGACGCGGGCGGCCTCGTCCAGCCAAGCCTCTATCTCGTCCAGCTCCGCCGCACTGACGGTTTCGGGGTCGACGGCCTTGCGACGGCGATCGGCCTTGACTTTGAGATAGTTCATCTTGCGGAAGAGCGCCACCTCGCCAGCATGCGTGAGCAGCGGCAGGTGGAAGAGCTGCCGCAAGTACGGCGGCAGGTCCGCCGGGATGCGGCGTGGCCCGGCGGACTCCGCCTTGCAGGGGGACAGCACGTCCGGGTGTTCCAGAATGATCCGATCCGCATCGGGCTGGTCGAATTCAGGGCTGGCCCCGTATTCGACCACGCGGGCCTTCAGCTCGCGCGCCCGCGCCTGCGTGATGGTGCGGTAGAGCGTCGCCGCCGGCTGGCCGAAACGCTCCGCCAGGGCCGCGAGGCTCGCGCCGTCCTGGTAGGCTTCCCAAATCGCCAGGGCGCGGGCGTCGGCCAGGAAATCGGGCCGGAAACGGTTAAAGACGCCGGCCCCAGGGTGGGCGGCATCGTGGGTCTTGAGGATCAGACGCACCGTTTCCACCGCGCGGCCGGTCTCCGTCGCGATCTGCTTGGCCACCGCGTTGAGCGTGGCCTGACCGTCCGGGCAGAGCGACTGGGCGCGCGCGACGATGCGTGTCCGTTCGGCGGGCGTCAGTTGCGAGAAACTGCTCCCGCGGTGCACGAGGGCGACGTTGCGGGCGACAAAGCGGCGGATGCAGCGCTCGGCGAACAGCACGCGCTTGCGATGATCCGGGAAGCGGAACTTCCAACCCACCAGCCCGCGGTGTCGCCAGCGGAAAATGGTCTTGGTGCTCACGTCAAACCGTTCCGCCAATTGGGCAATGGAGTACAGCTCGCCATCCCAGTTGGTCACCGCGAGGTCCGCGTCGTCGCTCAAGTGTTCGGCCAGCACCACCAGGTCATTGGTCAGGGTCTCGCTTTCGATCAGGTGCGCGTCACGTCCATCGTTTTGCGCCGGTTGACGGCGGAAGCCGGTCAGGGCGTGACAGACAAAATCGAAGGGGTAGCCTCTACCCGGCTCGACGATCGACAGCAGGAACTCGATGCTGAGGAGCTGCCGCAAGCGCAGACGAGAAGGGCCGCGCGTCAACTGGCGCGCCAACTCAGCCAAAGCTGGCGAGCGAAAGTCCTTCATGGCGTTGGTCGTCATGCGTGCGTACATCCACCCCGCAGCTCCATCAGGCCGAAAAAAACGCGAAGGAAGAAATGATCAAAAAGAGGATCGATGATCCTTCGGCCGTTTGTAGCTGATGATACGCGCTAGGTTGTCAAGCTCTCCTGAAACCACTCTCGCAAAGAGCTTATCGAGTCCACCTGTATTATCGGCGCGCTTTCGGCGTTCGTCAAGCCCAAAATCAACGCGATCCTTCGGCTTCGCCTTCACGCACAAACACGTAGTACAGCTTGCCCTCGGAGCCGGTCCGCCCGGCGATCGCCTCCGCGCCCCGTCCAATGCCCATGAACACGTCGCCGCGGCCCGCAGCCCGAATCGCGCCGCCGGTATCCTGGTCCAAAGCGAACCCGGCGAAGGGCAGCGTCTCGATCTTCCCCTCGTAAACCCTTGGCAGCTTAGTATCTACGAACGCGAGGCAGGCGCGGGGGAACACCTCTTTGTCCGTGGCGATGGAGCGAAACGGAATGACGGGCACGTTGATGCTGCCAAACGGTCCGCCGGGGGCCTCGCGAAAGAATACGTACCGGTCATTCTTCCAGCAATAGCGTTGCACCTGATCGGGGTGCTTGGTGAAGTAGCGGAGGAGCGTTTGCAGCGAGAGTTCATTTCGTCCGATAACTCCGTCCTTAATCATGGCCTCCGCAACGGGCGTGTACTCGTGCCCATTGTTCCCCGCGTAACCCAGCTCATACAGGCTCCCGTCCTCGGCGCGCAATTTCGCGGAGCCCTGGACGGTTATGACGTAGGCCTCGAAGGGATCCTTGAGCCACGCGATCTCCAGGCCGTCCATTAGTCCCCCTTCCTCGAGCTGCCGCCGAGTGTAATACGGCACGGTCCGGCCGTCGGGCGTGAGGCGTCCGAGCGTGCGGCCCTCTTCATCCTTCTTGAGGTCGGGCGGTAGCTTGTAGAGCGGGTAGCGGAAGTGCGCGTCGCGCTGCCGCCGGCCGTCGAAAATCGGGCAGTAGTAGCCCGTGAAGAAGACCGTCCCGCGGTCGTCGCAGCCCACGGACTGATACACGTCGAACTCGCGCCGGATGGCCTGGTCGAGCGCGGGGGCGGACGGCGCCGCTTGCAGGATCGTCAGGAACCGTTGGAGCGACGCGACCGCACGGGCGTGGCTGATGTCGCCGTACGGGAAGTATTTCTTGCTCGACGGTTTGGCCAGGTAGTCGAGGCTATGGCGGATGGCCTGTTCGAGGTTCGCCCGGTTGTAGTAGCCGCGGGAGAAGTCCGGGTAGTCCTCTGGGCGGATTTTGCGGAGCGCCAGCGCGCCGGGCGGCAGTGGCTTCGAGTAGTCCTTTTCCGATTTCGGTTGAAACGGTTGTAGCGGCTCGGCCGGCTTCTGGCACGAAGTTAGTGCGATCACCCCGACGACTGCCAGACCCGTGAGTACGCGACGCGACATGCTCGGCTCCTTCCGTTAGCGCTTCGCTTCTCAAACCACGCCATCTGCGATTCTGCCACGGATCGCACAACCTGGCAACGGCGAGCACGCGCGGCCGCTGGTGCCGATGCCACTACAATTATGGAAAACGCAATGCCACTGGGCACTCGCAGGGCGAGTCGGACATGACGGAAACAGAGCAGCGGCAGTTCGAAGCCGACGCCAGGGCCTACCTGACTGAGCAGCTCGGACCGCGGGCGCCGCAAGCGCTTGGCTTCGAGGACGCCTTCGACGAGGCCCCGCTCGATGGCGAGGAACGCACGGTGCTGTTCTCTTTTTTCCTGGAGCCGGAGCGTTGGTGCGGAAACCCCTTGCCGCCGCCGCGGCACTACGTCGCCGTTGGCCGGACCACGCCGAACTATTTTCCCGCGTACGGGCTTGGGGTGGACGACGCGTACAGCTTTCACGTTGGACTGCGGTTCATGCTGGAGCTGGAGATTGGTCTGGTAGACCCGAGCCGGGAGCCGCCGGGCGCGCGAGAAGCGCTGCGGGAGTTTGTGCGGCTCTGCGCGCCCGCCGCACGGCTGGACGGCGACGAGCTCGCGGCTCTTTTCCGTTGTCAGGACCAGCATTTCGCGGTGTACCGGCTGACGCTGAGTGGTGGGCCGGTATACTGCCTCGGCGCGGACTGCCCACCGGGCTTCTATCGCCTGACGGAGTACCCGCCGCAGGTCGCCCTGACGTTGCACCTGGGCAAGCTGATCCGCGCCGAGGCCCGGCAGGAACGGCGCCTGCGGAGCGGTTAATGTGGCGCCCCGCTGGAACGGCCTGTCTTCAGGACGCGCGAGAGGAGCCGCAGGCTTCAGCCGGCGCGGCGCCGCGCGGGCTGATGCCCGCGGCTCTTCTGCGTGGATACGCGCCACTGTTTCATAGACGCTACACTAACGACGCGTGCCGCGTGTGGTGCAGAGGCTCGGCATGGAGCAGTTGACCCCGTCTCGACGGTATTTCGACAACGCCGCGACGTCGTTTCCGAAGCCGCCGGCGGTGTATGAGGCCGTGCGCGATTACCTGGAGAACATCGGGGCGAGTGCCGGCCGCGGGGCGTATCGGGAGGCGCTGGAGTCCGGGCGCGTGCTGGATGACTGTCGGGCCGCGCTGCGCACGCTGTTTCACGCCTCCGCCGACGATCAGGTCATCTTCACGCTCAACGGCACCGACGCGCTCAACTTGGCGCTCAAGGGTCTGGTGCGGCCCGGTGAGCACGTCGTCACGACGTGCCTGGATCACAACTCGGTGCTGCGTCCACTCAGTGCTATGCAGGAGCAGTGCGGCGTGCCGTGGACGGCCGTCGCCGTAAATCGCCGGACGACGCGACTGGAGCCGAAGGACGTCGAGCGTGCCCTCCGCGAGGACACCGCGCTGGTCGTGATCAACCACGCGAGCAACGTCACCGGCGTGCTCCAGCCGATCGAAGATGTGGCCGCGGTGTGTCGGACGCGGGGCGTGCCGCTGCTGGTGGACGCCGCCCAGAGCGCGGGTCATGTGCCGATCGACCTGTCGGCGGTGCGGATCGACATGCTCGCCTGCCCAGGTCACAAGGGGCTGCTGGGGCCGCTCGGCACGGGCGTGCTCGTGCTGACACCGGAGATGGCGGAAACGTTGCGCACGGTGCGCGAAGGGGGGACCGGCTCGCAGAGCGAGCACCCCGTGCAGCCGACGTTTTCGCCCGATAAGTTCGAGGCCGGCAGCCACAACGGGCCGGGCATTGGCGGATTGCTGGCCGCCGTGCGCTGGATTTTCGCCCGCGGAATGGCGCGGCTGCGCGCTGCGGAAGAAGAACTTTGCGGAGAGCTGATCGAGCGGCTCAACCGCATCGACGGGCTGCGCTGGTATGGTCCGCGCGACGTGCGCCAACGCGTCGGCGTGTTCAGCATTCGGCTGCACGGGGTCGACCCGGCGGAACTCGCGGCGCTGCTGGAGGAACGCTTCGGGATTCTCACGCGCAGCGGCCTGCACTGCGCCCCGCTGGCGCATCAGACCATCGGCACATACGCAAACGGCGGGACGACCCGGCTGTCGCTAGGCCCGTTCCTCGAGGCGGACGACATCGAGGTGGTCAGCGAGGCGCTCGCGGAGATCACCCGGCACGTAGCGCAACCGGCTTGACGCGCCAGGCCGCGGCCCGCGCGTCCATGGCGCACCGCGTCCCCCAAGGCCAGTACCACCAGGACTTCGATTTGCCGCAGGAAGTGAGGCCACGGCCGTCGTTTCGGCGGAGAACGGGGCCGGGCGCCACCGGCGACGACGTTACGGGGTCGTGCCCGTTTGAGTCAGCAGCAGTTGGGAGAGCAGGGCGGGCAGCACGTTGCTGACCACCGTTTCGGCCACCATCCAGGCGCAACTGGCCGCCTGAAACAAGACGCCGCCCGCGACCACCAGCCCCACCACCTTCCAGACGCGTCGGTTCATTACGGGACTCCGTGCACGCTAAAGGGCTACCGCGCCTCACCCGATCCGTCGAGCGAGTGTCCGTCACTATAGCGTGGGGCGATAACGGCACAAGGACCCCTCAAGGTATCTTGAGCCCCGGCCGCCGGTGCGCATAATGCCGCGTCCCCACACACGCGGTTCGGCTTCGAGGAGTGCTACGTGAGGCTCAAGCTCGCCGAGCGACCATCCAGGCGATCGACGGCGGCGCGGCGCGGCGGTGCGCTACTTTGGGCGGCGCTGCTGGTCACGGCGCTGCCGGGCTGTGCCGGGCTAGGCCCGCTGCGCGCGCGACTCGATCCGGACACGCGGCGACCGAATCCGGGTGTGACCCTCTTCGTGTGTGACGGCGTGCAAGCCGACCTGCTTGAACAGGGTTGCCGCGAAGGCTGGCTGCCGAACGTACAGAAGCGTTTCGTCGCGGGCGGGTTGCGGATCGAAAACGCGATTGCGGCCTATCCGGCCATCACCTACTCCGTGGTGGGGACCTTCCTAAGCGGCGCCACGCCGGCTCGGCATGGGATCATCGGCAACCGCTGGTTCGACCCGCAGCAGCGGCGGTTCCGCAACTACGTGACCCTCAAGTACTACCGCGCGGTCAACGCTGATTTCGCCGCCCCGACGCTCTACGAGCGTATTCGCCCGCGTCCTTCGGGCAGCATCCAGGAGGCCCTGACGCGCGGCGTGAGCGACGACATCGCCAACTGGGCGCAGTCGGGCGTGCGCTGGTTCTTCGGCAGTTACACGGGCGTGGATGCCCTCACGGCGGACACCGTGGACCTGGTAGCGCGGCACGCGAACGAACGCGGCGAATGGCCGACCGTTCTGACGTGCTACTTCCCGGGCGCGGACACGGTCGGCCACGAGCACGGGCCGAGCTCTCGGGAATACCGACGGGCTCTGGAGAACCTCGACCGCCAGATCGGGCGGGTGTGTGACTGGCTCGAGCGGCAGCGCCTGCTCGAAACCACCCACCTCATTCTCGTCAGCGATCACGGACAGATGGACGTGCGGCCCGACGGCTTCGTTGACTTGTGGCATGTGATCCGCAAACACTGGGGCCGCCGGCCTACCGACCGGATGGACCAGGACGATCCTTTCCGCCGCCGCAAGCGCTACTTCGAGCGTTTCGACACCGTCGTCGCCTACCAGAATGGCCGCCTGGCGATCCTCTACTTCGCCGGGCCCAACGGGTGGGACGAGCGGCCGACGCCGGCAGAGGTCGAGAGAATCCTGACCGGCCCGCCGCCCGCGGCGCACCTGTGGAACCTCCCCGGCGTGGACGTGGTCGCGTATCTGACCAGCGAGCGCGAAGTCGTACTGCGCTCGTCGCGCCGGCAGGCACGGATCGTGATGCGCGACGGCCCCGACGGCACCGAGTTCGCGTATGTGCCGGCGCCGGACGACGTGCTCGGCTATCTGGACGATCCGGACCTCGCCGCGTTCGTGGCCGAGGGTTTCCACCCGTCGCGGTCCTGGTTGCGCGCGACCTGTACGCACGAATACCCGGATCTCGTCCCGCACCTGGTTCCGCTGCTCCAGCAGCCGCGGGCCGGGCAGGTGCTCGTCTGTGCGGCCCCGAAATACAGCTTCGTGCGCGAAGCCGGAGGACATGGCGCGTTTCG
>Ga0214473_10011038_pt1 | contig 10614 bp, 13 predicted proteins | sample RVTome_7_FD_203509 | JGI IMG/M metagenome (GOLD analysis project Ga0214473, IMG submission 203509) | Soil microbial communities from uranium-contaminated site in the Upper Colorado River Basin, Wyoming, United States - RVT98D197 | ecosystem: Environmental > Terrestrial > Soil > Contaminated >... | reverse complement strand
AATACATTCCAGCTTTCTTGTGCGCGAACTCGAGTGCCGGTTTTGGGGCGCACTTCCAGCATGCCCTTGCTAGTCAGAACCTTGATGGCTTCACGAAGCACGTTCCGGCTGATGCCAAGTTCGGCAGAAAGCTCGGGTTCGGTCGGAAGCCCTCCCCGATGGGTAAAATCACCACGAACAATGCGTTGGCCAAGTTGCTCGACAGCCAAGTCCGTTAAAGATCGGCGGCGGAGCCGCGTTGAGGCGTCTTTGAGCAGGATTTTCATACCGTGTGCCATACACCAAAATTTGGAGGAGAAGCAAAATGATAAATGCTGTCAAGACCGGGCTACCTGCACCAAGCTCCCCTATCGAATGGGCAACAATGGCGGACGGTGTTCTCTACACGGCGCAGATTCCGATCAAAATGGACGGCACGATCGAGTCAGGCGACATCAGAGCGCAGACGCGCCTAACACTCGATAATCTCAAGCGAACTTTAGTTGCCGCTGGCGGAACACTATCGAATGTTGCTCAAGTCCTCGTCTATCTGCCACACTCCACGGACTTTCCGGGGATGAATGAGATTTACGGGCAGTATTTCGAGCGGCCTTTTCCCAATCGAGCCACAATTGTTGCTCAACTTATGGTGCCCGGCGCTCGTATCGAGATCGTCGCTTATGCACACATCGGCAAGCAAAAGCCACGCGCAGTCGCCGGCCGGAACGTGTCACGAAAGGTTGCCCGCAAAACGTCCGGCAGGTCGAAAAAATGAAAATTGCAGTCTTGGGTGCGGGAATCGTGGGGCTTACGACAGCCTATCAGCTGATCCGGGACGGACACGAAGTCATTGTCGTCGATCGCCAGGCCGATGTTAGTCTGGAATGCAGTTATGCCAACGGAGGGTTCATCGCGATTAGCCAGGCGGTTCCCTGGTCATCTCCAGGCGTATTACTACGGGTGTTAACGACAATGTTTCGTTCGGACGCACCTATCCTGTTGCATCCCTTACAGTTGCCCAAAATATGGAGGTGGGGAATTGAGTTCCTGTCTTGTTCAAGCGCTCCAATATCATGGGAGAACACCAAACACATCCTCAGCCTCGCGCTTTACAGCCTCGATCTTCTCCGAAAGGTTCGCGATGAGGCTCATGTGGATTATTTTCAGCGGACTAACGGCTGCTTGAAGATCTATGCCGACCAAAACAGTTTCGACGAGTCTGCGAAGGCGCAGGAAGCGCAGATCCCGCTCGGTATACACTTCAAAGTGCTTGACGCTTCACAATGCATCAAAATGGTGCCCGCTCTTGATGAGACCCGGCAAGAATTGGCGGGAGGTATATTCGTTCCCGACGAGGAAGGCGGCGACTGCTACGAATTTGCGAAGGTACTGTCCCAGAGAATTCGCGAGGCTGGTGGGGAATTTCGATTTTCCTCCGCCATCGAGCGAATCGAAATGGAAGGTGACCGTGTTAGCAAGGTCATCACTACGACCGGCCCGATTATTGCTGACCGCTATGTTTTGGCCGCAGGTGCAGACGCGCCGCTCATCATGCAATCGCATGGGGTGCGGCTGCCAATAATACCGGTCAAGGGGTATAGCTTGACGCTTTCTCGCGATCCCTGGCCTGACGCCCCTGATCTGCAAATTGTTGACGAAAAGAATTTGTTTGGACTGAATCCACTTGGAACCGATCGGTTGCGCTTGGCGGGGCTGGCAGAAATCGCAGGCTACAATAGGACACCTCAGCGTCGCCGCACCGACGCATTCATCGCTGGCTTTCTCGATCGCTTTCCACAGCTTGAAGCATGCCTCGATCAATCGAATCCGGAGCCATTCTGCTGCCTCCGGCCAGTCACGCCAAATGGCCTTCCGATACTCGGGCAATCGCGCTTCACGAATCTTTTCTATAATATTGGTCACGGCCATCTCGGCTGGACGCTAGCACACGGCACAGCGCGTATCGTCGCTGATTTGATTGCTGGCAAGTCACCTGCGCTTGATGTAACGGCATGCCGGCCGCGTCCAATTTATTAGTTCAAATATTAGACGAACTGACCTCTGTCTCAGTTCAGAAAAGTTTGGAGATGAATATGTCAAATCTGTGCGTTATTGGCGCTGGCCGCATGGGATCGCTTTATGGGGGTTTACTCGCGAAAAATGGTTTGCGGGTTACGCTGTATGACCCCTGGCGCCAGCATATCGAAGCTATTCGCCATAATGGGCTCCACCTTGATGGCATCTCAGGAGACCTTAGGATCAGGATTCCGGCAACAACCGAGATTGCTGAGATTCCGCCCTGCGATATCGCGATTGTTCTTTCTGATACAAATGGTACGGCTCATGCAGCTGAAGTGGCACGCCGGGTTCTGATCCCGTCCGGCTTTGCACTCACACTTCAAAATGGAATCGGTAACGTCGAAATTTTGTCGAATACGATTGGCGCTAATCGGGTGCTCGCTGGTTTAAGTTACCATAGTGCCGCGCTCGCCGGGCCAGGCCACATAACACACACTCACGCTGGACCAACTTATCTGGGCGAAATCACTGGCAAAAGCACCGAGCGGCTATCAAATCTTGTTAGGATTTTTGAGGATAGCAACTTCAATTCTATTCCTGTTGATAATATCACGGCCCATATTTGGGAAAAATGGGTCCACAATTGTGCCATCAATGCGATTAGCGCAATTTCCGGTTTGCGAGTGGGGGAAATCTCCAGCACACCGGCCGCTGATGAGTTGCAATCTTACGTCATCGAGGAGGCGCTCGCTGTCGTGAAGGCGAACGGAATATCTTTGCCAGAAAAAAATCCGGCGGCGACAATTAAGGCCTTTTGCAAAGTCAAATTCAACAAGCCATCTATGTTGCAACACATGGAGGAAGGGCGCCCAACCGAAGTCGATGCTTTAAATGGAGCAGTGGTAAGAGCTGGACAGAAGCTCGGCATAGACACTCCGTACAATCGCGCGACAACTCTCATGGTAAAGGCCCGGGAACAATACGTGCGCAATGTATCAAGAAAAACCCCAATAGATTATGATGCACTTGAGCTTCAAGCCAAGAAAACGGCTCAGCAAGGGAGTGCTTCATGATTGGATAGGAGACCTGCTGACCTTGTGTCGATCAGTGATCGTCGTTAGAGTCAGCGAGTTCTTTTAATCGAGCTTCTGAAAATTGGTAGCTTGGGTCCGCATTCTGGCCCAGAGCTGGCGGACCTCCGTCTTGGAAATATGACAGCTCTTGACCCTAATCCAACATGGCAGCCAAACGCTTCAAGATCGAAGATGCTTCGTCATGAATCTCGCGCACGATCGCTTCTGCCGGTTGAAGCTTCCTGACCAAACCCACCCCCTGTCCTGCCCACATGGACAAGGCTTCAATATCCCCCTCAGTATCTGCGCCTGGCGTGTAGGACCGATACCGGAGGATTTCTCCGAGAGACTTTGAGTGCGCTACAATCTCCCCTTCACCGGGGCGCTTGCCAGTCTCGGGGCGCCCAGCAAACTCCCAGTTGCTCACAGTCTTGTTGCGGAGCACGCGGTGTGGTGCGTCGGGCCAATTAAGATCGAACAAATTTTGTAGATGGACAGTATCGCTCTCAGAAGCCTTTAACAGTCGGTCGCGGTAGTGTGGATGAATGGTTGCCTCGCTGCTTGCAAGAAATCGTGTGCCAATCCAAGCACCAGACGCGCCGAGTACCAACGCTGCAGCGAGTCCTCGCCCATCGGCGATGCCGCCAGCAGCAACAACCGGAACAGGTGCCACAGCGTCGACAACCGCCGGCACCAGCGCCATGGTTGCAACAGTTCCCCACACATGACCACCTGCTTCCCAGCCCTGCGCGACAACAATATCTACACCATACCGAACTGCGGCTTGGGCTTCCTCAGCCGAACCCACTGTCTGCATGACAACTGCGCCGCCGGCCTTTGCACGGGAAACCAACCCCCCAGGATCACCCCAGAAGAACGAGATCACGGGGACGCGCTCTTTCAGACAAGCTTCGAGCCGTTCCTCCTGTGGAAAATCCAGATTTAGGTTCACGGCGAAGGGCTTTTCAGTCAGGGACCTCACTTGACGAATTTGCCCGCGAAGCGTCTCCATATCTGCGCGCCACAGAGGAATTGTGCCCAGGCCACCTGCATTGCAAACGGCAGCTGTCAGTTTTGGCCCGACAGCATTACCCATCGGAGCCAGGATGATGGGAATTTTTATGCCCAACAGGTCGCATATTGCAGTTTTCATTGAACCGCTCCCAAGCCTCTTGATCTGAGAAATAAGGCTACGTCAATGAGTTCCGGATGGCCAACCTAATCGACATTCGTTAAGTAAGAACAGATCGCGGGGGACTTTACGCTTTTCGGTAGGCCATCAGGATACCTAACATCAGTTGTTCAACTTTCTGAAACGCAAGGCGCTCAAAACCGAACCCAATAAAGTCGTTAGTAACGACGTTTCAGAATATCTCGAAGAACTACGTTTGTCTGAAATTGAAATGGAAACAGATGGGACTTGCTTGCATCCTGCGTCAACTTGTTCCATATTTCGATATCGAAAACTTGGGCCGGACGATTGGCCGCTCCGCTACCCGTTAGGGTTGGGCGCACGCAAGTACTCCTCCAATAATCGACTACACGGGTCTTTATGCGCTGCTTTTGCATTTCATCGAGGCCTCACTATAACCCAACTGAAGGACGATCCCATGGCTACGGGTACTGTAAAATGGTTTAATGATCAAAAGGGCTACGGCTTTGTACAACCGGATGACGGAAGCAAGGACGTTTTCGTCCATATTTCCGCTGTAGAAGGCGCCGGTCTGCGCACTCTCAAGGAAGGCCAGAAGGTTTCCTTTGAAATCGTGACCGATAAGCGTACGGGCAAGAGCTCGGCTGGCAATCTGACGGCTTCTTAATCACTAGCAACAATTTGCGAAATACAGTGTCCGACCAGTAGGCAGGGCAGTTCTTTCTTATGCCTCCGACTTTCCCAATACCAATACTTGGTGTCCCACCCAAACTACAAATCAGAAATGTGTCTGCATACGCTGGGGAAGCAGACATTTATGGGGTGGACATGACTTCGTCTTTTTGACCCATTTCAGACCTTCGTCAAACGCGATTGTCGCTAGAAAGCGGACATGTTGATTAGTTCGCGTTCTTAATGCAAACTTGCGACACGCCCTATGCAGGCTAAGTCGCGTCATGAACAGGAGTACAATAATGCAAAGCGCGACATTTCGAAAATGGCTGGCGGAGCAAGGGTGTCGCTTCGACCGTCAAGAGCATGAGAAACGCGGCGAGGGTCAGGTCATGGTCACGGTGCATCGAGAAGGATGGACATCGCAGGCGCCTCTTGGTGGTTCGCGCAAGGACCTCGATCCGCGCGATGTCCGCCGAGTCTGCGAGGAACTCAGCCTGGATTGGACGAAGCTGCCTGGACCGAAGAGCCGGGTGTAGGGCGCCCGTCATAATCGACAAGCCGAGTCACCGTCGCGGGGCATCCAATATGACGGTACAGGGACCGGATCGAAGCTTAATGCCGCTGCACTCAAGCGAGAGTTTCCGAGCTGGTGTACCCGAGCCTCCATTACCGGGACAGCGCCGCTGGCTTGATGGTGTCGCCGGTCAGCATTTGAATTGATCGACATGTCCGGAGTTGGCCCAAAGCGGAAATCCTAAGCCCTAATTTCAAGGTCCGCTCACCATCCAGAAACGGAAATGATTTATATTGTCCATTTTAATCCATTTCTTCAGCTGCCTCGGCTGAATTGTGGGCGACATGTCTGTTATTGAGGGGAAAGCAGACTTGTGGCGCCCGACTAGCAACGTCCGCAAATTGACCCTGGGCAGAAAGCTATGCTCTTCGATTATTTGTGAGCAATAGTGGCGCAAACGGCCAATGCCGAACTTCCAAACGCCTGGCAAATTCGCAAGTTTAAAAACCACTCCCAGCCAAGAATTGGTCCGAACGCGCATTTGGTTCGCGCGTTCGGCGGGCTTGGCTGCAAAATCAACTCGCATCAGATGGATCAAGGGCCCGCTTGCGGCCCGTGAGCATAGACTTGACCAGATTTTCGCTGTGCTCGAAGCTGGCGAAGATCACACCACCAACATGCAGTGCAATGAGCCCAAGGGTACCATAAACGACCAGTTCGTGGGCATCTTCAACCCACTCAACGCCCCAGAAAGCGTCCGTTGTCATCATGAACCCAGTGATTGCAATCACGCCAATCGAGAAAAGGAGTGCCAAAACCATCGCGCCTCCTGCCGGGTTATGACCAAGATGGCGCTTGGCCTTGAGTGAGACGCTATCCGTAAGGAAACGTGCTACTGTCGATGGTCCACGCACGAAGTCAGAAAAGCGAGCATGCCGCGAGCCGAACAGGCCCCAGATGATCCGGACGGCGACCAGCGATGCAATGACATAGCCAGCTGTTTCATGCGCCGAGTCCCACTCGTCTGCCGTAACAAAGGCAAATGCAAAAAGTGCTACAAGTGACCAGTGGAGGATCCTCACCAGCGGATCCCACACCCGGACAGTTGCCGGCGGCATCACGCCTCCGGCTTCTGCCTTGGTTGTGTGTGCCAGCATCAATCGTCGATCTTGGCCTTTACGACTTCGGCAGTGACCGGATTGAAATAGGCTTCAATACGCTGCCCGTTTTTGTCGACGGCGGATATCTCGTAGCAGTCATCCTCAATTTTGACCTGGCGAACATTGTAACCCATGCCGGTGGCCTTGGTTGTTATGTCAGCAAGGCTCAGCCACTGGTTTTGGGGAGCATTGCCGCAGTTCTTCGAGCTTGCGACTGCTGGAACGGCGGCGGCAAAAGTGGCGGCGATAAGAGTGACAATAATTTTCTGCATTTTGGCGTTCCTTTATGGTTTGGGGCACATGCCCGTTCAACGAAACCTTTCTTGCACAGCGCCCATGACAACTACCTGAGAGGAGATGTAAGCAAACTGTCATTTTCAATATGTGATACAAGTGATCATGCGCATAACCACACTCGCCCTCGCCCTGGCGGCGACCATAGCTGTACCCTTTGCATTCGCAGACAAGGGCAAAGATGGCCATGATGACAGCCGTGAGAAGCTTGAGGAGGCGCGCAGGTACGGCACGATCATGCCAATTGAGCTAATTCTGAAGACGCTCAAGCAAAGGCTCAAGGGAGAAATATTGGAGATCGAATTGGACGACAAGGACGACCGTCTTTACTATGAAATCTACTACTTGGATTCCGAGGGTCGGCGCATTGAAATCAATGTGGATGCGGCAACCGGTGAGATCCTGAAGGACAAGGTGGAAGACTGACACATGCGCGTGCTTCTTGTTGAGGATGATACACGCATTCGTGCCGATGTGAGCGTGGCGCTCGAAGCCGCAGGCTATGTCGTCGACAGCGTGGGCGATGGCGAAGAAGGCTGGTTTCTGGGTGACACGGAGGTGTACGGCGCGGCAATCATTGACCTTGGTTTGCCAAATATGGATGGTCTTGCCGTGCTCAAGCGGTGGCGCGCAGCAGGCCGTCCCTTTCCCGTTCTTGTGCTTACGGCGCGCGGTACGTGGAGTGAGCGTGTCGAAGGAATTGATGCAGGTGCTGATGACTATCTGCCAAAGCCTTTCCAGATCGAGGAGTTGCTTGCCCGGCTTCGTGCAATTATCCGGCGTTCCAAAGGCCATTCCGCTCCCATTGTCAGCGTAGGTAATGCCGTCCTGGACAGCCGCCAGATGCGCCTGGCAGTGAATGGCATTCCAGTTAGCCTGTCACCCCAGGAGTACCGTCTCGTAGCTTACTTGATGCTCAACAAGGGCCGCGTCGTCTCACAACAGGAACTCTCGGAGCATCTGCAATCAGTCCATTTTGAACGGGAATCTAATGCCGTCGAAGTGCTTATTGGCCGCGTAAGGCGCAAACTGCCCAATGCTCTAATTGAGACCCGGCGCGGTTTTGGGTATCTCGTGCCAGACAACCAAACTGAACCATGAGGAAACCAAAGTCCCTCAGGTTGCGCCTGTTCGCACTTGCTGCCGCGGTAATGGTGGTTGCAATGGTGACAGCGGGGTTTGGATTGACCGCGCTATTCACGCGGCATTTGGAGCGACGCGTCGGACAGGAGCTCGATACACATCTGCAACTCCTTGCCGGTGGTTTGCGGATCGATGAAACCGGTGCGCTTTCGCTTGTACGCGAGCCGGCCGACCCGCGCTTTTCGCGTGTTCTTGGTGGGCTTTACTGGCAGATTGGCGATGCCGCCAGTGGCCGCAAGCTGGTGTCGCGCTCGCTTTGGGATGGAGTCCTCGAACTTCCGCAAGATGAACTGTCCAATGGTGCTGTCCATACCCACGAAACGATCGGTCCAGACGGCACTCGGTTGCTGGTTCATGAGCGGGAAATTCTTGTGACGGCGAACTCTCTGGAACACAAATTCCGCATCTCGGTAGCCATCGACCGTAGCGAGATATCGCAGTTGGGCGTTGGGTTCGCGCGTGACCTGGTACCCGCACTGGGAATTCTCGGCGCCGTCCTGTTGCTCGGCTTCGGCTTCCAAGTGGGGGCTGGCCTTCGACCACTTGGCACGGTGCAAGATGCTCTGGGTGCCGTGCGCAGCGGCAGAGCCAGACGCCTGCAAATCGACGTACCGCGGGAAGTCGAGCCGCTGGTCAGCGAGGTGAACTCACTTCTCGAGGCGCAGGAAAGTGAAATGATCCGGGCGCGCGATCGGGCCGCCGACCTGGCCCACGGACTTAAGACGCCGCTGACTGCGCTCTCAACAAGCATCCAGCGGCTTCGCGCCAGGGGCGAAATCGAACTCGCCGACGAAATCGATGAGCAGGCCGAGCGGATACGCCGACACATCGAGCGCGAACTGGCGCGGGCGCGCGTGCGCCATGGCAGACCTATAACACATGCCAACGTCGCGGCCTGCGTCGGAGCCATTGTCCGTGCGTTGGCATTAACCCCGGACGGAGAACGGCTAAAGTTCGAGCAGAATTTTCCCAATGACCTGTCGGTAGCCGTCGATGCTGACGACCTTAACGAGATTCTCGGCAATCTCCTTGAGAACGCCACACGTCATGCACGCACTCTAGTTCGCATCGGAGCAGCATCCAACACCCGATGGATTTGCATCAGCGTGGATGATGATGGCAAAGGTCTGTCCGACGAAAGCAGGGCGAAGGCAATGTTACGCGGAGTCCGGCTTGACCGAACGGGCACCGGTGCAGGATTGGGCCTGGCCATTGCTCAGGACATTGTGGTTGCCTATGGCGGCGAACTCGAACTCTCCAGATCGCCGCTTGGCGGTCTTTCCACCTCTGCGCGGTTGCCAGCCGAGGTCAGTTAACAGAAATTCAGTTGCTGTTGGGTGAAGCCGAATGGAATCCGCGTGCGGATATCCTGGCCAGGCCGAAAGTGGTTCAGAACCTGGAAACTACTCTATATGTCCGCTTATGGCCGATTGATTTGCAAATCTTTCATGGGTGGCCGTCTCAATTGATTGACGCAGCGGATGGATTGTGGAAACCAAAATGGTGCAACTCATGAGAGACCCGTTGACCTCTCTTGCAGGAAAATGAGTATCCCGACCTTTTTTTGGGGGTGCCATTTCGATCCGCGATGAACGTCACTTCACTGTCGGCGTGTTGCGTCCAAATACATAAAGCCCCGCGCCGACGATCAGGGCGATGCCGGTCAATGTCCAGTAGTCCGGAATGTCGTGGAAAACCAGAAAACCGAAGACCACTGCCGATAAAATCTGGAAGTAGCTGAACGGCGTCAGCAGGTTCGCGGGCGCGAGCGCGAAGGCTTTCGCCATCCATAGCTGGGCAAATCCGAAAATGACCCCCAGACAGATACTCAGGAGCCAGGTTTCCAGCGATTGCGGCGCCCAGTTTGCAATCGCCAGTGGAAGGCCGATGACGGCCCCCACGGCCAGGGTCCATGCGAGTGTCGTGATGGGTGCTTCGCCCGATGTGCCGAGCCATCGTGTCAGCAGCTGAAACCCCGCATAGAAAACGGCGGCAATGACGGGAAATATCGTATACTGCGAGAGCGCCGAGAATCCTGGCCTTGCAACGATGAGCACGGCTGCGAAGCCAACCGCGACACCGATCCAGCTTGCCCCGCTCACCCGTTCGCCCAGCAGCCACCCCGAAAATGCAAGAACCAGAAACGGGCCTGCAAAAAGGATGACCGTCGCTTCGGCGAGAGGCAGGTATTTGACAGCGAGCACCATCGACCCGCCGATCACGGCGGGTATGAGCCCGCGGACAATCTGCCAGCCCACCATCTGGGTCTGAAACAGGCTCTTCCATTTTCCCGGATGGGTTGCGGCCAGCAGCACGGGAAGTGCGAGCGCGTATCGCGCCAGGACAACCTGTCCGAATGACTGGGTGTCGATAAGCATCTTGCTCAGGCCATCGACGATCCCAAAACATGTGACCGACGCAATCAAAAACAGAATGCCGCGCAAATTGTCAGTAAGCGTGGCTTTCGCTTTCATGCGGCGCGCGCCATTGCCGCGAGATAGTGAATTTGCCCTTGGTCCATAGGCGGCCAAGCTAGCGGGGAAGATGAGGGAAGGCAAAGGGGCGGGTGATCTGATCCTCTCAACGGAAGTTGCCCTCTATTTC
>Ga0214473_10011037_pt1 | contig 10614 bp, 8 predicted proteins | sample RVTome_7_FD_203509 | JGI IMG/M metagenome (GOLD analysis project Ga0214473, IMG submission 203509) | Soil microbial communities from uranium-contaminated site in the Upper Colorado River Basin, Wyoming, United States - RVT98D197 | ecosystem: Environmental > Terrestrial > Soil > Contaminated >... | reverse complement strand
AGTCCGCTTGGGGACCAAATTACAACAAAGATATATAGTTTCCCTATAATATTTTAAAATATATTAATTTACGTATTTTTGCACAAGATACTAAATTTGGAAATAGGAAATTAAATGATAATTTAGAGTATTAAATTATTATTTGAATCAATTCTTGATTTAAGCAATTAGTAAACAGGGCGCAATCAATATATATATTCCCCCAAATTTACTAACAAAATACCTTTATCCAATCCTAATTCTATATAATTCTATATATTCCTGAAAAAATATTAATGTTCTATATATTTATCATATTCTATAAAGGTTATGCTTTAGTCCGCTTGGGGACCAAATTACAACAAAGATATATAGTTTCCCTATAATATTTTAAAATATATTAATTTACGTATTTTTGCGCAAGATACTAAATTTGGAAATAGGAAGTTAAATGATAATTTAGAGTATTAAATTATTATTTGAATCAATTCTTGATTTAAGCAATTAGTAAACAGGGCGCAATCAATATATATACTCCCCCAAATTTACTAACAAAATACCTTTATCCAATCCTAATTCTATATAATTCTATATATTCCTGAAAAAATATTAATTTTCTATATATTTATCATATTCTATAAGGTTATGCTTTAGTCCGCTTGGGGACCAAATTACAACAAAGATATATAGTTTCCCTATAATATTTTAAAATATATTAATTTACGTATTTTTGCACAAGATACTAAATTTGGAAATAGGAAATTAAATGATAATTTAGAGTATTAAATTATTATTTGAATCAATTCTTGATTTAAGCAATTAGTAAACAGGGCGCAATCAATATATATATTCCCCCAAATTTACTAACAAAATACCTTTATCCAATCCTAATTCTATATAATTCTATATATTCCTGAAAAAATATTAATGTTCTATATATTTATCATATTCTATAAAGGTTATGCTTTAGTCCGTTTGGGGAACAAAATTATAAAAAAGATATATAGTTTCCCTATAATATTTTAAAATATATTAATTTACGTATTTTTCCACATTCGGGGGTGTTGGAGAGAATTTCCCCAATTCAGGGGTGTTTGAGGGAGAATTTCCCCAATTCAGGCGTGTCGGAGGGGGAATTTCCCCAATTCAGGGGGTATCGGAGGGAGAATTTCCCCAATTCAGGGGGTGTCGGAGGGGGAATTTCCCCCTCAATAATTGAAGCTCCAAGAATCTGGAAAAATATCAAAAAAATCTTCGTCCTTATAATGCTCTATGATAAGTTCATCTGTAAGATCATTGTATATAAATTTGTATGTTTCCACAATCCTTTGTTCATTTTCCACTTCATCTATATCAGTCCATAAATATTCAATATCATCTTTAGTATAATAATCTTTTTTAATTTTTGGTTTTGTTAATCCTTTAATAATATTTTCAGCTGTATGGTGAATGTCATGCCCTAATGGGATATAATCTCTAATATAAAATATATCATAATTATAATCTGGAAACCCCCATTTATTTATGGAAGTGTAAAATGCTTGTTTATATGTACATGTTAATGTATCTTCATTATCAGAAAATTTAATATCTTCGAAACTAATATTAGTAAACCAAATATTAGGGTACTCTAATTTTTTAAACGTTATTAAGCTATATAATACAATACCAGACTGATATCCATCATATAAATGAATATACAATAATTTATTATTTGGGGATATTTGTAACCTACTACCACGGCTTAACACTCTATGTTGATCAACATAAATTATATCATCATCAGGTTGCTTAGGATCCATATACTTAATTATATTTATTCCTATATTACTCGGAAATTTATCAATAATATTCGATAAATTAACCAGATTTACTCTTCTTATGATCCGATCATAAGGTTTCCTATGATCATTTTCATAATCCATATAGATAACCCAATATTGGCCGTTTTTTCCTAATTGTAAAAATGGCATAAAACTAAATCCTTGCCAATTAAGTTTTGCGATCTGCATCAGTGTATAGTCAAGTTTATTATGATATTTTATTTCCCAATAACTTTCTGCATCCGTAATTTTGTAATGTATTTCAGCATTATGATTACTCATTTTAGACATGATATTTGAACTTTTTTTTATAAAATCAAATTTTTAGAATAATAATATTTGATTTCTTAATTGTATATGTTTAAATCAATATGCAATAAGGTTATCTTTAGTTCTCATTGGATCAAATACATATAAAAAAATAAAAAATAAAAAAATAAAAATATAAAAAAATAAAAAATAAAAAAATAAAAATATAAAAAAATAAGAAAATAATAAAAATAAAAAATATAAAAATAAAAAATATAAAAATAAAAAATATAAAAATAAAAAATATAAAAATAAAAAATATAAAAATAAAAAATATAAAAATAAAAATAAAAATAAAAAAATAAAAAAATAAAAAAATAAAAAAATAAAAAATATAAAATTATATAAATTATAAAAATAATTGATTCTAATTATTTTTATAATACTGGTAATTATATTATATTTATATTATAATAAACTAAATATGAGCAGCATTGATAATATGAACTATCGATCTAACCAGAGTACATTAAGTGATAAAGCTATTCTTAGGTATAAGGAACACGGAGAAATTATAATAGAGCCATTTCGTATGGAAAATTTAAATACAAGTTCATATGATGTATGTTTAGGTGAACATTATTTTCGGGAACAGCCAGTTAAAGATGAATGGGTATCTAATGTTTATAATATTTATTCAGAAGAATCTGTAAATAGAATTTGGGGCGATCCATTAATTGCAAAACCATATTCACATTATAAGGATTGTGGTGTTATTCTTGATAATATTGATCTAGATGAAAAACTAATTTTTATTCATCCAAATGAAACTATTTTGGCTCATACTGAAGAATTAATCGGAGGGGTTAGTCATGTATCAACAATGATGAAAGCTCGATCATCAATGGGTAGAAATTTTATAGAAGTCTGTAAATGTGCTGCATATGGTAATATTGGATATACAAATAGATGGGTTCTTGAGATAACAAATAATTCACGAAATTTTACTATACCATTAGTTGTTGGTAGGAGAATTGCACAAATTATTTTTTTCGATACAGAAGGTATTATTAATAATTCTTATACTAATGCAGGTAAATATCAAGATAAAAAAACTATTGATGAACTTAAAAAATCATGGAAACCACATGATATGATACCTAAATTATACTTGGAAAAACCACCATCAATGAAAAATTCTAGTAATAAATAACTTGAATTCTGTTCCATATCGCATAAAATATTATATAAAATTAGATAAATTATATACGATATAAAATATATGTATAGGATTTTTTAGATAAAATCTTGGTATTGAATATAGATGATTAAATATGATCAATTATCATTTTATCTAATATTAATATTAATAATAATTGGTGTTTCATTTTTAATAGGGACTAATATAGTTAATATTGTAGATAAGAAATTAAGTAATATATCAATTAATATGCCAAATATAACCTTACCCACACCCACATTTACGGTTCATATGGATGAAAATAAAAATCCAATTATGACAGGAGGTTTTAATGAAAAACATTATACTATAAATGATAATGCAACTTATTATAAAGATCCTGCACAATTAAATGAAAAACAACGTTTGAAACTAAAAGAACGCGGAAAATTTAACCGAATGACCTTACAAGATTATAAAAATTGGTTAGGTTTATTTCATGATGATATTTATGAATTATCTCGCAAATATCCTCAATGTGTTATACATTATGGCAAATATATGGAAGGTAAACTTACTAATGAAGATTTAATAGCTATTCAATCGATTAACAAATCAAATACTTATAAAGTTAAATCATATAGTGCTGAAACTTCAAATCATTTAATCTAAATTTCAGTATATAAAAATAAATAAAAATAAATAAAAATAAATAAATAAAAATAAATAAAAATAAATAAAAATAAATAAAAATAAATAAATAAAAATAAATAAAAATAAATAAAAATAAATAAAATAAATAAAATAAATAAATAAAATAAATAAAATAAATAAAAATAAATAAAATAAATAAAAATAAAAATAAATAAAATTAAATAAAAATAATAAAATAAATAAAAATAATAAAATAAATAAAAATAAATAATAAAATGATTAATATAAATTATAAAAATTGATATTTATAATATCTTAAGAATATAATAATTAAATAATTATATAAAGTACGTAATATATTAAGAATAGAAATATATAGAAAATATATAAAGAATGTCAAATAAGGTCGATCTAACAACATATTCATTATATATTAAGACTGTGCAAAGTGGATCAATTAAGACTCTGATTGAAGCATTAAAAGAACTATTACCTGAAATTAATATTGAATTTAGTGCATCTGGTATTAAAGTAGTTGCGATGGATGAATCACATACAGTATTAGTTTCATTAAACTTAGATAGTGATAAATTTGATACATTTCACTGTCCAACCAAGCTTATTATTGGTGTAGGTTTACCTAATCTTTATAAAATTATTAAATCAATGACACAAGGAGATATTTTAACATTATATGTAAAAAAAGATGAACCGCATAAATTAGGTATTTTCATGGAAAATAATGAAAAAGGTCAAGTTAATGATGTTATTTTAGATTTAATTGAATTAAATATTGAAGAAATTGATATTCCTGATCATGAATATCCTTTTAGTATTACAATGCCTTCGGTTGATTTCCAGAAGATTTGTCGTGATATGAAAAATATTCAGGCAAAGCGTATGGATATTACTCAATTTAATAATCAATTAGTATTTACTGCGGAAGGTGGTTTTGCTAGACAGATTACTACCCGTAAGAGTGGCAATGATGAAGATAAAACCATTAAATTAGAAAAGACATTGCCAGGTGGTATTTACAATGGATCATTTAATTTGGAAAAGCTTACTGAATTTACAAAATGTACTGGATTTGGTGGGAGTGTAAAGATACTTATGAAAAATGAATTTCCCTTAATTTTTATTTATCCAGTTGCTGCTCTAGGAGAAATTAAATTATGTTTAGCTCCTATGTTACCTGATCAAGAGTAAGAACTTGATTAATATTATCTAATGTTCTATAAGGATTTTGTTTACTATATCCATATGCATTAATTGCACATGGTATTTCATTTACCATAATATTCATGATTATGTGACTATGACCACATAACCATGCACTTACTGGATCTGTTATTAAATCTTCTAAATTAGATGCAAATCTATCTTGATATGGTGAATTTCTATACTTTGGATGTATTAGCTGATATGTTGGTAAATGATGAGTTAACACAATACATTTAGTTGGTTTATATTTGTATGTAGCCATATTATTATTATTATTATTATTATTATTATGATTATGATTATCATTATGAATTAAAATATTTTGTGATTTAACCAGATTCAATTCGTTAATTAGCCAATTAGTATTGTGATTATATATAGAATTAATATTATTCCATCGAATGTGTTGTTGTTTATTAATCAATATAGATATATCATCACCAAATAAGGTTTTTGGCTCTGATCGTATATGACTCCATAAAGTGGTTCCTAATATCATATATTCTGGTGTTACCATATGTGTATTATTATTTAAGAAAAAAATATTTTTATAATTACTAGATAGTGATTGAATATGTTCATCAACTTCTTGCATAGTCTTATTTTCCTGCCAATATTCATGATTACCTGTTAATATAAATATTTTTTCCCAATTATATGATGCATACGTTAATAATTCATGATAATTAGAAAGAAATGGATTGCCAATATCTCCTAATAAAGCTAAATGTGGTGCAATCGGTTTAATTCTAGGAAACGTGTTTAAATATTCAAGATGTATATCCGATATATATTGTAATTTGTATGGTTCAATTACACTATAATACCGCTGTTGTATTATTAATTTAACAGATCCATTTTTATTAAGATTATTAATTAAATTATTATTAGCTAATAATCTAAAATATTTAATCATAAATATGGTTATTTACAACCCAAATAAGCAATAATAATCAAATTTTTGATAATATATTTTTTCATTCTATATATGTTTAAAATATGGATTAAATGAAGGTATATGATGCTGCGATACAATATTAGGTAATGATATACTACTGGGCTGAATATTGTTATAAGTTAGAATATTAGTGTTCAGTTCATATTTATGATATTCAGTGACTCTATTAACAGAATACTCTAAAGAATTATCATATATAACAACTTTACCTAATTTTGGTATAATTACTCTATTTCCAAATACTACTTCACCTCCATGATAATTATCATTCAAAAAAATCATTATACTTAGAATAGATTTATCATATGGTTTATTTCCATATGGTAGTATAATATCCTTATTAGTAGTACGATATGCTATTCCCGGATCATATCTATAAACCCTAAAAGCATCGTTAATATTATAGAATGATTTGCCTTCAATGATATTTGGTATATAAGGTTTGAGTCGATGAAATAAAATTTGAGATAAATATTCATCAAGCCACACAGTAGAATAATAATAATCTGAGTTTATTGAGAAAAGCGAGTAATATAATGTTGGCATAATCTTAAGAATGTGCGCAACTTCATTTGGATATAAAATATTTTCTAATTCTAATAATAACTTTGTATCCATCTATATATAAACCAAATTATAAAAAATATCAAAAATTAACTTTTATATTTTGTAATCAAAGTTTTTATTAAATTTATATAAATTTTAATAAAAATATATGAAAATAGATAATAAATAATATACCAATTTAATCATCAAATAATCCACCCATTGTAGGTTCATCTGATTCAGATTCATCTGATATATTATTATTATTAACTAATGGAGTTTTATTAAGTACAGGTGATGATGGAGTTGTATAAGTTGGTAACATATTAATTGGTTCAGGTATAGCAATAGGTTGTGATAGATTAAATTGCTGCGTTTGATTATTATTATGTGGCATAGTACCAGATCTATTATTATTTGTAGGCATTATAGGCGATGTAGACATTTGAATATTATTATTAATCTGTGCTTGATGTTGTTGTTGATATGTAATGGGTTTACCACCAGCTTTATGTGTTGCTAAATATGTTTCCATTTTAGAAGTTAATATATTAATACGTTCTGTAATTGTTTCTAATTCGGCTTTAACACTTTTATTATCATTATAGGTTAATATAAGATTTCGAATACCTTTACAACTCTGCATCATATCAGCATTTAATCTTTTAAGAGTGATAAGTATATCATCTTCAGCCCAATAAGGAGGTGGATTAATCATTAATGTTTGTGAAAATTCAGCAATATCATTATATAGATCTGTTAATTTTTTACAAGAAGTAAATCTAGTTTCGAAAAAAAATTGTTTCTTAACCCTTTCTAGATTATAACTGTTAAAGTCAACTACAGTAATCCCCTTATCTTCAATAATTATTTTTTCACTAGGTTCTAGCTTCCCAATGGTCTTAAGCTTACGAATAAATGTATCTACTTTATCATTGTTCATATTACCTATTTATTATTTTACAATCTTTTATTTTTAGCAGAAATCAATTTTATATTTTTATATACTAAAAAACATTGAATAATGATTCAAATTTTACATCATAAATGATTTAATTAATAATAATTTTATTATATAAATATATTAATTTATATTAAATGTTCTATATTGTGTATAATACAACATAGAATAATTAAACGGAAAATAGATATTAAGTATTATATAATTATTTATTATGCATTTTATGCATTTGAAATATATCAGAATGTTACTATTTATAATATATACATATATTATAAATACTAATCCATATTTATGAAAAGTATATATATTATTTGTGATTTAGAGCCTGATACTAGTAAAGATTGGAGACCAGACTATAAATTAGGTAATAAAGTTAGATTCAATAATATAAATCTAGTTATTCCAATTTTTGAAAAATATCGAAAGTATGGATTGAAGATAAATTTTGGGATGAGATTTGATGAACAATTTGATATATTAACATTAGATGCGGTTATGTTTCATAAAAATAACAAAAATATTTATGATAAACTTATATCATATGGTGATGGGTTTATTCTTCATATACATCAATATAGATATAATACGCAAACACAAAAATGGGAATATTTACTTAATGATTTAGCCGAAAATAATATTGTTAATTCAATTAAAAAGTTTAATGATTTTTTTAATTATTCTCCTAAATCAGTTATCTTTAGTAATCCAATTGATACAGATATTAATTCAATTCGTGTATTAAAAAATGCACATATAAAAATGAATTTTGTTGAAAAAAGTACTCGTCTATTTTGCCAAAATTGTGATAATATACCAAAAAATCTCAAACCTCATGATAAATTACACAACATACCATATTTTCCAGATAAAGATAATCTTTATAATGAATCTTCATTATGCAATGATGAAGATCTTATTATAGTTCCTATGAATACAATTTCTAATAAGCAATCCAATATTTCGAATTTAACTAATGATAATTTTATTAAATTATTTCATAATTTATACATTAATAATCTTCCTATGATATTTGTCATGGCTACTGAAAGCATTACTAATAAATGTTTAATTAATAATCTTGATTTTATTGTTAATAGCGAATTATTCAAAAATAATCATATTAAATTTGATATATTACCATATAATATAGATGATATAAATAATTATTATAATTCTTTTAGATAAGTTCTATAAACTTTAATAATAGCCGCTTGAAATTATTATCCAATATTATTCATATTGAATGATCACTAATGTTATAATTTTAATTATTAATAAATTAATATATTTTATTTTGGAAACAAAAAAATGAAATATATAAATAAATTTAAATTAAATGATTAATATCTTGAATATAATATAGATGCATCATGTAAATAAACAGCATGATATGTCATATTCAATGGTTGTTGACAAGCAACCTATTCAATCTAAACCATTTCAAAAAATAGAACCAAGACATATATATACCTGGGTTAAGGATGAAGCAGTTACCCAGTGTTATGAATGTAAACAACCATTTTCGATAGTAGTTGGAAGGCATCATTGTCGTTTATGTGGTAGAATATTCTGTCATACATGTTCATCAACATTCGTTCATATACCTTCATATTTAAAATCTATATTTCCTATTCCTAAAGGTAAGGAAGATAATATTATAACAACATTTGTAAAAGATAGTTTTTCTATATTAAATCCATTTAATATAATTGGTGGAAGTAATGAAAAATCGAAAACACCAAATAAAAATTCATCTAATAAATCACGTTCATCTAAAATTCTTAGAAGATCGCAGGATATATCATATGGGGGAAAGACAATATTCATATCATCAACACCAATTAATATTCAACAATCATATGAACCGACTGTTAATTGTAATATAAATCATATATATAACAATCAAACACAAATTAATCTTCAAAATAATTATGCTGATATAGAACCAGAAGATATAATTGAAAATAAAATTAATGATAAAGATAAAACACCAGGATCATCACCAAATTCAGCACAATTATTTGGACAATATCTGGATACCTTGCTAGATAATAATGAGGATGATACATTAGATCCTAGTGATTCAGAAGAGATGGATACAAGTCATTTAAAAAAAGTAAGAACATGTACACCATGTCATGAAAAGTTAAAACGTCTATGTGATTTGGAGAAACAGATTAGAGTATTTAATTTAATGGATTTAGATATATTATTTTTAAAAAAAATAGGATTAGTTTGTAAATCTTGGAATCAATTATCTATTTATTATTTATCGCGTTTTCGTGAAATTCAATATTATTTATATGATCATAAATATTTAGAATTAGATAAAAAATTATTATGGATAAATCGGGATTATTTATATGGTCATAGCGTATGGTTGCTACAATTAATTCGATCAATTGATTATCGTTCATATAATGATAGAAGTTATAAATTACCAATTATAGAAAAAATTATTGAAAAATGGGGAAAAAAACAAAAAAGTATCAGTTGTTGGCAATTAATGTGTACGCGTCATTGTTGTGAAAATTTAAGACCAGAAGATTGTATATGTCTATTAGATGAAAATATTAAATCAGATAGCATTCGTAAATTTGCTATTCATCATATGAGTGTTGCTTCTGTAGCTGAATTAAGATGTTATTTACCAACATTAGTTCATTATATTAGATATGAAAGTATGGATCGTTCATTTATTGTCAATTATTTAATTGGAAGATCTAATGAAAAAAATGGTTTAGAAATAGCAAATGATTTATTCTGGTTATTAAAAGTTAATAGTGAAACCAAGAATATAGTATATAAATCATTATATGAGTTTCATTTAGATAATTTCAAAAGATCAATATCACCAACAGTTCTTAATAATATTTTGAAAGGAGAACATTTAATGAATATAATAAATACAATATCTGTAGAAAATAAACCAGTAACAGCTATACAACGATCACTTGTACATCATATAAATGAAACAAATATTTCAAAATTTGCTTGTCCTACTAAACCAAATCTAAAATATACATCACTTGTTTAT
>Ga0214473_10011036_pt1 | contig 10614 bp, 9 predicted proteins | sample RVTome_7_FD_203509 | JGI IMG/M metagenome (GOLD analysis project Ga0214473, IMG submission 203509) | Soil microbial communities from uranium-contaminated site in the Upper Colorado River Basin, Wyoming, United States - RVT98D197 | ecosystem: Environmental > Terrestrial > Soil > Contaminated >... | reverse complement strand
AATTCACTATTCAAATGAACTCCGCGCTTGGCTCTCGCATGCCGCGCTGGTTGCCTCTCCTGATCCTGCTGCTGGTGTTGGGTGGCAGTCTCCGGCTTGTCAATCTGGGCGCTCCACCGCTTGACTTTCAGTCCACACGCCAACTGCGTAATGCTCTTGTGGCCCGTGCCATCTACTACGATGCCGTGCCCGGCGCAGATCCCCAGAAGCGCCTTCTGGCTGATTCATTCGGACGGGCCGTTGGACAGTATGAACCGCCCGTCACCGAGTCCATCGTCGGGCACACGTTCTTGTTGACTGGGGGCGAATCCTTCGCCGTACCTCGCCTTTTCGGCACGCTGTTCTGGCTTCTAGCGGGGGTTGCGCTCTTCGACCTCGCTCGTCGCATCTCATCACCCGTGGCAGCCCTCATCGCGCTGGCCTACTATCTCGTTCTGCCGTTCGCGGTGCAGGCAAGTCGTTCTTTCCAGCCAGATCCTCTGATGACGGCCTCCTTTGTCGTAGGCATCTACTTCCTTTACCGTTGGAGTGAAGAGCAGCGTTGGAAATGGGCGCTTCTTGGCTCCGCATTTGCAGGTTTTGCCGTACTTGTGAAAATCGTGATTGTCTTCCTGGTAATGGGAGCCGCCATTGCCCTCGTAGTCGGGGCGCTACGGCGGCGCTTTTGGCGTTCGCCCCAGGTATGGGCTATGGCCGCCATAATGGCGCTCCCGGCCATCGCATACTACATCCTCGCTCATCCGGGCCGCTCCACGGAGTACTTCTTCTCATGGACCGTGGACTTGATCGCCCTGATCTCCAGTCCGCACTTCTATGCGGACTGGCTGGGATTCTTGGGCAGCCTCGTCGGCCTGACGGTCCTATTCTTGAGCCTCGCCGGCACATGCCTGGCCCCCGTTCGCGCACGCTGGTTGTTGCTTGGCCTTTGGCTGGGGTACTTCTTGTATGGCCTCACCTTGCCGTTTCAGATGGCTACCCACAGCTACTATCACATCCAGCTCGTTCCCGTCGTGGCTCTCGGCTTGGCGCCTCTTGTCGATACCCTCGCCGACCGGGCGCGCGCACTGGATCGAGGGTGGCGCGCCGCCATTCTGGTGCCGGTGCTCGTTTTTCTGGTCTATCAGTCCTGGGCAGCGCGTTCCAGACTGGTGGCGGAGGATTTCACTGAAGCCCCTTCGCTATGGGAGTCGATCGGCGCTGCCATCCCCCAGAACGCGGACGTCATCGCCCTAACCCAGGACTACGGATTCGATCTCATGTACTGGGGCTGGCGCAAAGTGGCTCTCTGGCCCATCACCACGGACCTGGCGGCCTTTAAGAACAGCCAGCGAGACCTGATTGCCCGGTTCTCTGAGTTGACCGCCGGCAACAGCTATTTCCTGGTGACCGCATTTGGTCAACTGGAGAGTCAGCCCGAATTAAAGAAGCTCTTGGATGGGTATGCGATCGCCGCGCAAGGGCAGGGATACATCCTCTACGACTTGCATCAACCGCGATGACATTGGTCTCCATTATCACGCCTTCGTTAAATCAGTCTGCCTTCCTGAGGCAGGCCATGCTCTCGGTCTTGGAGCAGGATCATGACGACACGGAATACATCGTCGTCGACGGCGGTTCGATGGACGGGAGCGTGGAAATCATCAAGGAGTATGCAGACCGCCTCGCATGGTGGGTCAGTGAGCAGGACTCCGGTCAGGCCGCAGCCATTAATAAAGGTTTAGCCCATGCCCATGGCGAGATCGTGGCCTGGCTCAACTCAGACGATTTCTATCTGCCCGGTGCCATCGCCGCCGCCGTACGGGCGCTCGCAGCACACCCCTCAACTGTCCTGGTCTATGCCAACATGCAGGCAGTGGACGAGGCTGGCCGGATGACCAATCTCCTGACTTACCGCCAGTGGACTCTCGAGGACCTGCTGTGTTTCAACATAATCGGCCAGCCGGCTGTGTTCATGCGGCGCGAGGCCGTGCTCGCCGTGGGCGGCGTCGATGCAGCTTTGCATGCCCTTCTGGATCACCAATTGTGGATCAAGCTGGCTTTGCACGGCGAAATCCTGCACGTTGATGCAACTTGGGCAGCAGCGCGCTACCATCTCGGAGCAAAGAACTGGGCCAGGGCGCCGGAATTCGGGCGCGAGGCCTTCCAGGTATTGCAGTGGGAATCGCAATACAGTGGGCTGTGGCCCGTGTTTCGGCGGGTCGAGCGGCGTGCGCGGGCGTCTGCCCACCGACTCAACGCTCGGTATTTGGTCGATGGCGGCCAGCCTTGGGCCGCTCTAAAGGCCTGGGGCCGGGCTTTCGGGATTGATCCGCCGACTGCTCTGGCCCGCGTGAATCTGTTGGCCTCCGCCGTGCTCGGATTGCTGGGACTCGGCCGGGTGCGGCAGGCCATTCTGCGGCGGCGGCAGAAACGCTTGGCGGCCTGACCGCAATCCCTGTTTGTCCCTGGCGTTACAATTGAAGTCTTCGATGTCTGAGGCGACTCCTTTTCTGTTTGGCCGAAACCGGTTGGCGCTTGTGGCCGTCATGGCTTTGCTTGCTCTTGGCCTGGCTATTCGGCTCTATGACCTCACCGATCTGCCGCTCGATTTCCATCCCACGCGGCAGCTGTTAAGCGAGCTCAAGGCGCGCGGCATGTACTATCAGGGCTCGAGCGCCCTCCCTGATTGGCAGCGCCGGATGGCAGTGCAGCAATGGAAAAGCAGGGCCGAGGTCGAGCCTGAAGTGTTGGAGGCCTTGGTAGCATTCACCTACCGCTTCACGGGCGTGCAGCTCTGGGTGGCGCGCGTGTACTCGTCGATCTTCTGGGTGGCGGGCGCTTTCTTCCTTTTCCTGCTCGTTCGCGATCTGGTCTCGCCAGACGGAGCTGTGACGGCGGTCGGTTACTTCCTGTTCCTGCCGTTCGCGGTGATCGCCAGCCGCTCCTTCCAGCCGGATGTCTTGATGATTATGCTGGTGATTTGCTTCTGGTGGATGGTGCGGCGTTGGGCGGATACCGAATCTTGGATCTGGGCGATCCTGGCGGGCCTCGTCGGCGGGCTTGCCATCTACGTGAAATTCGTGGCCGCCTTCTTTGTCATTGGGGCTGCTCTCGGAGCGGCCTTGGGCGCATTTGGCGCACGGCTGATGCGCAAGCCGCAGATCTGGGCGATGACCGCACTGGGCATCCTGCCTGCCTCGATCTACGTCTACTACGGCGTGGTACAGCAGGGCTTTCTGGGCCGCCAATTCAGCGGCCGCTTCATCCCCGCCCTGCTGGTCAGCCCCCTGAACTACCTGCAGTGGGCCACGTTGGCAAATAGCGCCGCGGGCGGATTGGCCATCGCGCTTGGTTTGCTTGGGTTGCTCGTGATTCGCGATCGGCGGGCGCGGGTTTTCGTCGTCGCGCTCTGGATCTCCTACTTGGTTTTTGGGCTTTTCTTTGACTATCATGTGGCGACGCATGACTACTATCACCTGCCGTTGATCGCCCTGGTAGCGGTTTCCCTGGCGCCGCTTGCGAGTCTCGCGATGTCCTCTGTGGCGCGCTCGACACGACCCCCGTTGGCGCAAGCGGCTGTGTATGGAGTTCTTGCCTACGCCGTCCTTTCCGCCGCCTGGGAAGCCCGCAGCGCGCTCAACGCGGAGGACTTTCGGCCCGAAGCGGCGATGTGGGCACAGCTCGGGGATCGGCTAGGCCATGGTCCCAATGTCGTGGCCTTGACCCAGGACTATGGGGCAAGGCTTGCTTATTGGGGCTGGCAGAACGCCAACATCTGGCCGAATTCGGGCGATGTCGATTACCATGAGGCGCGCGGCGCCTCGATCGGTTTCAACGAGCTTTTCTCGCGGCTGAGTACCGGGAACAAGTACTTCGTGGTGACCGACTTTGCTGAACTCCAGCGCCAGCCGCAGCTCAGGGCGGTCCTTGGTGAATTCACTGTGTACGCGCAGGGGGACGGCTACATCATCTATGATCTCCAGGATCCTGTGACCCAGTGATCGGCTCTGAACGCAAACCGATCCTGGTGACAGGTGCCCATCGCACGGGTACAACCTGGGTGGGGAAGCTGCTGGCTGCTGATCCTGCATGCGCATACATCAGTGAGCCCCTTAATGTCCACCATCGGCCGGGTGTCCTTGGCACCAGGGTCCGGCACTGGTACACCTACGTTTGCGACGAGAACGAGGGCGACTACTATCGCTCATTCCTCCAACTATTGGCTTATCGCTACCACGTGCGCGCCGAGCTTGCCGCACTTCGCTCTGGACGCGATGTGCTGCGGATGGCTAGGGACGCGGGCATCTTCACAGCCGGGCGTCTCTTTCGGCGACGGCCACTGCTCAAGGACCCTTTTGCAGTTTTTTCATTGGCCTGGTTCGTCCACCGGTTCGATTTCCAAATCGTGGTAACAGTCCGCCATCCTGCAGCCTTCGTGGGCAGCCTCAAACGTCTGAACTGGTCTCTTGATTTTCAAGATTTGCTCCAACAGCCGCATCTGATGCGAGACCATCTTGAACCTTATCGAGTCGCAATGGAATCTCAAGCAGCTAGTGATGTCGTCGGTCAGGCCAGCCTGCTGTGGGCGATGATCTATCATTGTCTGCATGCGATGCGGGAGCGCTTGCCGTCTGTGTTGCTGGTCCGCCACGAGGACCTTTCTCTTCACCCCACCGAGGGCTTCGAACGCCTGTACAAGGCGTTGGACTTGGACTTCTCCCCGCGTGCGCAGCGGCTGGTGATCCAATCCAGCAGCTCTGAGAATCCTGACCAGTTGTCTGTCGGCCGCGTGCACTCGGTGCGACTGGATAGTCGCGCCAACCTTGGCAACTGGAAACGCCGCCTTGACGCTGACGAGATTGCCCGCGTTCGCAATTTGACGGCGGACGTCGCGCGCCTGTACTACCCGGAAGAGGATTGGAATTGAGCGGCGCCGAACCACTCGTTTCGATCGTGACGCCATCTTTCAATCAAGCGCGTTTTCTCGAGGCCACCATCCAGTCGGTGCTCTCGCAAAATTACGCGCCGATCGAATACATCGTCGTGGACGGCGGCTCCACCGATGGCAGCGTGGACATCATCCGGAAATACGCCTCGCGTCTGTCGGGCTGGGTCAGCGAGAAGGATCGGGGCCAAACGGACGCCATCAACAAGGGTTTCGGCCGCGCGAGCGGGCAGATCCTGGCCTGGCTGAACTCCGATGACACCTATGCCCTAGGCGCCGTGACGGCCGCGGTGAGGGCTTTTCAGGCCAATCCGGATTGCGGCCTGATCTATGGGGGTGCGAACTACATCGATGATCGCGGGCGCGTCATCGGCAAGTTCCCCGCCGCCCAGACTGACTTGGTGCGGCTGCGTCAGGGCTACGTTCACGTCCCACAACAGGCGGCCTTCTTCCGGGCCGACTTGTGGAAGATTCTGGGACCGCTTGATCCCTCCCTGTACTTCGCCATGGACTTCGATCTCTGGCTGCGCATCGCCCAACGAGCACAGGTAAAATACGTTGCACAGACATGGGCAAACTTCCGTCTCCATATGGGAGCCAAGACGATTGCTGAAGACGACCGCTGCTGGCCCGAAATGCTCCGGATACATTACCGCGATGGTGGCACCTTCTTTTCGGTGATTGTGGCGAAGTACTACCTCCGGAAGATGCTGGCACCGATTTGGAACCGGCGTCGGCGACGCCTGCTTCGGAGTCCCTAGCATGGAATCCAAGCGTGCCGGCTCCTCACCGCGTGCCTGAGTGCCGATAGGCGACGAAACTGGATGAGAAGAGTCTTTTCCCCTCCGGGCGCAGATGACCTGATTCAACTCCTGAGAGCGTGGCGCTTCTGGGTCTTGGGTGCGATCGTGGGGGCTCTGGCAGGGGCCGCCCTCTTCTACGTGGTTCCGCCGCCTTATCGCGCTCGTGCCACCGTGCTCGTCGATTTTCATCTGGAACAGGCGTGGCCTGAAAATACGGATCGCGAGCAGTTCTACTATCTCGAACGCGAGGCCCGGAAACTACAGGCAGTGGCTATGTCAGACGCCACACTGGCCGCGGTGGCGAATCGTGTGCCCGATGTGACGATCCGGCAGATGCGGCTTGGAAAACTGCAGCTCGGTCAGCCTGGATACGGCGGCTGGCACTTCTACGCCCAAGACTCCGATGCGCAAAAGGCTGTCTCGCTTGCAGCGGCTTGGGCTCAGGCCTTTACCAGCCAGGTTAAGTCGCAGGTTTCGGGGGCATCCGCAGGCGGGCTGGAACCCTACATCACCGTAGATGCCGCGCAAACGACAGACATTCAGGCAGACCGGTCTCCGGGTCTGGCAGCCTATGTTCTTGCTGGCGCTCTTGTTCTACTGGCGCTTGCGGCCTTCGGAATACTGTTTGTTGATACCAAAACGTGAACGGCATGCTCCGGCGCTTTAGCATAGAGGTGGTCGCTCGCGCCCTGTGGGCCGCCACCCTGCTGACACTCCCCGTCACGAGTTTCCGTTACTTTCCGGGCGGCGACGGAACGTACGTGCGCCCCTTGGCTTTCTATCCGCTTGGATTGCTGGCCGTGGCCCTGTTGATCCAGCTCGCGCGCGGCAAGCGTCCGTTCCCGCTTGCGCCCGCGCTTGCTCCCCTTGCTGCGTTCCTGCTGATCGCCGGGGCTGCCAGTATGCTCGGAATCTTGCTGGCCCCCGTTCCGCTGCGCGGTCAGGATATTACGGGACGCATCATCCGTGCCTGGGCGACCGTTGCCATGGGCCTCCTATTCTTTCTCGTAGCGGGTTGGATGAATCGTCGCGAAGGAGAGCTGCAATTTTCGATCCGCTGGCTCATGGCCGGATTCGCGCTGGACATCCTGTGGAGCAGCGTACAGGGGGCCACATTCTACCTGAACGTCTTGCCCAAACCCCTGGTGACCCAGTGGCAGCGCCTCTTCTCCCTTCGCGAACTCATCCGCACCAATCGGGTTTCGGGCATGGCGTATGAGCCCTCTTGGCTCGCGGGCCAGATCTCGACCATCTATATGCCGTGGCTTATGGCCGCCCTCGTTTCCGGTGTTCGGGTGACCCGCTTCAAGTGGCTGGAGCCATGTCTTTTCGCCCTCGCCACGGTGCTGCTGCTGGCAACCTTCTCTCGAGGTGGGTTGCTCGCCGCCGGCTTTGCGGCTGGACTCACCATCATATTGGTGGGGCGGTCGCAGATCCGGGCGGCCTGGGCCTGGCTGCGGTCCGGCTTCGGCCCCGCCCGCAACTGGGCGCTGCGGTTGGCTGTCGTGCTCCTCTGCGGAGCCTTGGCTGTGGGTGCGCTGCTATTTCTTGGACAGAAAGGGTATGTGGCCCGCCTATGGAATACGCGCGCTTCGAGCGTATCCGACTTTCTCATTCAAAACTCGGCGGGTGCCCGCGCGGCCTACATGTGGGGCGCCCTGAACGCCTACGAGGCCCATCCGTGGTTCGGGGTGGGACTGGGCGCGAGTGGTTTCTACATCTACTCCGGCCTGCCTGACTGGGCCCTCACGACCGTTCCAGAGATCGCCAGGCAGCTAAGCCCCGAGAACACGCTCTATCCAAATCCGAAGAACCTCTACGTCCGGCTGCTCGCAGAGACCGGCTTGATCGGCTTCGTTGTTTTCGTCGCCTTCCAGTTCTCCTTGTTGGGAGACGCCTTGGCCGTACTCAAGCGGGGAGCGACCATGGGGCGTTTTCTGGGAATAGCCGCGATTTTCACCTGGCTGGCTCTCTTGGTCTACAACATGACACAGGACTCTTTCGCCACACCAAACCTCTGGATCAACATGGGAATCCTCACAGGGATGGCTGACGCGGCGCTTAGGCCGGGCGTATGATCGCCCCGCGGTTCCGGCACGCCCGATCGATCCTGCCAGCAGAACCAGCGTCGTTGGATCCAAGGGGCGGCTCCATCGCTGGAGGCGTTGCATGATTGTGCTGTCCGTCGGTATGCCGCGGGCCGGCTCGGGCTGGCACTACAATCTGATCCATGATCTGATGCGGACGACGAATTGTGCCGAGGCCGCTGATATACGGACTCGATTTCACCTGGAAAATGTCCTGACCGAGGTTAATTGCAATATCGGCGTGCTCTCGGCTCGGCGTCTGGCCATGGTTGCCGTTCCCGCCGTTCTCGGGAACACGTTTGTGATCAAGGCGCACGCCAAGCCGACGCTTGCGTCGCGCCTGCTGCGCCTCGCCGGCCTGATGTGCATCACATACATCTTCCGGGATCCGCGGGATGCAATGCTTTCTGCCATGGACTACGGCGGCCGCGCTCTGGAGAAAGGCCGTCCCAATGCATTCTCACACCTGACGGATTTCGAGCACGCCGTCGACTTCATGCTGCAGTATGTGCACATATGGGAAGCCTGGGTTCGCGAGCGCCACGTGTTGCTGGCGCGGTATGAGGATCAGCTTCGTGACTATGATACGCAATTGATGCGCCTGTGCGCTCACCTCCGCCTTGATGCGAACCGCGCCCCCGTAAAGGAAGTCATCGAGCGCAACCGCCCCCGGCGCGCAGAGGGCCGGCAGGGAACTCACTTCTACAAGGGCCAGGTGGGCCGGTTTCGGGACACCTTCTCGCTGGAGCAGCAGGCGATCCTGGCGGATAGGTTTGGTCCCTTCCTGGGCAAGATGGGCTATGCGGAGTAGGCCGAGAGCGTGTTCTCCCAGGCGTTTCGCGGCCACCCGACTCCTCTCAGCTGCCTGATGGGCTTGCGCCCGCGGCTCCGAACCTCCGTCTCAGGAATTGCATCTAGGTGAATGGATCGGCTATGCCAGTCTCCCGTGGTCTCTACTATTTTGCCAGCGGAGGCGATAACTATTCCCGTCCACCGATCGTCTTGATTCACGGCGCGGGCGGGCATCACCTGTACTGGCCCCCGCAAGTTCGCCGCCTGCAGGAACAGCGAGTGCTGGCGCTGGATCTTCCCGGCCACGGCAAATCCTCTGGCACCGGTCATCAGACGATTGAGGCCTACGCTCGCGATGTTGCAGAATTCATCCAATCCGTTGGCCTGAGCACGGCAGTGCTGGTGGGGCACTCCATGGGCGGCGCGATTGCGCTGGCAATGGCGAGCGCGGAGCCGACGCGTGTTCTGGGACTTGGCCTGATCGCCACCGGGGCCCGCCTCCGCGTCGCCCCGGGACTCCTGCAGGCGGCGGCAGACCCGGTCAGCTTCCCTGAGGCCGTCGCCCTTCTTGGTGAATTGTCCTTCGCTCCGCAATCGAGCCCGCGTCTCAAGACGTTGGCTACGGCCCGGATGCGCGAGACGCGTCCATCCGTGCTGTACGGGGACTTCCTGGCGTGCGATGCCTTCGACATGTCGGCTAGGCTTGCAGACATTGCCGCGCCGACGGTCATTCTTTGCGGGACCGAAGACAGGATGACCCCGCCAAAGTATTCGGCGTTCTTGAAGGCCCGCATCCGCGGGGCAGGCCTGGACATCCTGCCGGATGCAGGGCATATGGTCATGCTGGAGAAGCCCGACGAGGTTGCAGCACGTATTGAATTGTTCGTCAACACCATAAGGCATCGGCCCGGGGGATAGCCAGGTCTGCCCCGGACGCGTGAGCCATACGCCGAGGCCCCGGAGCCTGGGCGGTAGGCGCGTTGCCGATGAGAAGATTCGGTCTCTGAGCCCTAAATCAATCCTGCGAGAATTGCCTTCGCCTTGAGGATGGCCCTTGCGCGGTGGCTCAACACGTTCTTCTCGGCCATCGGCAATTCGGCCATGGTGCGGCCCGTGTCCTCAACCAGGAATATGCGGTCATATCCGAAGCCGCCCATGCCGCGTTCTTCCGGAATGATCTCGCCGGCGCAGGCGCCTTCCGCACACTGCACCCCGCCTTGAGGCGTCGCAATGGCGATGGCGGCCCGAAACTGGGCGGTCCATGGGCGGGACCTGCCTCGGAGGTTCCTCAGCAGATAGGCCCGGCGATCAGCATCCGTCGCGCCGGCCAGGGGATGGTACCTTGCCGATCGCAATCCGGGCGCGCCCCCCAGAACATCAACTTCAAGCCCCGAATCGTCCGCCAGGCTGACCAGTCCGCTGGCGTCTGCAAAAGCGACCGCCTTCTTGGTCGCGTTATCGACATATGTGTCGCCGTCCTCTTCGACGCGCAGCATCGCACCGACGTCCTCCGGTGATACCAACTCAATCGGGAGGTCGCCCAGCAGAGCATGGATCTCGTGCATCTTGCCCTTGTTGTGGGTGGCGATCAGGAGTCTAAACACTCGAAGCCGCCCGATGCTTGATCTGCTCGATGGCCCATGTGGCGTGTTCTGCAACCATGGTCTGAGCGCCCTCGGCCGCGGCTCGCAACGCGGGGATAGCCTCCACCCCCGCCATATTTCCCAGTACCACGGCCACGTTTCTCTGGTACCCGCTGTGCTTGGCGCGCCTCAAGGGGGTTCCTCTTAATCTCTGATCAAACATCCCTGAATCGATTTCCAGCTCCGGAATCAGATTCGCCTGCAACAGTCGGTCATGCTGGCCGAACGCCATGTCGCCGATTGGCTGGGCGAAGCGATTCCAAGGACACACCATCTGGCAGATATCGCATCCAAAGACCCAATTGCCCACCAGGCGCCTCAGATCGGGGGGAATGCTTTTCCTTAGCTCAATCGTGAGGTACGAG
>Ga0214473_10011035_pt1 | contig 10615 bp, 6 predicted proteins | sample RVTome_7_FD_203509 | JGI IMG/M metagenome (GOLD analysis project Ga0214473, IMG submission 203509) | Soil microbial communities from uranium-contaminated site in the Upper Colorado River Basin, Wyoming, United States - RVT98D197 | ecosystem: Environmental > Terrestrial > Soil > Contaminated >... | reverse complement strand
CCGCAAACCTCCCGGCTGAACGGATGTCTTGGGGGGCCAATGGTATAAACCTTCACGCGTTCCCCGTAGCGTTCGCCGAAAAAGTGAAGCGCCCCTTCTCTCACTGCTTCATCCAAAGATCTTTCTTCAAAGGAAACCGTCAAATCCTTCTTTATCTGTTCATTCATAAGGCTTTCCACTTTCTTAATCTCCCCATCTGTCAACTTCTGGGGGTGAGAAAAATCAAAGCGAAGCCTCTCGGCCGTAATATTTGAGCCTTTTTGTGAAACATGCTCACCGAGAATTTTTCTTAAAGCTGCATGGAGAAGATGAGTTGCGGTATGAAGTCTTACAACCTGCTCACTTGCATCCGCAAGTCCACCCTTAAACATACCCGCGGAAGCGCTGCGCGATTTGTCTTTATGTTTCTCAAACTCTGCCTCAAATTGTTTCTTGTCAACTTTTTGACCTTTATCGGACGCTATTTCTTCGCTCAACTCTAAAGGAAAACCATAGGTTTCGTATAAAAAGAAAGCTGTTTTGCCATCTAGCTGTTTCAATTTTTCAATCTCTTTCAACCCTTTGGCTAGAGTTGATAAAAATTTATTCTCTTCGTCCGCAATTACCTCTTTTATGTCTGCATTGTTCTCTCCAAGTTCTGGATACTCACGCCCGTAAGTACTGATAACCGCCTGGGCAATCTCCGTCAAGAAAGGCTTATCTACTCCCAATATTTTCCCAAACCTAACTGCCCTCCTTATCACTCGCCTTAAAACATATCCTCTCTCTTTATTCGAAGGGGTAACCCCGTCTGCTATTACAAAAGTAGCGGCTCTTATATGGTCGGCTATTACTCGATGCGCCCTTTCGTTCCCTTGGTACTTAGTCTTTGTCTCCTTTTCAATCGCCAAAAGAATCTCGCCCCAAAGGTCTTCTACTTTATAATCATCATCAAGACCGGATAAAACCGCAGTTGTTCTATCAACGCCCATTCCCGTATCAACATTTTTCTGCTTTAAAGGCTCGAATTTCCCTTCTTTAGTTTTGTTATATTCCATAAAGACGTCATTCCAAATTTCGAAAAAACGTCCGCAGTTATCTCCGGGGGCGCAATTTGCAGCGTGTGGCTTGCCCGAAATGTCATAAAACATCTCCGTATCCGGACCGCAGGGACCAGTTTCTCCAGCCGGCCCCCACCAATTGGCTTCTTTGCCGTAAAAAAACATCCTATCATCGGGGATTCCTAAAATTTTCCAAACTCCAGCCGACTCGGTATCACGAGGGGCATCGGAGTCCCCCACAAAACAAGTAACCCAAAGTCTTTTGGAGTCAATTCCCAGTTCTTTTGTTAAAAACTCGTATGACCACTCGATTGCTTCTTTTTTCCAATAATCTCCCAAAGACCAATTCCCCAACATTTCGAAAAAAGTATGATGTGTTGTATCTCCGACCTCGTCGATGTCTACGGTCCTCAGGCTCTTTTGTATACTCACCAATCGCTTCCCCATTGGGTGGGGTTCTCCTAAAAGATAGGGGACAAGCGGATGCATCCCGGCCGTTGTGAATAAAACAGTCGGGTCATTTTCCGGTACAAGAGGAGCTGAGGGTATGGCCTTATGGCCTCGCGCTCGGAAAAAATCAAGATATTTTTCCTTTAAATCCTTCGATCTCATCCTGCGCCAATTATACCTTCTAACGAAAATTGTATCTAGCTTTTTGAGTATAGTCTGACAAAACGAAGCAGTTTTACTTTTCAGAAGGAGGAATATCTTGCATGTTACCCTTTTCCTTCACCTCTACCCCTTTTTTCTTCCGGAACATTTCCAAAATCCCGGTAAGTTTTTCCGGCCTTATAAGCCCCCCGCCCAAAATCGAATCCTCTAAAATGCTATTTAATCTTCTTACTGATTTTCTTAAGTCAGAAAAGATAAGAATCACCTGAATACCAACAATGACAAGAAGGACCGTCAGCGAGGCAATGACAACTACCAAAAGTTTTTGAATGCCGTCCATGTCTATAAATTATCAATTTCCAATTTTTAATTTTCAAATTCTTGTAAATTTATCTCATTGAGAATTTATTGAAAATTGCTAATTGAGAATTGAAAATTACCTATTAAGTTCTACTTTGATTTTACGCGAAACCGTGGTCTCTTTACCAGACCGAGATGTTGCTTCGACAACCACCTCTTGCGTACCTTCAAAAATTTCAACTTCGGCTACAAAACCTCCATCCCCATCAACCAAAACGAGTTGATTATTAACCTTAAGCGTTGCCTCGGGACTCGTCTTGCCCACAACTTTAAGCGTTGTCTGATAAACTAACTGGCCTTCCCTCGGGCTCTCTACCTCTAAAGACGGAGGATTTGTGAATTTCAGATATTGAAAGACGAGATAACCAAAAATAAATATTAGTACCGCTACTGTCCCAACTAAAAATGTAAGTCTTGGACTCCAGGTAAACTTACCCCCCACGTCTGGTTTGGGATTTATTCTTAGTGATTTGGGTGGATAATCCCTACGTAAAAAGGCGACGGTCTGGGTTGGATTAATCTTTAATACCCCGGCTATATTTTTTACAAAGCCTATCAAAACCGGAAATTCTGGGAGATCCTCCCAACTCTCTCTTTCAATTGCCTTAATGAACTCTTTTTTTATCTTTGTCTCTTTTTCGAGTCTATCTAAAGAGTATCTTTTTTTAGTACGCTTTTCTCTTATAACCTCTCCTATGCCTTTCATTGTCTTGCCTTACGGGAAAACTAAGATACCTCAGGTGGCTGGGGCGTGGTGGATGAGAAAAATTCATCAGGGTTTTGAATTAAAACTTCTCTGGCTTTTGAACCTTCCGCAGGCCCAACAACGCCAACCCTTTCCAGCTGGTCAATAATTCTCGCCGCCCTTGCGTAACCGACCGAAAGCCTCCTCTGAAGAAGTGAAGCTGAAGCCCTATCGTACTGGCAAACAATTCCAAGGGCATCTTTAAAGAACTCATCCAGCTCCTCGTCAACCCCAGGAACGGTTGTTGCCCCCGGTTTAGGCATTGAGGTTACTTCTTCGGTGTACTGTGGGGTCCCTTGGTTTTTAAGAAAAGAAACAAGCGCATTCGTGTCCTTCTCCGAAACGTACGCCCCTTGAATTCTCATTGGCTTAGCCTGGTCAGGAGGAAGATAAAGCATATCCCCCCGCCCCAGAAGCTTCTCCGCCCCTTGTCCATCCAAAATTACCCGGGAATCAATCTGCGATGCAACCGCAAAAGCAACTCTACAGGGAATGTTTGCCTTGATAAGGCCGGTAATGATGTCAACGCTTGGCCGCTGCGTGGAAAGAACCATATGAATCCCGGTCGCTCGGCTCATCTGGGCTATCCTGGTTATAGAGTCCTCCACTTCCACCGGAGAAAAAAGCATGATGTCTGCAAGCTCGTCAATTATAAATACTATGTAAGGGAGAGCTTGAAATCCTGACATCTCGTTGTAACCATCAATATTCCTTACCCCAGCATGGGAAAAAAGCTTATAGCGCCGCTCCATTTCGGACAAAATCCAGCGCAGGGCCGAGATAATTTTCTGCGACTCAATAATAACGGGGGAAAGAAGGTGGGGAATTCCGTTATAGCCGGTAAGTTCGACTCTCTTCGGGTCAACTAAGATAAGCTTCACCTCCGAAGGCGAAGCTCTAAAAAGAAGGCTCGAAAGAAAGGTATTAATACAGACACTTTTTCCTGAACCTGTTTGGCCGGCAATTAAAACGTGGGGCATGCGGGATAAGTCCGCTACGACCGGTTTTCCGGAAACATCAAGGCCTAAAGCAACCACAAGCTTGCTCGGATTATTACGCACAATATCCGCTTCTAACATCTTTTTAAGGGGCACAAATTCTGGGCTTTGATTGGGTAACTCTATTCCCACCAAGCTTCTTCCCGGAATTGGGGCTTCTATTCTTATTGTCCCGGTTGGCGCAGCCAAGGCCAAAGCGAGGTCTCGCTCAAGTGTCGTAATTTTTGAAAGCTTTGTCCCCAGAGCAACCTCCAGGGCATACTGTGTCACTGCCGGCCCTAAATTTACCTCAACCACTCTGGCAGTTATCCCAAAAGACTCCAATGTTTGTTCAATGTTGGCCGCATTTCCCTTTATATCTCCACGGTCGGCCTTACCTGAACCGACATCGGTCAAAATGCTTAAGGGCGGATATTTCCATACCCTTGACTCTCCCGGTAAATTACTGACTAATTTCGGGGCAAAGGGCTCTTTATCCTTCCCCGCCTCTTGTAATTCTCGTAGTCTTGGTTGTTGGGAAGCGGCAGAGCCCATGGGGGCACCGCCTATTACCTTCATCTCGGCCTTACCTTTTAGCCCGACGCCTCTTCTCAAATTATTGCCGCCAATTGTGTAGCGTCTGAATATCCGGCTCAAAAAAGCTATTACTTGGTCAAGTGAGGTGTTAAATAAAATAATAAGTCCAACCAGGCTAGTTCCTAAAAGGATTATAAAGGCCCCGGCTTTCGTAATTAAAGTAGCTATGCCATCCCAGGCAGACTTTCCCAGAAAACCGGCCCTTGTTAATGAGGTAACCGAGATGAAAAAAAGTAAGGTTCCGATTACCACATTAGGTTGGCCAAGGGGAATTTTAAGTTTAGAAACCAGAAAGCCGAAGGTTATAAAAATAAAAGGCAAAAAAATTGTTGCCCAAGAAAAAAGGTAAATCAAAAAGTCATTAAATTTCTGAAGAATTATTCCCTGCCTTGCAAAAGAAACTATTATTAAAGCGGCTAAGGAAAAAAAGCTTATTTGCACAATCGAATAAACCGTCGAAGGCTTGAGTTTCACCCGAAAGGCACGTCTCGATTTAACTCTTTTTAGCTTTTTGTTCATGACACCTCATTATACCTAAAGAAGCTGGAAGTTAAAACCAACGAAGAGTCTACGCGGCTTTTTTAACTTGAGTGGCCGAAGTTGGGTAGCGTTTTTTCCACTCATCTTCGGTGAATAACCCAAGTCCAACGAAAAATTCCTTAACAGAGGAAAGATTCTTATCAATTAACTCTTCTCTCTCAGCTAATAACCCCGGTTGCCTAAGGGCGGCTTGATCTAAATATGAAGCCGCCACATCTACCTGCCGTTTCTGCGGATCATAAACAAAAATATAGGCCCCAAGTTCCAATCGAACCCAACTTTTCCCAGCTCTCTCTTGACTTCCAACAAGTTTGTCCGCAATGATCTCTTTGTTGGATTTTAGCCAATCAGGAAGAAATTTAGTTTTCCTTCCAAAGTTTTCCCAGTGTAATATCAAAAACTCAAGGTCTGTCAATTCGTACCTGCCACCTTTACTTAAATCCGGTATTAAAAGCCTTTTATCATCATCCGTTCTCCAAATCCTCGGCACAACAGGCACCTCCATTCCTCTCAATTTTTCCCATATCTTAAGGGTGTCCGACGGCCTGGCTCCCATCGGGACATCTGGGGTACCTTGTTGTAGATAACTTTCTTCATCTCTCCTCCCGCCGTCTTCGAAGCTAATTTTAACTGACTGAACCCTCTGGCCTCTTGTCCCCACGAGAGGCAGAAACTCTTTTCTTTTTTGGGGTTGAAATTCTTCAGCCTTACTAGTCAGAAAGGCTTTTGGCTTGCGTAATTCTGCACCGACCCGTTTTTCTTCAGGACTAACTAACACAATTTCTTCGGTAACTTCAGGAACCGGCTCAAGTCCTCTCCCCCGAGCGAGTTCAAGGAATACCTCCAATCTTTCATCCAAGATCCTATCGCATTCTTTTAATAATCTTGTTCTTTCTTCGAGCAAAGAAGTGGTCTTTAATCTTTTCTTATATAATTTGTCCAATTGCCCACCAAGATGTTTAAATCTGCCAAATAAAATACCCTCGTCGCTTGATGTTTTAGCTCCAAGGATAATATTTAAATAATGATTTGCAGCCAGTAAGGCATCTTGTTGATCTTTAAGGGCTGTGTCTAAAAAATGTTCGTATCTTTCTCTCCGTCTTTCCAAAGAAGGTCCAGATACAGTTCCTCTATGGGGTTTACTTTCTTCTAAAACCTTTCTGGCTAACAAGGCTTCCTCAACATTTTTCCGTCGCTCCCTTACCTTTTCTATAAAAAGCTGTATTGGTGTCGGGCCGACCACTTCCGGCCTCCCTTCCTCCTCGGGTTTTACTTTCTGTCCCAGGCGAGCTTTCAGGCTCTCAAAATTCTCTATTCGTTTGTACAAACCGTTTGTATAGTCTTGTAAAAGGACAACTTTATCTCCCAGCGAAGTTGTCTTTTCGGCTACATCTTTTTCTAAAGCAACTAACCTATCATTTGAAACCCAATATCTTTCACCAACCCTCCACTTTGCCGTATTAGGGTCGATTTGTTTATTCATAAGATCGTTAATCCCGAAAATGCTTTCGGCGTAAACATCAACTATTTGTTCGAATTGTTCTCCGGTTAACTTTCTGCCCAGATAATCTCCAAAGATTTCATCAAAAGCTTCTTTTTCCCTCGTCACAGTATCTTTGAGAGATCCCTTTGGGGTTTCAGGTCGCTCCTTTCCGGATTCTCTCTTTGCCTTAGGAGGAACTTGACTAGCCTCTGCTCCCCTAGGTTTTTTAAAAGAAGGCTTTTTGGGCTCCGCTCTCTTTTCCTGAACTGCTTCTTTTGGCGTCACGTCGTTTGCCGCAGGTTCCGCTGCCACTTCAGGTTCTTCTGCCAGTTGGGGTTCAACGGGGAGCGGTTGTGAAGGAGCTGTTTCTGCTTGTTCTGGCGCTGCCGCCTCAGCTTTAGGAATATTTAGTTCTATTTTTAAGTGGTTATCTTCAGTAAGATGCAAGCCAATATCTCCGACGTTTACCCCCCTCTCTTGCATTTCTTTTGTAAGATATCCCCTAAAGGTACTATTGATTTTGTCTCCTCCGAGGAAGGAATTTACTTCTTCGAATATATTAAAACCCATGAAGGTTGGCGGGTTTACTTGTAGTTTCGTAGTTTGAATACCCTCGTGAGTATCTTGCTGGCTATTTTCCAACTCAAGCTCTGCATTCATACCTAACTCCGGTGGCCAAATTGGACCAAGCTTTTTTTTGACTCCGGCAATCAGCCCAATCTTCCTTTCTTCGATTGAAACACTCACATGCTTAACGTCTACTCTTATCCCACGGTTTTCTTGGTCTTTCAGGATCGGGAGCATAACGTCTTGAATTAATCCTTCTAGGTCATTATCGCCTAAGACAAGAGAATATGACTCCTCCTCTTTTAATTTCTTTGCAGCCTCATCTAGCCTCGTTCCAATGCCGCTTGCGGGCTCGGTTCTGATAGCAATTTCTCTCGCGGCTGTTTTTTGGGAAGTTGTTTCAACCATCACCCCATATTATATCTGAAGATTTCCTACACTTCGACTATGACGGGTAATATCATCGGCCGGCGGCCGGTTTCCTGGAAAAAGTATCTTTCCAAGAAGTCAATTGTAATATTTCTGGCAGACATTTTATCAAGCCGGTGGGCTCTCTCCATTTCTCTTTTTAACTTTTGAGCTGCACTTATCAAAAATCCCTTTTCTTTACCTTGAAATACAAAACCACGACTGATAACTTCCGGGTCTGTAATTAACTTATTTTTCTGCTTATCTATCTGTATAAGAATAACCGCGGCTCCGTCTTTGGCCAATATCTGTCTATCTCTTAAGACTACCTCTCCTACATCCCCAATGCCCAATCCGTCAACCAAGACTTCCTTAACGGGTATTTTGCCTGCCTTTCTGGCACCTGCGTCGCTAAACTCTATTACATCTCCGGCCACAGGCTCAAAAACTTCCGCCTCCTTCGCGCCCATGGAAACGGCCAGGTCTTTATAAGCTCTCATGTGCCGTATGGTTCCTCCGATGGGGATAAAATACCTGGGTTTTACAATCCCGAAAAGCATCTTTATATCCTCCTGACTACCGTGTCCCGAAACATGCAGGTCCTCCTGGATATCGTAATAGTGAACGTCGGCGTTTAACTCTATTAAACTGTCAACAACAAAGTCTACGTTCTCCTTGGAGCCGGGCGGGGCAGGATCTGATGAGAATATGACCACATCCCCCAACTCAACGGAAAGAAAGTCGTGTTCCCCCCGGGACACTCTATATAGCGCGCTACCGGGTTGTCCGTAACTGCCGGAAATAATAAACATGACCTGTCCCCTTGGAAGTTTTTTTGTTTGCCTTGCTTTAACAACCAAGCCTGCCGGATAGTGGATGTAACCTAAATTTCTAGCGATACCCACCTTTCTCTCAATTGAACGGCCGATAAAAGCCGCTTTGCGATTCAATCTTTGAGCAACGTTTAATGCCTGTTGTATTCTGGAAATATTCGAGGAAATCGTCGTAAAAAAGATTTGCCCTCTAGCGCTTCTGGCAATTTGTTCAATCCTTCTCTCAATCGCATACTCGCTTTCCGTGTAGCCCGGGGATGTAGATCCCAAACAATCAGATGCTACTGCCAGCGCACCACCAGAGGCTAAAATAGCCAACTTACTAATATCAAAAGGGTCCTTGTTAACCGGTGTCCAGTCAAATTTATAATCCGCAACGTGGAATACCTTTCCTTGGGGGGTGTCTATGACAAAACCTACCGAGTCGGGGACGGAGTGGGAAATTCTAAAGGGATAAACTTTAAATGCCCCAATCGACAAAGTGTCCCTTTTGGGATCAAAAACATTAATCCTAGCATCTTTGATACCATAATCTGCAAATTTTTCCTCGATAAAGCCTGCAACTAATTTCGTTGCATAAATTGGAGCTTTAACTTCCTTTAGCAAAAAGGGTAGTGCTCCGATGTGGTCTTCATGGCCGTGGGTAATAAGGATTGCCCGAAGTTTCCTGGCGTTTTGTCTGACATAAGTAAAATCCGGAACAACCAAATCTACCCCATACATTTCTGACTCCGGAAAACCGACTCCGCAGTCGACCACAATCATGTCTTCCCCATACTCATAGATATAATGGTTTTCGGTAACGCCGGTAGTCCCTGATATGGCAATAAATTTTAAGCTCATACTAAGTTCATTTGCTCTACTTCGATTTTTTGACTTGCCTCTTCTAAAATTTGCGGGATTTTTTGGAAATCCACCCCTAACTGTCTTTTTACTTCCGAATTTCTTAAGCCTGCCGCCGGATGGTACATGGGAATAACGGTAATAGTTTTCCCCTCCCAATCTACTATATGCCGCCTGCCGTGAACAGAACTAATTTTGGCATTTGTTATGAACTTCCCCATGGAATACCTACCTAAGGTAACAATCATTTTTGGATTAATTATTTTAATCATCTTATTAAGATATGGCTCAAATGCAAAAATCTCCTCAGGCAAAGGGTCACGATTTTCCGGCGGACGATAATTAACTACATTGGTTATAAAAACTTCCTCTCTGGGAAGTTTAATAGAATAAAGTAACTGATTTAAGAGGGCCCCGGCGTTTCCAACAAAGGGGCGCCCTTTTACATCCTCCCAGTAACCGGGTCCTTCTCCAATAAATAAAATCTTTGAATCCGGATTGCCCTCACCAAAAACTAGATTGGTGGCTCCGCTTCTTAAGGGAAGAGTGGTGTCTCGCCGCATTTCTTCCTTCAACTCATCTAAAAGTTTTTTCTTTTCCTCTTTTTTCATGTAACTTACGGTGTTTCTAAAAAGATAAGGGGCTTTCCTATTGCGGGAGAAAATCTTTGACGTTCTCTGTCGTTATTTTAAAATTATTCCCTTTCCCTTCCACGGTTAATCGTGCTACCTTTCTGGCTATTCCCTGTATAGTCCTTTCTAGTGTTCTTATCCCTGCATCAAACCCCAGGGGTCTAACGATTGCCGGCCAAACAGGGTCCTCTATTACCAATGCTCCCTCGGCTATACCCGCTTCCTTTGTTACGCGGGGGAGCATATAATTTTTACCGATTGTGATTTTTTCCTCATCGGTGTATGAAGGCATGCTCAGAGGTTCAATTCTGTCCAAAACAGCGGTTGAAACACTTTGGGTATTATTGGCTGTGGCGATAAATAGAACCCCTGAAAGGTCAACCGGATAGTCCATATAGTGGTCTACGAATTCGAAGTTCTGCCTGGGGTCCAAAAGTTCAACCAAAACACCCATAATTGAGGCCCGCCCTTCGTCGGTAACTCTGTCAATTTCATCTAACAGAATCACCGGGTTTTTTGTTTGGGTAATCTTCAACGCCCTTATTATTTTTCCCGGCTCTGCTTCTGCATGCATCCTGGATTGACCACGCAAATCCAATGGGTCTCCCATTCCGCCAAAGGGTATCCTGGCAAACTTTCTCCCCAGAGCTTCCGCAATCGATTCAGCAATGGTGGTTTTTCCTGTCCCAACCAGACCAACAAAACAAAGAATCGGAGCTCTCATAAAATCTTCGCTCTCCCCCTTTTCCTGTTTTAATCTCATCACGGAAATGTACTCTAAAACCCTATCTTTTATTTCTTGCAAACCGTAATGGTTTTTATCTAAAACTTTATTGGCGTGTTCCAGGTCCAGGTTATCCTTAGTCCTTTTATTCCAAGGAATGGAAATCACCCATTCAATGTAACGATTAATTCTGTCAAATTCAGGTAAAAATGTAGGGGATTCAGTAAGGTTGGCCAGCTGCCCCAAACGAATAA
>Ga0214473_10011034_pt1 | contig 10615 bp, 12 predicted proteins | sample RVTome_7_FD_203509 | JGI IMG/M metagenome (GOLD analysis project Ga0214473, IMG submission 203509) | Soil microbial communities from uranium-contaminated site in the Upper Colorado River Basin, Wyoming, United States - RVT98D197 | ecosystem: Environmental > Terrestrial > Soil > Contaminated >... | reverse complement strand
TATTCAGGCTTGGTTTTTGCCCATTCCCATGTCCCCTTTGAAATTGAAATAGCACTGCCGTCAGTCGCAGTTTTTGCCATCGATAGTCCTCCTCTATGCAAATCCTACTGTTATAGAATAGCATTCAGAGAATTCGTGAATCAAGTCCGGTAAAAATTCCGGTTGTCATTATCCCTGTTTTTGGGCTATAATTTAGATAGTGCTTTTCCGTGTTTTAATCATAGTCATGGCGGTCCTCGTGCCGTCGAGCGCATTTGCGTGGGGGCCGCTCACCCATGTATATCTCGGCACCGAGGTCTTCCATCTTGCGCCCCTCCTGTCGGCGGGCATGCTCGGTCTCCTCAGGCGGTACAGGCAGGACTTCCTTTACGGAAACCTGATGGCGGACATGATATTGGGCAAGAAGTACATGCCCGTAAAAAAGAGCACCCATAGCTGGGATTTGGCGCTGAGTCTCCTTGAGTCCTCGGAAACGGATTCCGAGAGGGCCTTCTCATACGGCTACATGTGCCACCTTGCGGCCGATACCTCCGCCCATAACCGTTATGCGGGCAGGGGCAACCTCAGGCATATGTACATGGAAATTCAGGCGGACGGCATTTTAGACCTCGCATATTGGCAAGAGGCGGTAAACATCGAAAAGAGGGTTCAGGACAGAAACGACATGTTCCTTGAGAGGTCCCTCGACTGCGTCCTATTTTCCTTCAAGACCAACAGGCGGATATTCAAGGGGATTGTCATGCTTTCCGGCTTAAACGGGGTGCGACCGGTGGGCCCTGTCAGCCGGGTCGTAGCAGTCCCGGCCATAGAGGGCCTTCGCGAGGAATCGCTCGACAGGATTATGGATGTCCTCAGAAACGGAAAACGAAGCGAAGTCCTCAAGCTCGACCCCATCGGCAGGCAGAAGAAAAGCCGTATCCTTACCGGAATCCTCACAGCCGGCCTTTAATCCGATGAAAGACATGCTCGGCAGGGACGAGGCCATCTCCCTCGAATCGGCCCTGAGTCTCGTCAAAGAAAGCATCCGCCCCTCTTTAAAAGAAGAAACCGTCCGGCCCAGAGCGGGGAGGGTCATTTCGAGGGATGTATTTTCGCCGGAAGACCTTCCGCCTTTTTCACGCTCCACGGTGGACGGCTTTGCGGTAGTTGCGGAAGATACATTCGGCATGCCCTGTTACCTGAGCCTCGTGGGCGAGGTCAGGATGGCCTCTGCCCCGGAGTTCGGGCTCAAACGGGGCGAGGCCGCAGTCATCCCCACGGGCGGGATGCTCCCGGAAGGCGCCGATGCGGTCGTGATGTTAGAGCATGCCCAGAGGCTCGATGCGAAGACTATCGAAGTCCAGAAACCGGCCGCACCCGGTGAAAATGTCATAACGAAAGGGGAGGATTTCAAGGAGGGCGAAATCGTCCTTCGCCGGGGTAGGAGGCTGAGGCCGCAGGATGTGGCCGCGCTTGCCGGTCTCGGCATCGTAGAAGTCTTCGTCCATGAAAGGCCGGTCGTCTCCATCATCGCAACCGGAGACGAGCTCCTGCCGGCCGAAAGCCCCTTACGCCCGGGTTTTGTAAGGGACATGAACTCATCTACCCTTTCCGGGCTCGTAGAAACGGAAGGGGGCATCGCGGTTTTAAGGGGCATCGTTAAAGACGACTACGCCCTTATAAGGGATGCGCTTGAGGCGTCGCTTGGGGATTCCCATATGGCGCTCATTTCCGGCGGAAGCTCGGTCGGGACGCGGGACCTTGTGGCAGGTGTCATAAAGGAGATGGGTGTCTTGCTTTTCCACGGAGTCTCCATGAAGCCGGGCAAGCCTATGATTGCAGGGCATCTCAGGGGCAAGCCCGTCTTCGGCCTTCCCGGGCATCCTGCGGCAGTCATGCTCTGCTTTGAGGTGTTCGTCAGGCCCGCCTTAAGACTGCTTTCAGGCGTGGAAGGCCAATATGCCTCCGGCGCCGTAAAGGCGACCCTCACAAGGGCCATACGCTCGACCCCGGGCAGGCGTGAGTTTTTCAGGGTCTCGCTTGTGCTTGTGGATGGGAGGTGGCTTGCCGCGCCCGTGCTCGGGAAGTCCGGGCTTATCCGGACGCTTGTCCGCGCAGACGGCACTGTTTCCGTGCCGCCCGAAAAACAGGGCCTCTCCGAGGGCGAGCTTGTCGAGGTCCGGCTGTTTTGATTATTTCCGCAGTTCCCTGCCGAGTCTTCTTTCTATGGACTTGACCTTTTCTTCGAGCCTGTTGGGCTTGTCCTTCCTGTCGTCCACGGCTATTGTGGTGATGGCCCTTTCGCCGCCTTTCATGACCGCATCGTGGCATTTTCTGACGAGCTTCATGACCTCGTCCCATTGGCCTTCGACGACCGTGCCCATCGGGTTGACCTTGTAGGGGAGCTTGCTTTCGTCCACGAGCTTGAGGACCTTTGCAAGATGTTCCCCGATACTGCTCCCTGCGCCCACAGGTATTATGCTGAACTCAACGAGCATACCGCCCTCCTTTCCGTGATTGATTCAGTTAAAGCATAGCAGATGGACTGCGAAAGTAAAGGGGGGGGTTACGAACCCCTCCGGTATGGGGGTTACGAACCCCTCCGGTATAGGGGGGAGAAAAACGGGCGGCCCAAGCCGCCCCGATAAAATTCTTATTAAAGTTGTGTTAGCCCCGGTTTATCTTACTGCGTCTTTAAGCACTCCGCCTGCCGTGAACTTCGGCACCTTGGTGGCCGGGATCTTTATCTCTTCGCCGGTCTTTGGATTTCTGCCTTTTCTTGCCTTTCTCTTTGACACCGAAAAAGTCCCGAATCCGACGAGAGTAATCTTTTGCCCCTTCTTTAGTCCGGCCTTGATGGCATCGAGTGTGGAGTCGATAGCCTTGCCCGCATCCGCCTTGCTGAGCCCGGCATTGGAGGCTACCTTATCGACCAATTCCGCTTTTGTCATTGTCCCCCCTTTCTTTTAAATCTCTTATTGCAGATATAAAGCCCGTTGGAACGACCATGCTAAAATATCAGTGGGGCGGTCGTTTTGTCAAGCTAAAATTTCGAGCTAAAATTGTAACGGCAAGCAATTTGTATTCCGGTTTTGACCGTCGCGGGTTGACAGAACCGTCCATGACATTTAAGCTATATATATGGACGGCTCTAAACCGTCGCCTCTGCCCTTTACATCGGCAGGAGTAAATTAGTATATTCATATGCATAAAAGAAAAAGGGGGTAATTATGAAATCCGGCTTCCTGAGATGGGCCCTTGCCCCGGTTTTGATTTCAATGACGCTCCTTTCCGTTTCGCATGCAATAGTAGTCAAGCCCGGCAAGCTCGACCACTTCGCGGTCGATGTGCCGGCGGGCGTCCGCGCCGGTGAGGAGTTCACCGTCAGGCTCCATGCCTACGACGCATACGGAAACCTCATTACGAATTTCCCGGAGACGGGAAAGGACTTGCGGATTTCCGCGACCGGCTCGGCGTCTGCGCGGCCGGATGTCCTCAGGGCGGTCTCGTTCGTAGGGGGCTCGGCAAGCTTGACGGTCATGGACGGGAAGGCGGAAGTCGTAACGCTTTCGGTCTATGAAGTCGGCGGCACCGTCCCTCTTCATACGAAGGAGATTTCAATCTCTCCCAACAGGCTTGCCCGGTTCGACATCAAAGCGCCCGAGACCGCACAGGCGGGGAAGCCCTTCGATGTAAGGGTCTCGGCAAGGGACGCCTTCGGCAATGTTGTCAAGGACGAATCTATAAGCAAGGATGTAAGGGTCTCATCCGCAGGGCGGGTGGAGCTTAAAAACATCTCATTTGCGGGATTTAAAGACGGTGTTTCCGTCATGAGCCTTACTGCGGAAAAGACAGGCCCTGCGGCCATCGAGCTTAAAGATATGGTGAGCGGAATAAGCGGCCGCACTCCGGATATAACGATAACCCCCTCTGCCCTCAGCCGCTTCGGCCTGAGCGTTCAGGGAGAGGCCGAGGCAGGGAAACCCTTCGAGGCGGTAATCACTGCGCTGGATGCATATGAAAACATCGTTTATAACTATTCGTCATACGGCGCGGGCGTAAATATCGCCGCATCCGGAAAGTCCCCGATAAGCCCCCCGTTCGTAAAACCCTCCGAGTTCAAAGACGGCGTTGCGAGGGCGGCCCTCGTGTATGAGAAGGCCGAAGACATTACGATAAGCGCAACCGAAAACGGAGGCGCCGCAAGCGGGCAGGGCCCGGCCGTCAGGGTGAGGGCATCGGGCATCGAACGGTTCGTAATCCAGACCCCGGAGGAGGCCGTCGCAGGACAGAAGTTCAAGATTAAGATTACCGCATACGACAGGTTCGACAATGTCATCGGGGACTATAACCTGAGGGGCGGGGATGTCGTGATTAAGCCTTCGGGGGGAGGGACGCTGAGCCCCTCCGTCGTCCCTGCATCGGAGTTTACGGACGGCACGGCGGAAGCGGGCATTTCGTATGACAGGGCCGAGGCGTTGAGCATTCTTGCATCCGTCCTCTCAAAAGGAGAGGCAATGCCGATGAAGGTAACCCCTGCGGTGGAGGCAGTGCCTCCGCCCAAAAAAGAGGCCGTGGCTCCTCCGAAGGGGCCGGTGGCTCCTCCCAAGAAAGAGGCAGTGCCCGTAAAGAAAGAGGCGGTAGCTCCTCCGAAGAAAGAGGCAGTGCCTCCGCCCAAAAAAGAGACAGCGTCTCTCCCGGAAAAAGAGGCAATGCCTCTGCCTCCTCAGGCGACGAAGGTCTTCGATGTTTCGGGCATAAGCGTGATTGAGGACAAAGACAAGGCGCTTTTCATAGTGAAGATACCGGGCATAGCCGCCGCACTGAAGTTCCATGAGGCGCTTGAGTCCTCCGGCGGAAAGGACTGGGTCAGGCTCAGGCTCAAGCCCGCACAGAGCAGGCTCAAAGAGACCCCTAAATTCAAGTCCGCATTCATAGGGGAGGTGAAGGTAAGAAAGGGCGCGGAGGAAGGCGAGCTCGACATACTCTTTGAGCTTCTTCCCGCCAGGGTCAAATACAGCATCAAGAAGGCCGAGGACTCCCTCATAGTAAGCATAACGCCCTTATGAGACAGAAGATACTTAAGATATTCGAAGAGTCCATCGGCGTGAAAGAGAAGTTCGCAAAGGAAAACGCCGATGCCATAGCGGAGGTCTCAAGGCTCATAGCGGACGCATTCAGCGAGGGCAGGAAGCTCCTGCTTTTCGGAAACGGCGGAAGCGCCTCCGACGCATCTCATATAGCCGCGGAGTTCGTAAACAGGTTCAAGAGGGACAGGCCGGCCCTGCCCGCAATCGCCCTCGGTGCGGATGCGGCGGTCATTACCGCAATCGCAAACGACTACGACTACACCGAGGTCTTTGCAAAGCAGATAAAGGCCCTCGGCGAAGAGGGCGATATAGCCGTGGCGATAAGCACAAGCGGCGCCTCGCCCAATATCTTAAGGGGCGTGGATGCCGCAAAGAGGAAGAAGCTGAAGACCATCGCATTTACCGGCTCCAAAGGTGGAAAACTTGCAGGGAAGGTAGGCTACGCATTCGTCGTCCCCTCGGACAACACGCCCCGCATTCAGGAGACTTATATGACCTTAGGGCATGTCATCTGCCAGATGGTCGAGGAACTGCTCTTTGAGGCTCCGGGAAGGAAGTAGCCCGGTTATATTAGGGATAGACCCCGGTCTTGCAAGCACCGGCTTCGGCGCAATAGTTTCCGGGCTGAGGCCCGTTCTCCTTAGGTGCGGATATATAAAGACGCCCTCCCGCATGCACATCTCAGGGAGGCTCACGCTCATCCATTCGGACCTCATGCGCCTTATAGAGGAGGTCGGGCCCTCCATCGTCGCTATAGAAAGTATCTATTCCTCGGTAAAATATCCGAGGGCGGGCATTCTACTTGGCGGGGTGATGGGCGTCGTGTACCTTGCCGCAAGCCTGAACTCCATCCCGGTCGTGGAGTTCGCTCCAAAGACGGTCAAGAACTCCCTTACCGGATGGGGCGGCGCAGGAAAAAGACAGTTGGGCGATGCGGTTAGAAAAACACTTAACATGGAAGGCGTCGGAAGCCTTCACGCATCGGACGCCCTTGCCGTGGCCCTCACCGCATATGCTCGGAGGTCGCTTTCTTGATAAACTATCTAAGCGGCGAGCTCAAGACGATATACGAAGACCGGGTAACACTGCTCGTCGGCGGCATCGGTTATGAGGTCCTCATCCCTTCTTATGTGATGAACGAGATTAAAAGGACAAAAAAAGAGGACGACCGGCTTGAGTTTTATGTATCCTATAATCAGACCGAGCGTCAGCCCAAGCCCGTGCTCGTGGGCTTCCCCACAGAGCTCGAAAAGGAGTTCTTCGAGCTCTTCATCTCGGTCGAAGACATCGGCCCCACCCTTGCAATCAGGGCCCTCACAAGGCCCATAAGGGAGATAGCCCGTCATATAGAGGACAAGGACTCCAAGGCCCTCAAGACCCTTAAGGGCATAGGCGAAAGAAAGGCGGAAAAGATAATAGCCGCACTCAAGGGCAAGGCCGCAAAGTACGCCCTCCTTCCGGAGGCGGAGGCCCCGGCAGGGGCTCCGCCCGCGGACTTCACAAGGGATGTGGAGCATGTCCTCGTAAAACAATTGGGGCATAAGCCCGCCGAGGCCCGGAGGCTCATAGAGGAAAGCATCAAGCGGAACCCCTCCATAAGCTCGGCCGAGCTTCTTTTTGAGGAGGTCTACAGGGGGCTCAGGAAATGATATACGAGCAGGACATAATCGGAAAGACAAGCCCGCTTGACGAGGAGGGCAGGCTCAGCCTGAGGCCCGGACGCATCTCCGAATACATCGGCCAGGGGCAGGTCGTCGAAACCCTGAATATCGCAATAGAGGCCGCGCTCAAGAGGCAAGAGCCCCTCGAACACATACTCTTTAACGGCCCCCCCGGTCTCGGAAAGACCACCCTTGCCCACATCATAGCCGCGGAAATGGGCACGAAGATAGTGACATCGAGCGGCCCTGCGCTTGAAAAAGGCGGGGACCTCATGGGCGTCCTCACTAACTTGGAACGGGGAGATGTCCTCTTCATAGACGAAATCCACAGGCTCCCAATGACCGTGGAGGAGTTCCTCTACCCGGCGATGGAGGACTTCGCCGTTGACTTCATATTCGACAGGGGCGTGCATGCAAGGACCCACCGCTATAGGCTCGAGGGGTTCACCCTCATAGGCGCAACAACGAGGGCGGGGCTGCTTTCCGCGCCCCTCAGGGAGAGGTTCGGCATCACAAGGGACCTCGACTTCTACGGCGAAGACGACCTCGTGCGGATAATCCTCCGCTCGGCCGGCATACTCAATATCGCCATAGAGCCCGATGGCGCATTCGAGATGGCAAGACGGGCGCGCGGGACTCCGAGAATAGCAAACCGCCTGCTTAAGCGCGTAAGGGACTATGCGGAGGTGAGGGCAAAGGGGAAAATCACAAAGGATGTTGCGGTCTCCGCCCTCAGGCTCGAAGGCATAGACGAATGCGGCTTAGGCGAGACGGACAGGAAGCTCCTCCGCACCCTGATTGAAAACTATAAGGGCGGGCCCGCAGGAATAGAGGCCCTTGCCGCAACCCTCCAGATAGAGGCCGATGTCCTCATAGATGTCGTTGAGCCCTATCTCCTTAAGACCGGGTTTATCACGCGCACACAGCAGGGGAGAAGGGCCGCGGAAAAGGCGTATGCCCATCTCGGCATTCCGGGCAAAGAGAGCGGCCTGTTTAAAGGCAAATGACCCCGCCGCCGAGGACCGTCTCTCCCTCGTAAAATACCGCAGACTGCCCCGGGGCAGGCGCCCACTGAGGGCTGTCATAGACCACACGGCATGAATCCTCCCCGTCCATATGGATAGTCGCAGGGGCCTCCTTCATCATACTGCGGACTCTAACGCCCGCCCTGAAGGGGGCCACGGGCCCCTCCGATATTGGGGCCACGGGCCCCTCCGATATTGGGGCCACGGGCCCCTCCGATATTGGGGCCGTGCCGGTCGTGGGGGCTACCTGCCCCAGCCGGTTAATCCCGCTCACTTTAAATTCCCTCTTTAAGGCGGCCTCCTTCGGCCCCACATGAACGGCGTTTTCTACCGGGTCTATGCGGGTTACATAAAGAGGCGTCGGGCTTGAAACCCCGAGCCGCTTCCTCTGCCCGATTGTGTAGCGGTAAAGCCCTTTATGCCTTCCTATGATATTGCCCTCCGGGCCGATTACCGGGCCTTCCGAATCGGGCAAAAGACCGCTTAAGAAATCATTGCACTTCATATCGCCTACAAAGCATATCTCCTGACTTTCGGGCCTTTCCGCCGCGGGTAGCCCCAGTTTGCTTGCCATGGCCCTTACCCCGGCCTTACGCAGACCGCCTAAGGGCAGGACGAGCCTCCGGAGTTCTTCTTCCCGCAGGACATAAAGGGCATAGGACTGGTCCTTGGCAGGGTCGAGACCCTTCTTGAGAAGACCGTCCTCTACCTGCGCATAGTGCCCTGTCGAGATGAATCCCGCGCCTCTTCTTTCAGCCTCTTTTGTCAGATAGGGGAACTTTATATGGCGGTTGCAGAGGATGCATGGGTTAGGGGTAAGGCCCTTTGAATAAGCCTCTATGAAAGGCTCTATCACAAGCCCCATGAACTCCTCCCTGAGGTTGACTACGGTATGCCGGATGCCGAGCATCCTTGCGGTTGCGCCTGCCGCATTTACGGCCTCCACCGAACAACAGATGTCCTTTCGCCCGCCCCTTGCCTCGTAGAGGGCGAGGCTTACGCCCTCCACATCGTAGCCCGCCTTCTTAAGGAGATATGCGGCGACCGAGGAGTCCACCCCCCCGCTCATCCCGACGACGACCTTCATATTTTTATGATAACATTCCCCCCTTGAAAACCCTCTGTCCTGCGAATATAATACATCATGTCTTTAAGGTTTCTAACCGGAGGGGAATCTCACGGCCGGGCCCTGATAGGGCTCATCGAGGGCATACCCGCGGGCCTTCCCCTTTCGCCCATGGACATAGACCGGGAGCTCATAAGGCGACAGGCGGGAAAAGGCAGGGGCGGAAGGATGAAGATAGAGCATGACCGTGCGGAAATCCTCTCCGGCGTAAGATGGGGAATGACCTTAGGCTCGCCCATAGCCCTTATGATAGAAAACCGAGACTGGCCCAACTGGAAGGAGGCGATGTCCCCTTTCAAAGAGCACGAAGGCTCAATCGGGCCCCTCACGAGGCCGAGGCCCGGGCATGCAGACCTCGCAGGCGCACTCAAATATAATGTAGAGGATATCAGGGACATCCTCGAACGCTCAAGCGCGCGGGAGACCGCTATGAGGGTCGGCCTCGGGGCCGTTGCAAAGAAGTTCCTTTCCGAGTTCGATATAAAAACCGGCGGCTTTGTCACCGGCATAGGCGGCGTCGAAGGGCCCAACCCGGGGGCAGAAGAGGCGGCCTCGGAAAGATATCTCCTTTCGATGGCAAAGAAGGCCGAGGTCTCAAACACCCGGTGCCCCGATGAAAGGGCCGCAAAGAAGATGGAGACCCTGATTGAAAGGGCCGCAAAGGAGGGCACGACCTTAGGCGGGGTCTTTCTGACCTTTATAGTGGGCGCGCCCCCGGGCCTTGGAGCACACATCCAGTGGGACAGGCGACTGAGTGCCCTGCTTTCTTCTGCCGTCATGTCCATACAGGCCGTCAAGGGCGTCGAGCTCGGCTCGGGCTTTGCCATGGGCAGGGCCATGGGCAGGGATGTGATGGATGAGATTTACTATAAGGGCGGAAGGTTTTTCAGGAAGACAAACCATGCAGGCGGCCTCGAAGGCGGAATCACAAACGGGATGCCCGTAGTCCTGAGGGCGGCGATGAAGCCCATACCGACACAGAAAAGACCGTTAAAGACCGTTGACCTGAGGACAAAGAAGGCTGTCTCCGCCTCATACGAGCGCAGTGATGTATGCGCCGTGCCGGCGGCCTCGGTGATAGCGGAGGCGATGGTTGCCCTTGCGGTGGCATCCGCATTCCTTGAGAAGTTCGGCGGAGACGGCATCGCAGAGACGAAGAGAAACCACGCCTCGTACCTCGAATGTCTTAAGGGTTTTTAGGTCGCCCCTCTTCAAAGCTCCGGCTTTCCCTTCGATGACGACTTTGTATTTCAAAGTTTCCCCTTGGCTTTCAGTTCCTTTTTTCAGTCTCTCCATCCGCCCTTTTTAAGGCATAGGGGGCTTGCGCCCCCTATGACCCCCGCCCTGGAAAAGTCCTTTCTCGTCATTCTCCGGCTTGACCGGAGAATCCAAGTTTTCTAACCATGGATTCCCGCCCTATGGGTCGTGGCCCACGGGTCATAGACTGGAGTTTATCCTCGTCCCCGCCTTCGCGGGGATAGACTGCGGCGGGGACGGCAATGACGGATTGCCGGATTCTCTACGAGTCGTAGACCCGACAAACGGGAAGGGCAACGGTAGAAACGGGTATTCTGATATAATCTTAAAATGGCGGAAGAAACAGCGCATATTTACGACTGCATCATAGTGGGCGCAGGCCCCGGAGGGCTTCAGGCGGGCATCTACCTCGGCAGGTATAATAGGGATGTCCTCATCGTAGACCGGGGCGGGGGAAGGACGCACCATGCCAAGCAC
>Ga0214473_10011033_pt1 | contig 10615 bp, 17 predicted proteins | sample RVTome_7_FD_203509 | JGI IMG/M metagenome (GOLD analysis project Ga0214473, IMG submission 203509) | Soil microbial communities from uranium-contaminated site in the Upper Colorado River Basin, Wyoming, United States - RVT98D197 | ecosystem: Environmental > Terrestrial > Soil > Contaminated >... | reverse complement strand
AGAAAAGGTGAAAAGACGTTCGCGCGAAATCTATCTTCTGAATCCTGACAAATCTCATTCACGAAGTGAGAAATGGCGAAAGGATCATACTGAAGAAAGAAGGGAAATTAAGCATCGATCATATATTAAACATCGTCCTCCTCTGAAAATAAATCCTCCTAGACAAACCCCTGAAGAACGGCGCGCAAAAGGCAGAGAAAGAATGCAGCGCGAGCAGAAGGAACATCCCGAGCGTTCGAGAGAAAGAAACATAAGAACTCGAAGAAAATATCCCGAAGTTGCGAAGATGAGATCGATTGTTCACTCGATGATGAGGCGCTCAAAAATCACAAAAAGTCTCCGATACTTCCATTATATCGGTTGTTCTCCCGGCTTCCTTCGCAATCACCTCGAATCACTATTTAAGACAGGAATGACGTGGAACAATTACGGAAAGACTTGGGAAATTGATCACATAGTCCCTATTTCCTGGTTTCCATTCAGTAAAGACCCGTCCCTCATTTTTGTCGCATCACACTGGACAAATCTTCAACCTCTTTGGTCTACAGAAAATAGAGCGAAGCGAAATAGGTACGCAGCATGAAAGAAAGCCTGCTCAAATACAGGATTCAAATGCGACATTTCTTGAAGGTAAGCGGGATTGCTGTTATGGATTCAGGAGGAGTGTGCTGTCCTAACCCTGGCCATCCCGATTCAGAGTTTTGTTCGCAATTAATAGAGGATAAAAAAGAAGGGGATCGAATATCTTGCGAAATATGTGCGACTTCGTGGGACTTGCTGGACGTAGAAGGATTTCTGTCCGGATTGGAAAACACGCGCTCTACTTTTCCTCGTCGCCTGGAATCGATAAAGACCAAGTTAGCTACTGTTCTTCCAGAGCATCGCCCCTCTGATGATAAACCTCTCGTAGAACTCACTGATGAGGAACTTTATGATCTGAAAAGCCGCCAGCGGGAGGCCACGAGAGAGACGGCCGCCAATCGGCAGCGCATCCGCGATGAGGCATCCGACCTCCAGGAGCGCGAGCGCCGGAAGGTGAACGATGCCCGCGAGAAGGACCTGCCCTTCCGCATCTACGGCGTGGCATCAGATGGCTTCGCCTACTTCGAGGACCGCCACGGGCGCCTGGTATCCCTGCGCCTCGGCTCACTCACGAAGACGCAACTGCAGCTCCTCGCGCCGATCACCTGGTGGGTCCAGCAGTTCGAGGGCGGGCGGGGGCGCCTGCGCGTGGACGATGCCATCGACTTCCTGATCGAGATGGCGAACGCGAAGAGCTTCGAGCTCTCGAGCCTTCGCGGCCGCGGCTGCTGGAGGGAGGAGTGAGCGCAATGCCTCATTTCGATCTTTGCAAGGCAGTCGCGGAGAAGGTGGCGTGCAAGGCGTGGGTAACCCTTTACGAGTATCAGAGCTACGCGACGGACGAGTTCCCAGACGTGCTTTCCTTCGGAAATCGCGGAACCACGCTCTACGAGATCAAGACGAGTCATTCCGACTTCATCGCCGATGCGAGGAAGGACGCGCGCAAGAAATGGCGGCCAAAGGTAGGTCTATATAGCGACAAGTCAGACTTCTACGTCCGGGCGCATCATCCCGACCTCTACTACATCGAGCGCCCGCACCTTGGCGGAGCACGGTATTTCGTCTGCGAGCCTGGGGTGATTGAAAAGACAGAAGTGCCCGAGGGCTGGGGGCTCATCTACTTTCGCGCTGGCCGCATGTTTCGCCGAGTGGAGTCAAAGCATTGGCGCGCAGACGTACGTCAGGAACGCAACATCCTCGCCCACGCCTTCCGTAAGTACTCCAGTGGAGATTCACGGGGAATCATCGTCAACACGTACGCAACCGCGGCTGCTGGAGGGAAGAGTGATGCCGACACCTGATCAACTTCACACACTGAGGCACATGCTGGGCATCAACGATCCCTCGAAGCGCGTGCCGAGGCCGTACCGAAACTATGCGGCCGTAAATCCCGGTGATCCTGAGTTCATCGAGATGGCGCGTGCGGGACTCGTGGAGATATATCGTGCCCGCGGGTCGGGATCGGAGTACGACTACTACCGATGCACGGAAATGGGGCGACTGGCCGCCATGCGGAGCTTCCGCTCCATCCGCTACTCGGCGGCGAAGCGCCGGTACATCGCGTACCTCAATGTTTCTGACGCAGTTCCCGATCTGACCTTCCGCCAATTCCTAACGCATCCGGACTTCGCGGAGGCCCGGAGGGTATGAGGCTGATCTACCATGATGGTGAAAAATTGTACCCCACAGACGGGGAGAGTGCTGGAGGGAGGAGTGAATTACCTTGACAATACAGCGTGCACATGGTAGTTTCCTTTTGCTCGCTGATACCGAGCGCTGAGATTGTGAAAAAAGCCTTCCGTGTTTCTGGGAGGGGCGGCGCGTTTCCACAATCGGCGCACCGTTCCGTATCACTCAGGAGCACGGGAGGCTTTTTTATCATGAAGGAAGAACGACGTCAAAAAAAGAATGCCCATAACAAGGCATGGAGAGCTGCACACCGAGAATACTTCAAAGACTATCGAAAATCTCATCAAGAAAAAATTGTGAAATGGATTATCAAAAACAAGGAACGAATGATAGAATATCAGAAAGCATACGCGACGGCCAATAGTAAGCGAAAATCAGAATTGTCGAGACTATGGTACGCTGCCAATCATCAACGCAGGAATGCAAAAGACAAATACCGTAGAAATACAAACCCAAACTATAGAGTAACGATAAACCTTCGCAACCGAATAAGCGGTGTCATTCGACGTTACAACACCACGCGAGTAGATCACTCGTTGAAAATAATTGGATGTACTATTTCAGAATTGAAGGCACACCTCGAATCACTATTTAAGCCAGGAATGACGTGGGAGAACTACGGACTTCATGGCTGGCACATTGACCATATCCGTCCCTGCGCATCCTTTGACCTTATCGATCCCGCGCAGCAGCGAGCATGTTTTCACTGGACAAATCTGCAACCCCTTTGGGCAGAGGAGAATTACAGAAAGGGCGCAAAGGTTTTATGAATCTCGTTTATTGGGATGGAGAAAACTTCTATGGTGACACGAATAGCAATTCGGTGTACCAGCGCAAGCCACGGCTGGACATGGGCCTGGAAGTGGCTCCTGCTGACGCCCAGAGGCGAGCGAGCATGTGGAACGCGGCATCTCGCCTCTCCTTCGAGACGCAGGCGGACTGCGCACGAATACTTGCGTGGACGGCACTCGCCCCCTTCTGCGGAGCCCTGCCTGCGCGCCCTGCGATCTTCCTCACTGGCGCCTCGAAGTCGGGGAAATCCACCGTCCTGGACTACATCGTGACTCCCCTGGCGCGCCCACGCAGGTACAGCGGAGTATCGACGGCGGCGGGGATCCGGCAGGACAGCGGGAATGACAGCGCGCCGCACATCATCGACGAGGCGGAGAGCCACGACGAGGACAGCCGCAAGAGGATGAACGATCACTTCGAGCTCATGCGGCAGTCCGTGTTCCCGGGCAGCCCGAAGATCGTGAAGGGCTCAACGTCCCAGCGGGCGCAGAGCTACGAGACCTCGAACATCTACATGTACGGCGCGATCACCCCGGGGCTGGAACGCACAGCGGACATGAACCGCATCGTGGTCGTGGACATGGTGCGCCCGGAGAACGACGGCCGCTGGCAAGAGCTCAAGGTGGAGCTCCAGCGCGAGTTCTGCGCGTCCAACTGCGCCGCCGTGCGCGCCTTCGTCTGGGCGAACCTGCCGCGCATCATCTCAAGCGTCGATTACTTCACCGCCGCCGTGGAGGAAGCAGCGGGGCTGTCCTCCCGCGACGCCCTCATCGAGGCCATATTCTGGTCCGCGCACTGGCTGGTGTGGAAGGACCGCGTGCCGGATAACGGCGACCTGCACGACTGGCTCACCGCCGCCTACAAGGTGAAGCCCCACGAGGAGCCCGAGGACGACGCGGAGGTGATGCTGGGCCGCCTGCTCGCGGAGACCGCCGCGGTCTACGGGGAGCCTGGCAAGCGCCCCACCATCGAGCACCTGCTGTCCTGCGTGCTGCGCTCCTACGACCCCACGGACACCGGTGCCAACATCGACCACTACCGCAAGACCTGCTCCTCGCTGGGGCTTTTCATAGTCCATCGCGAGGGCAGAGCGGAGGAGCTGGCCATCCGCATCCGCCACAACGGCATCGCGCGCATCCTCCAGGCACCCCTCAGCTACCACGTGACCATGGCCAGGCACCCACTTTGCCAGGCGAAGGACCATCCCGTCACACAGGACGGACCCACGAAGCGCTGCATCGTATTCAGCGCCTCCGTGCTCGAAGGAGAGCCCCCCATTTGAGTGAACCCGTCCAGATCGGCGACGCCACGCTGTACACCGGCGACGTGCTCTCCGTGCTCGCTGGCCTGCCCGAGGAGAGCGTGCACTGCGTCGTGACCTCCCCGCCGTATTGGGGGCTGCGGGACTACGGAATCCCGCCGACCGTGTGGGATGGGGAGCCCGGGTGCGTGCACGAGTGGGGAGCGAACGGCAAGAAGGGCGGCGGGGCTCACACGGGCCGCGACCTTGAAGGTCACGGGGCTGAGACGCAGGAGCAGCGGCAGGCAATCCAGAAGGCGAGCACTGGCGCTTTCTGCCAGCTCTGCGGCGCATGGCTCGGCTCGCACGGGCTGGAGCCGACGCCCGAGCTGTACGTCCAGCACGAGGTACAGGTCTTCCGCGCCGTGCGCCGTGTGCTCCGCAAGGATGGCACGCTCTGGCTGAATCTCGGGGACAGCTACGCGGGGAGCGGCAAGGGACCGTCGAACAGCCTAAACAAGAACAACCCGCATTCGCACGAGGCCGCGCTCTCGATGCGCGGCATGAACGTACTGAATGACACCCCCTCGAGCTGGCTGTCCGTGCCTGCCGGCTTGAAGGCGAAGGATCTCTGCATGATCCCCGCGCGCGTCGCGCTCTCCCTACAGGCGGACGGCTGGTACCTGCGCTCTATGTGCCCGTGGATCAAGAGGAACAGCATGCCCGAGAGTTGCAAGGACCGCCCTGCAACGGCGGTCGAATATATGTTCCTGTTCTCGAAATCGCGCCGGTACTTTTACGACGCGCAGGCCGTGCGCATGGATTATGCAAATGCGACGGCAGGCCGTTCACGTTATGCGTGGACCGAACCGGATCGCGACAGTGGCCACACGGTGCCGCGCTCGGACAAGCGGTGGAATGTTAAGAGTAGGGACCGCAATGCCAATATGAAAGCCGGCCGCAACCGCCGCAATTCGGACTGGTTTCTCGAGTCCTGGCAAGGCCTCCTCGGCGATGAGGACGCCGCCCCTCTCGCGTTCATCGTGAATCCGAAGGGCTACAAAGAGGCGCACTTTGCCACGTTCCCCCGCAAGCTCGTGCAGCCCTGCATCCTCGCCGGGTGCCCCGAGCACGCATGCCCGAAGTGCGGCGCGCCGTGGGTGAAGGAAGTGGAGAAGCCGCAGCCGCCCGAGTCTCTGCGCAATCGCGGCAACGGATCGAAAATGGATTTCCACACCCGGCAGACGGGGAGCGGGCAGAAGCTACAGGACTGGTACGACGCACACCCCGGTCAAGTAACCGGCGAGCACCCGACCTGCACCTGCGGCCTACCGGCCATCGGCGGGACTTGCCTCGACCCCTTCGGCGGCTCGGGCACCACGGCCGAGGTCGCTCTGGAGTATGGGCGGCGGGTGACGCTCATCGAGTTGAAACCAGAGTATGTCGAGCTGCAACGCCGCCGCCTCGCGCCCGTGGCGGGCCGGCCGCTGCTGGATTTTGTAGGCGGTGTCTCGTGAGTGACCGCGCATCGCTCATTGCCATGGTGTGGGCGTGGGACCGCCTGGCCGTGGAGCGCAAGATGAGCGCGGAGACCAGGCGCGGGATCTGGCGCGTGCTGGATGCCCTGTACGACGACAGCCCGTGGTATCGCACGCCGGGATACAGGGCCACGGTGAAATCCGCTCTGGAGGGCTTGAAGCAGAGCGAGCAGGTGCTCGCGGTGAGAAAGGAGCTGGATCTGTGACCGGTGACGAGCTGATCGGCTTGGAAAATCTCGGCGCGGAGAAGCGTGAGGAAGTCGTACAGATCGTCAAGGAATGGTGCGACTGTGTGCACATCGAGACGGTTGGCGCACCCGAGTGCGTGACGCTGGTTTCCGTACGGTACGCGCTCGTCGTAGATGGGGTTTCGCTCTACGCAGAGAAGACCGTGAAGGCACACCGGTGAGGCGTCCCGAGTACACGCGGCCGTACAGCGCGGAGTACCTGCACGCATGCGGGTGCCCCGTGACGCGAATGATGGACGGCCCACTGCGCGAGTTCGTGGACGCCGCCTACGTGAGGTGGCTGGAGAGCGAATTGACCCGGGCGCGGGATGACGCGAAAGGAGCGAAATAGATGGGAACACGGATCGGGGTTCTGTGGCGGAAGGTGGACAAGGAGGGCGTGGCTTACCTCACGGGCAACATCGGCACGGAGGCCGGGCTGTGCATACCCGCGCACTCGAAGGTGATGGTGAGCCTGCGCAAGAACGACCAGAAGAAGGAAGGCGACAACCGCCCCGACTTCTTCATCGAGGCATGGGAGCCGAAGGAGCAGGGACGCAGCGCAGGCGGGGCGCCCGGCGACGACGAGGTGCCGTTCTAAACGGCGAGGGCGGTGAGTATGTGGCTGGTGAACAAATACGTGGCGCTGAATCGCAGTCTGCTCGGCCGCATTCAGGTGGTCGAGGTGGATCGACATGCAGAGGTGCGAAATGAGGACGGCAACATTCAGGCACTCGTGAAGGAGCCTGGGCAGGACACCTCATGGTGGTTCGGGCTGCAGCATCTTGGCACGCAGTCGCAGGCCGAGCGGATCATCCTCGATGACCTCATGGAGCATGTGCGTTTCTACATGGACCGAGCCTTTCCCACTAAGCATGCGAAAGTCTTCTACTTGGCGCAGGCACTTGGAATCAATTTCAACAACGAACTGAGGAGACGGCGCTAAATGACCCTTCGCGAGTATCAGACGACAGACGTGGAGGAGCTGCGGCCGCTGGTGCGCGAGCATCAGCGCGTGCTCTATCAGCTCCCGACCGGAGGAGGGAAGACCATAGTGGACGCCGCCATCATCGGCATGGCTGGCGTGCGCAATCCTCAATTCGTCGTCTGGTTCATCACGCCGAGAAACGATCTCGTCGATCAGGCCAGCGGGCACATGCACCGGCACAAAATCTCCCACGGCCTCATCGCTCACGGCCGGGAGGAGAGCCGGGCGTTCCGCGTGCAGATCATTTCCAAGGATACCCTGCTGCGGCGCCTGCACAGGATCAAGAACTGGCCGGACTTCCTCATCTTCGACGAGGCGCACCTCTACTACGACGCGCAACTGGCAATCATCGCGGAGTGCATCGCGCACAACCCGCTCGTGAAGATCATGGGCCAAACTGCCACCCCCGAGCGATATGACGGACGCGGACTATCCGTGGAGGCGGGCGGGCCCTACGAGGTGATGCACGAAAGCAAAAGCATTCCCTGGCTCATGGAGCGCGGGTACATGGCGAAGCTGCGCTACTTCTCACCCGAGCTCGTGGGTCTGCGCGACATCCACAAGCGCGGGACACAGTATGACAGGGCTGAAGTTGAGGATCTCCTGAAGCGGCGCAAAGTCTACGGGGACATGATCGGCTACTACAAGAAATATGGCGTCGTCCAGCGCACGGGCATTTCCCTACCGGGTGAGCCGACCATTGAGACCCGGCAGAACTACCACAAGGGCAAGCCCGCGCTGGTATTCTGCAACAGCGTGCGAAGCGCCTATGAGACGGCGCAAATGTTCACTGATGCCGGATTTCTCTTCTATACAATAGAGGGGAAAATGCCCTACTCAGAGCGCAAGGCGCTCATCGATGCGCATCGCCGCGGCGAAATCGACGGGCTGACCAATGTGGACATTGCTACCTACGGCCTGGACATCCCCCGCGTGGAGTACGGGATAGGCGCTCGGCCCACCCTGTCGCTGGCGCTGTACTTTCAGATGCTCGGCAGAGAGTTGCGTCCGTTCGAGGAGCGCGATGCCAACGATCACGTGACCTACGTCAAGGAGGAGGCGCTCTGGTGGGATCACGTGAACCTCATCCGCGATCACCAGGACCCGCGCTATCCCGATATGCCCATGCATTTCGTCCCCGACATCCAGTGGAACTTCAACGGCAAAGAGAAACGTGAGCGCGCCCCGGCATCGAAGTCCATGCGCTTCTGCGCGCTGCGGGACAACGAATACTGCCTTGACCCGGCCTGCCGTGGCGGATGCAAGATGATGACCCCGATATCTGTTGGCAGGCAAATTCTTGACGTCGTCGATGCACCCCTGGTGGAGCGCGCGGCACCCCGGGTGATGGCGGAGCTCGCACCCGAGGAGAAGCGCGGCGTGCAGGACCGCATCGCCCGCGCGGCCGACGCCTACCTGGGTGCCCTGCAGGAGGACCCCCCGAGGATCGCCCAGGGGCCCGTGGGCGACCTCCTGCTCCTTGCCTGGGAGCTGGGGAGGCCCGTGATGTGGGTATACCAGTATCTCAGCGCGGTGATCGACACGCAGAAGGCGGCGGAGCACGGCATGACGCTCACGGAATACCGCAGGATTCAGCACGCCGTCAATGTTCCCCTGCTCATGGAGATCGGGCGGCAGGCACGGACGAAGGACGGCCGCCCCTACGCGCGCGGGTGGGCGTGGGCGAAGAAGCACGAGCTGGAGGAGGCCGCCGAGGCCGAGCGCGAAGAGGCGAAAGAGGAGGCTGTGGGATGAAAATATACGTGGCGTCGTCGTGGAGATGCGAATTGCAGCCCGGTGTGGTGACAGCACTTCGCGGGGCTGGACATGAAGTGTACGACTTCCGCAATCCGAGGCCAGGAGACAGTGGTTTTCACTGGTCCGAGATTGACTCGGAGTGGAAAGACTGGAGTCCCGTGGCCTATAGGTTGGCGCTCTCTCATTCCGTGGCCGAGGCTGGATTCAAATCCGACTACGACGCCATGAAGTGGGCTGACGCCTGCGTGCTCGTGCTCCCCTGTGGACGCTCTGCGCACCTCGAAGCGGGATGGTTCATCGGCTATAGCCGGCCCGTTCACATTCTCATTCTGGAGAAGTGCGAGCCCGAGCTGATATACAAGATGGCGACAAGCATCTGCCTGTCGATAGACGAGTTGATCGCGCGGATCGCCACGAGAGGGAAATGAACTGCCGCCGCTGCCACCAGAGGCTGCGCCGCCCGCTGTCACTCGCGCGCGGGTACGGACCCGTGTGCTGGCTGGCGGTGGGCAAGCAGCTCTCGCTCTTCGACGACGAGATGACGCTCGCGGAGATCGCGGATAAGGCATACGCGATCCGGCAGCAGCGCGAGGCGCGGGCAAGATTGGAAGGGAGGACGGGATGACACTCACCTGCACGTGGAGCGGGGAGGCGGTGAGCATCAATGAGCGGCTGCGGCGCGGCGCTGTGGCTCGCAAGATCGGGGCGGCCCGCTATCAAAGCTTCAAGTCGAGCATGGCGTGGGCGCTGCGTGCGGAGGTCATGCGCGTGCGCTGGCAGGCGATCGGTGCCTACACGTTGCGCCTGGAGCTGGCACTGCCCCCGCGCATGGACCACGACAACGTGGAGAAGGCGGCCATCGACGCCCTGGCCGTGGCCGGCGTAATCGCTGATGACCTGCCGTGCAGGGGCAAGGAAGTGATCCCGCTTGCGCCGCGACGCCCCGCGTGGATTCGCTGGACCGTGAGTGCGGTGTGAAAGGAGCGAAGGGATGATCTACATATGTGATTCACACGACGATGACTACGTGGTTCCCATGATCCACACGATGGCGTTCATGGGCGCGGAACTGTGGTGCCCGTATTGCGGCCACACTGCGGGGTGGCCCTTCGGTGCCGAGCGAGTCGAGGAAACCGAGGAGCTGACAAAGCGCCACGATCTCTACCGCACAGCCGTTGACAAGTCGGAGTTCCTTCACGCCATGGGCATTCGTTGTTGCTCCGGAACAACTTGGCCGCACGGCAGCGGGATCATCATCAAGCCCGAGGATCTTCCCGAGGAAGAGAAGCAACGGCTGGCGGAAATTCGCCATCTTGGATGGCTCTATCATCGCAAGGCCGAGGAGATCGAAGTATGACCGACCTCGTGCGCGTTGGCGCGCGCGTGCCGGCCCTCGCCGATGTCCCGGAGCCCGTGCGGCGCAAGGCGACGATGAAGGCCGTGGAGAATCGCCTCGTGGCAGAGGCCGAATCGGCATGAAGAAAATACCACGTGCACGAGGTATTGACAGGTAGTGTCGTTGTAAGGGAAGATACAAGCATTATGGATCATAGAGGACTTTCAAAAACTATGTACTCCTCCAAAGATGGCTATCCGGGAGATATGAATATCGAATGCATGTGCACTATATGCGGAAAAAAGAAAAGCTATTGCCAGATGAGAAAAAGTCACAGCGACGGTCGCTACGTCATTTTCTCCTCGTGCATGGAGTGTGAAAATACATTCAATCGTCAAAGAGCTGAGCATCACGAGAAGAGCTCTGGAGTGAATCGGACAAGAAGTGTCCCATCCTCGGAACGGA
>Ga0214473_10011032_pt1 | contig 10615 bp, 9 predicted proteins | sample RVTome_7_FD_203509 | JGI IMG/M metagenome (GOLD analysis project Ga0214473, IMG submission 203509) | Soil microbial communities from uranium-contaminated site in the Upper Colorado River Basin, Wyoming, United States - RVT98D197 | ecosystem: Environmental > Terrestrial > Soil > Contaminated >... | reverse complement strand
TGATCGAGGCTAAACGGAAGCGGAAATCCATCGTCGGCTACGGAGCGCCCGGGAAGGGCAACACCCTCCTGAATTACTGTGGAATCCGCACGGACTTCCTGGACTACACTGTTGACCGGAATCCCTACAAGCAGGGTAAGTTCCTGCCTGGAACGCACATCCCCATCTTCCATCCAGACCGAATCTTCGAAACGAAGCCCGACTATGTATTCATCCTTCCCTGGAACCTGAAGGACGAGATCGTGCAGCAGATGGCAGGCATCCGGAAGTGGGGGGGGCAGTTTGTCGTCCCAATCCCTAGCGTCCAAGCATACTCATGATAGATTACTGTCCATGCCGCACATGCGCCTCGAATCCTTAGTGTTTGCCCGAACTCTCCTACACCTGTCCCGTATCGAACCCTCTTGGTGATTCACGATCACGTTTGGGAGGCAGATCAATGAAAGTGGTCCTCTTCTGCGGGGGTATGGGAACCCGCCTCGGTGAACATACGGAGAAAATCCCAAAGCCTCTTGTCCGTATCGGCTACCGCCCCATTCTCTGGCACGTCATGAAGTACTATGCGCACCATGGTCACAAGGACTTCATCCTGTGCCTGGGATTCATGGCGGATAAGATAAAAGAATACTTCCTCAACTACAATGAATACCTCTCCAACGATTTCACAATGACGAACGGAGGGAGAGACATCCATCTCAAGAATTGCGACATTCTCGACTGGAAGATCACATTTGTCGACACGGGCCTTAACGCAAACATCGGGCAGCGGCTGCGAGCGGTTCAGAGCTACTTGCAAGACCAGGATATGTTCCTCGCGAATTACGCCGACGGCCTCACCACTCTGTACCTCCCCGATTATATCGACTTTTTTACAAGGAGCGGGAGGATCGGCTGTTTTATCTGCGTGAGACCTCCGCAGACGTTCCATGTCGTATCGACCGGCCCCGACACCCTTGTGCAGGACATTCGCCATGTTCAGTATACCGATATCCGGATTAATGGCGGCTACTTCGTATTTCGCAGGGACATTTTTCGGTACATAGGAGACGGCGAGGAACTTATCGAGCAGCCCTTCCAGAGGCTCATACGGGAGGGTCAGTTGATTGCCTTTCCCCAGGATCAATTCTGGTGCATGGACACCTTCAAGGATTACCAGCAATTGTCCGACATGTACGCACGAGGCGAGGCCCCCTGGGAGGTCTGGAGAGATTCCACCCTGCACCTCGCGAGTGTCATTTGAGGAGATGCCATGCTCCCTTTTGGCTTCTCCGCAGACCGCCCTTCTCCCCTCAAGATCCTCTGTCTAGGTGCTCACAGTGACGACATCGAGATTGGTTGTGGCGGGACTATCCTCCGGCTCACTAGGGAGATCCCTGAGCTCGAGGTGCGCTGGATCGTCCTCGGCGCGGCCGGTCCGCGGAGGACCGAAGCCATCAAGAGCGCACAACATTTCCTGCGGCATGCCGCAAAGAGCCGTATCCTCGTGCGCAGCTTCCGAGATGGCTTTCTCCCGTATCTCGGCTACAAGGTAAAGGACTACTTCGAACGCCTAAAGTGCTCCTTCGCCCCTGATCTGATCTTCACTCACTACCGTCGAGACCTCCACCAGGATCACCGTATCGTCTCCGAACTGACGTGGAACACATTTCGTGATCACTTGATTCTGGAGTATGAAGTCATGAAGTACGATGGCGATCTCGGTTCACCCAACTTCTTTGTCCATCTTCACAAGGACATCTGCACGGAGAAAGTCCGGGTGCTTCAGACCGTCTTCCGTACACAGAACCACCGCGCCTGGTTCACTGAAGATACCTTCCTTTCCCTCATGCGACTCCGCGGCGTAGAGTCGAACGCACCAACCCGCTACGCGGAGGCCTTCTATTGCTCCAAGATCGTGTTCTAAGGGGCTCTGCTCGCCTGCCCCTTCACGCTCATGGTCCCGTCATTTCTGTGCGAGCGCTGTCTCCTCACACGTGAGGAGGCCGAGGCCTGCCATCACACATGGCATCAGTGTCTCCGGCGCGGCCGCTTCGGACGGTAACCGATCGCTCAATCAGCGTAAGCAGAGGAAAAAGTGGAGCGCCTTGACCCACACGGGATAGGTAAACGGTTCGCCGAGGGGCATGTTGGAAAGCAGATGTTCGCGTTGATCCGCGAACTCTTTCCTCTCTGCCGCAGCATCACCGGTGACGGCGTTCGACAGACCTTGCGGATACTTGAGCGATTCATCCCCCTGAACGTGCACGAGGTCCCGACCGGGACGCAGGTATTCGACTGGAGCGTTCCAAGGGAGTGGAACATTCGGGATGCGTATGTCAAGAATTCCCGGGGAGATAGAATCATCGACTTCCGACGCACCAACCTTCACGTGGTCGGGTACAGCACACCCATACATCGACAGATGAGTTTGGCCGAGCTCCGTCCCCACCTCTATTCTTCCGCTGAACACCCCGACTGGGTTCCATACCGAACGTCTTTTTATCAGGACAACTGGGGCTTCTGCATTACCCACAATCAATTTCTGTCACTAAAGGACGATGTCTATGAGGTGTGTATCGACTCCTCCTTGGAGCCCGGTTTCCTCACCTACGGGGAATATTTTCTCCCTGGCGAGTTGACCGAAGAGGTATTGATTTCGACCCATGTGTGCCATCCGTCCCTCTGCAACGATAACCTGTCGGGAGTCGCCGTCTCAGTCTTCCTCGCGTCACAGCTCTGCCGGTGGCAGCATCGGCGGTTTTCATACCGATTTCTTTTCATACCGTCAACAATCGGGTCCATAACATGGCTCGCCCGTAATGAGGATCTCGTTCCCCGCATTCGGCACGGCCTCGTGCTCGCCTGTCTCGGCGACGCCGGCTGCCTAACCTACAAGAAAAGTCGGCGCGGGAGCGCTCCTATTGACCGGGCCGCTGTGTTTGTCCTACAACGATCTGGAGCGCCACATGAGGTGCGTGACTTTTCACCCCTTGGCTATGACGAGCGGCAATTCTGTTCACCTGGATTTGATCTGCCGGTTGGGTGTTTGATGCGCACACCCAATGGTCGCTACCCTGAGTATCACACCTCGGCGGATAACCTCGATTTTCTCCGGCCGGAAGCCCTCTTGGACTCGCTGGAGAAGGCGCTGAGTATTCTTGCACTGCTTGAAGACAATGACGTGTGCGTCAATCTGAATCCCTTGGGCGAGCCGCAGTTGGGCCGTCGTGGTCTGTACCAGGGTACGCGCGGCCAGTCGAGTCCTTCGGAATATGAGGCCGCGCTCCTCTGGGTTCTCAACGGCTCGACGGGCTCTGAGAGTCTCCTGGACATTGCGGAGCGGTCCCGTTTGGACTTTCACCTCATTCGGCGGGCGGCGGACGCGCTGCAGTCACACGGTTTACTGCGCGGTCGAACGAACAGCCGGGGCAACCGATGAATACCAACAGCCGCCCGCCTCGCATCGGCATCTTCGGTCACTACGGGCATGAAAATCTTGGCGATGAAGCTATCACCGTAGCCGTGATCGAGAACATTCGGCGACGCCGGCGAGATGCGGTCATTCATCTCTTCTCGATGAATCCACGCGACAGTGCGGTTCGATATGGACTGCCAGTCCATCCGATCCGCCGGGCCTCGAATGAGGCATGGCCGCCCCAGGCAGCCCAGCCGGAAGCGCCTGAGAGAGGCATCGCTCACCGGATCGAACACAGCTTACGCGCCTTTCTTCGACGCTGGCCACTTGTTGCTTTACCCCTGCGATTGCTCTGTGCCATTGCGCGAGGACTGAGAGGACTGGTTCGGGAAGCCCTGTTCTTGCGGCAGGCCTACAGCCGACTGCGCCAGATTGACCTCCTTCTCTTCGCTGGGTCTAATCAGTTCCTCGACAACTTTGGTGGGCCCTGGGGGTACCCTTATACTCTCCTCAAGTGGTCCGCGCTGGCAAAGCTTGCCCGCATCAAGGTGGCTTATGCGAGCGTAGGTGCCGGGCCGCTGGACGCCTGGCTGAGCAAGCGCCTAGTACGCGCCGCTCTGCGTTTCGCCGATACTGTCTCATTCCGCGATGAAGGCTCCGCCCGTATGATACGATCGCTCGGATACCCGGGACCTGCCACCGTGTGTCCCGACCTTGCCCACAGCCTCTCCCTCGACGGCCCAGTTGCCACTTCTGCCTCAGGCTCACGCGACCCGCGTCGACCGATCGTCGCTGTCAACCCGATGCCGATGTACGACCGGCGCTACTGGTGTGCCCCGGATGCATCACGCTACGACTCCTACATCTCCCGCCTCGCGACGTTCTGCGATTCGCTCGCCCATGACAGGTATCCCCTTGTCTTCTTCGGCACGCAGACCAGCGACTACAACGTCATCACCGACGTGATGCATCGAATGCGGAGCGTCAATGGAAGTCGCCAACCTGACGTCCGGGTCGAACACCTGCAATCCGTCGACGAGCTGATTCGGTTCCTGACCACCGCACACATCGTTGTTGCGACCAGATTTCACGGAACGCTGCTCGCCCTCTTTGCCGGCACTCCCGTTCTTGCAATATGCTACTACCCCAAGGCGCGCGAACTCATGGTGGATATGGGCCAAGAGGCCTACGCGGTTGACCTCGACGATTTCACCGTGTCCGACGCCCTCCTTCGCTTCGGATCCCTCGAGGCCAATCGCCGCCACCAAGTCGAGCAGATCGAACGGCGTAATCAGGAGTACCGACACATCCTGGACTCCCAGTATGACGCCGTCTTGGGGCTTGTTACGAGCGATTAGGTGAATTGGCTCGCGCGGTATACACACACCAGACTGTCCCCATGGACACCGAACCTCACTACCCCTACTACACACCATCCACTCCTCTCGGACCACGCCGCATCGAGGAAGCCTTAGTACTCAGCCGCAAGAGACTTCATCCCCCAATGACCGATGAAGACTACCTCATCCTTTGCGAGCGCCGACGCCTGTTCATCGAAGCGTTAGACAAGTGCCCTACGGGTCCACTGACCGTGCTCGATGTTGGGGGTCGCCTTCAACCCTATCGAGAATTACTCACAGACCGATCGATCCGCTATGTCGCGATAGACCCGATCTTGGATGGCCTGACAGACATCGTCGGTATCGGCGAATACCTGCCCTTTCGGCGTGAGTCTTTCGACCTAACCATCTGCGCTCAAGTACTCACGTACGCCAACAACCCCTCTTTGCTCGTCGCTGAAATTCACAGAGTACTGCGACCTCGCGGCGTTCTCTTTCTTAGCGCCCCCGCCTTCTTCCCCCGACACCATGATGAGCGCTGGCGATTCCTACCCGATGGGCTACGCATCCTACTGCGCGGATTCTCCTCGACAGACATCCAGCCAGAGGGTAACTCCTTGTGTGGCCTCTTCCGCACAGTGAACATCTGCCTTCGCCTCTTCTTGCAATACCACCCACGCCTGTGGTGGGTTGCGCGCACGACGCTGATTCCGCCCGTTAACTTGCTAGGTCGGATGCTCCATGGGCTAAGTCTAGGCAACGACCATTTAATTGCCAACTACAGCGTCATTGCCGTGAAATGAGATGCCTCTTGTCTCGAGTGTGTCGACTGGTTGCGTGCACATCCGATCGGATGAGTCACGTGTCATCGTCGTCCTTCCCGTTTCAACCTGCAGGTGGAGTCGGAGACCCTCCGAGCGCCCCCCTGAACCGATTTGCCGGCGAGCTTCCCGCCTGGCTATCGAGTGTGATCAATGTGTCACCCCAGTAAAACCGGGGAAGGTCAGCTTCCACAGGTAATCTGGCCAAGAACGATGCAGCTTGGAACTTCACCACCACGCGTGACAGTTGGTGTTCCAGTCTACAATGGAGAGCCCTATCTGGCGGCGACTCTGGAGTCATTGCTCAACCAGACTTTCGAGGACTTCGTCATCCTCATCGGAGACAACGCCTCCACGGATGGTACCGAGCAGATTGCTCGTCACTATGCGCAACTCGATTCCCGGGTCAGCTACATCCGGCACGCCCAGAACCTGGGAGCCGCTACGAATTACAACCGCCTCTTCGAGGCGACCTCGACTGAGTACTTTCGCTGGTCAGCCGCGGACGATATCTCGGCCCCGCGCTTTCTGGAGGCATGTGTTCATGTCCTGGATGCGGACCCCTCGGTTGCGCTCACTTACCCCCGGATCATGCTTGTAGACGAACATGGCAAGGAACTGTCTGAGTATGACGAGAATCTCCACCTGTCCCAAGACCGGCCAAGCGATCGATTCACGGCCCTGCTCCGACAGGTCCGCCTATGTAGCGCTATATATGGCCTCATGCGTGCGGCCACTGTGCGCCGAACACGCCTGTTAGGATCCTTCCGGGGATCGGATATCCCATTTCAGGCTGAGTTGAGTCTCTACGGCAAGTTCATCGAGATACCCGAGGTGCTCTTCTACCGCCGGATGCATCGGGCGTCCTTCACCGAGATGGATCCGCAACAGCAACGCGAATTCTTCAACCCCGGACGCGATCATCGTGCCGAGTTTTATTACTGGCGGATGCTTTGGGAAAATGTCGTATCAGCGCTGCGGACGCCAATCGAGATTAGAGAACGTATCCTCCTGCTCCTCAGGCTTGTCCGGCGGGCGATTTCGGCCCGAGAAACCTATGCGAAAGAGATAATGCTTGAAGGGTTAAAACTCTTCCGGAATCGGCAGGTGGGGAGCTGAGCGTGCGTCACCGCTCGTGTGTGCGCTTCGTCGGGCACATTGGGGACCTGAACTCCGGCGAGAGGCGGCTCCAACCGCACTGCTCGATTACCTGAGGGGCCGTGTGCCACTCATCGCTTTGTCTGCTTCTCGCAGATTCCTGGGAGCTGGTGACCATGCTGACGACACTTGACAATTCGATTCGTGAGGGAGTCCAGTCCCGGACGGCCATCGAGCGGTGGGACGGCATTCGTCGTGCTCCCCTCGAACAGCAAAACACAGTGCTGGCGCATCTAGCTGCCGAGGACAGTCCGACTCCCCCGGGCCTCCTTACCCCACGGTGAACATGACACCCGTAAAGCGCCAAGAGCGCATCAAGTCAGCATGACAGGCCGTACGGCGGCACCGAGCATCACCCGGAGTGCCGTGGCGAACTGGGCGGCGTTCCTCTTCGCCGCGCTCGTCAGCTTCTTCCTTTCCCCGTTCGTCGTCCACAATCTGGGCGACACTGCCTATGGCGTCTGGGTGCTGCTCGGGTCGCTGGTGGGTTACCTCGGCTTGCTCGATTTAGGAGTCCGCGGCGCGGTCACCCGCTACGTGGCCCACTTCCATGCCACAGGCGATCACGATCAGTCCACCCGAATTGCATCTTCGGGAATTACTCTCTTTGTCGTTTCAGCCTTTGTTGCCGTCTTAATTTCCTTGGGTGCAGCCGTTCTGGTCACCCAGCTGTTTAACGTCCCCGCGGAACTCGTACACGAGGCCCGCACCGTCATTCTCCTCGGGGGCCTGACCATCGCCGCATCGTTGATCGGCGGCGTCTATGGCGGAATCGTTATCGGCCTTGAGCGCTTCGATCTCGATAGTACGCTTGAGATCGTCTTGACAGCATTTCGCGCCGTGGCCATCGTCATCGCCCTCCGTTTCGGCTTCGGACTCGTCGCCCTGGCGGTAATCCATCTTGCGGCTTCTGCGTTCCGGGCACTTGCCGCGGGGATGATTTCGCGCCACCTCTATCCACAGCTCCGGATAGGCTTCCGGGCCCAGTGGGAGCACGTCCGCATGCTTCTGTCCTTCAGCATTTTCTCGAGCCTGATTCAGCTCTCGGGCATATTGATTTACTACACTGATTACGTGGTAATCGGTATATTCCTCCCCGTGGAACTCGTCACCTTCTACGCCATTGCCGCGAACCTCACCGATTACGCGCGGCAGGTCGTCGGATCGCTCACCCGCATCGTTACCCCCAGGGCAAGCACGGTTCAGGCCTCCGGCGGTGATGCCGCAGTGCATGACGTGGTACTGAGCGTTGCCCGGACCGCCACGCTCATCACGCTTCCAATTGCACTCACCTTTTGGCTGCGGGGTCAATCCTTCATCGCGCTTTGGATGGGACCAGCGTACGCTCCGCAGTCTGGACAGGTCCTGTCGCTCCTCGCCATCATGGTCTGGTTCGGAGGAGCGCGGTCGGCGAGTGCCGCGGCGATTCTCGGAGTGAACAAGCATCGCCTCCTCGCGCTCGTATTCATAATCGAAGCCGTGTGCAACCTGGGCTTGAGTGTGGTCCTTATCAAACCGTTCGGGCTTATGGGGGTCGCCCTCGGCACGGTCATTCCCAATATCCTCGTGAGTCTCGCCCTGCCGTGGTACCTCCATTACGCGCTCGGCGTTCCACCGCACGCGTTTTATCGTCGCGCCTGGTTGTTTCCAACTCTCGCGTGTCTCCCGTTTGCGGTCGCGTCGCTGGCAGTCGAACGCACATTCCCTGCCGGCAGCCTCCTAACCTTTTTCCTCCAGGTTGCTCTTCTCCTTCCCCTCGTTCCCGCCTGTGCACTGGTGCTCACCACCACGCGCACCGAACGGCAGCGAATCCACGCGGTCCTCCGCAATGCGGCATCACGCCTTCTGCAAAGAAGGGCGCCCGCGGCGACCAGGTCCCCTACCCCGGCTCGGTCGCACGCTCCTGCCTTGGACCGCCCTCGGCGCCCCGGCACGACTTGAAGGACCACGAACTCGCATGTGTGGAATCGTTGCTCTGCTCAACACGACCGGCAAGCCGGCCGATCTCACGCTTGTTCGGGCGATGGTCGGTGCTCTGGAGCACCGCGGGCCGGACGACAGTGGCGATTTTGTCGCCGACGCGATCGGCCTCGGTTTCCGCCGTCTGTCCATCATTGACCTCACGGACGCCGGCCATCAGCCGATGCTCAGTCCGGATGGCAAGGTGGCGCTCGTGTTCAACGGTGAAATTTTCAACTACCTCGAGTTGCGCGGGGAGCTGCGACAGCGCGGGCACGTGTTCCGGTCTTCCAGCGACTCGGAGGTACTGCTGCACGCGTATCTGGAATGGGGAGAGGCCTGTGTCGAGCGCTTCAATGGCGAGTGGGCGTTCATCATCTACGACGGTCGGCGACGGGTCATCTTCGGCTCTCGGGATCGGTTTGGGATCAAGCCTCTCTATCAGTTGCGCGCCGGGCAGTACGTCGTGTGGTCATCGGAGATCAAGGCGCTGCTGAGGGTGCCGGACTATTCCGCAGCGATTAACTGGGCGGTGGCGGGGGCGTACCTCCGGGATGGAAGTCTCGACTACTCGGAAGAGACTTTCTTCCGTGAGATCTACGCGGTGCCCGCCGCCACGGCTTTCGAAGTCACGCTGGATGGGCGGGAGCGGCGCTGGCAGTACTGGTCGCTCCCCCTGCCGGGTGCGGACAATGCCCCGGCTGACCCGCGGGACAGCTTCGCGAACCTGTTGGAGGATGCCGTCCGGCTCCGCCTGCGGAGCGACGTCCCGGTCGGGGTTTGCCTATCCGGGGGCTTGGACTCCACTTCGGTCATTTGCCTGATGGGAGCGCTTCTCCGAAAGAACGGTGGGGGTAGCCCGATCCAGGCCTTCTCCTATCACCATCCCGACTATGACGAGCGGCGTTACATCGCTGCAACGCTGGAGCAGACCGGAGCCAAACTGCAACCCTTGACGCTGGATCATTGCAAGCTCTGGGACCTTGCAGAGGCCGTCATCCTGGCCCACGATGAGCCGGTGCATACGCTCACTGCCATGGTTGGCTTCGAACTCATGCGGATGATCGCAGCGGCGGGAGTCCGAGTGATACTGAACGGGCAGGGTGCCGACGAGACACTTGCCGGGTACGACAGCTACTTCCGGGATGCTTGGTACACCTCCCTTCGCCGCGGCAGACCGTTCGCCACCTATCGCGCGATGCAAGCGTTCTCTCGCGCCCATCACCGGCCACTCCGACCCATAGTGCTTGACCTGCTGCGCCACACGGCACAGACGGAGATGCGCCGCGCGGTCGCTTACCGGTGGGTGGCGCACCGCAAGCACCGGTCTGCACTTGTCCGGAACGCCTGGGTGGAAGGCCCGTTGCTTCCTGGCGCTGGCGATCTCCCCGACTTCGAGCCCTTGGATCTCGACTCCGTGCTGCACCGGGCGATAACCCGCCAGCCGCTCCCATTGTATCTCAGGATCGAGGACCGGAACTCGATGGCTCACTCGGTCGAGACGCGACTTCCTTTTCTCGACTATCGCATTGTCGAGATGGCTGCGTCACTTGACCCCTCCTGGAAGATTCGCGATGAGTGGAACAAGTTCCTGCTGCGGGAGGCAATGGAGGGCCACATCCCGGAGATTGTGCGCACTCGAGTCGACAAGATGGGGTTTCCATCGCCCACGGCGCGGTTGCTGGAAGAACCCGTATTCGGAGTCCTGCTCGAGTTGATTACCTCACAGCGAGCGCGGGAACGGGGAATCTACAACATGAGGGTGATGCTCGATGAGCTGGAGCGACATCGTGGCACGTCAGACCAGTCCACTGCCCACCGGTTGTTCCGGGTAGCACAGTTCGAAATGTGGGCGAGAATCCACGGGCTCTAGGCTCGAGCCTCTTCTGATCTCCAATGGCACATATACCCGACCGTAGCGATCTCCTCGGGGCCAGCAACTC
>Ga0214473_10011031_pt1 | contig 10616 bp, 9 predicted proteins | sample RVTome_7_FD_203509 | JGI IMG/M metagenome (GOLD analysis project Ga0214473, IMG submission 203509) | Soil microbial communities from uranium-contaminated site in the Upper Colorado River Basin, Wyoming, United States - RVT98D197 | ecosystem: Environmental > Terrestrial > Soil > Contaminated >... | reverse complement strand
TGCGTTAAAAGCAAAAGTCTCGTCAATGGTTATGATGAATAAACATAGAGTTGATTATGCTGAGCGATTACAGCAATTGATTGATGAATACAATTCAGGCTCAACTAATGTTGAACAATTTTTTGATAATTTAATGAAGTTTGCCAAGGATTTGAATGAAGAAGAGCAGCGTGGAATAGTTGAAAAATTAACTGAGGAAGAATTAGCATTGTTTGATCTGCTCAAACAACCCGAGGTTTCGGATAAGGAAAAAGATAAGGTAAAATCTGCAGCGAAGGAACTATTAGTTACTCTCAAAGCTAGCAAGCTTGTTTTAGATTGGAGGAAACGACAGCAAACAAGAGCAAATGTTCAACTTACCATACAACAGATCCTTGATAGGGTATTGCCAACCATATATTCAAATGAAATGTTCCAGAATAAATGTATTAGAGTTTATGAACATGTTTATGAAAATTATTTTGGAGATGGGAAGAGTATTTATTCATAACTTCAATTCAACTTTATACTATTCCAATGGCTTTTTAAAATACTTTTTCATCGGAGTGAAATAAAAGTCCTTCCAACCTTTCTTATAACCTTCACCTTGACCATCGGGAATATTTGTATGGAGCAGCGTGATCTTAGATCCGTTATCAACCTTGTCAAAACTAATTGTGAGAATAGAATCTTCACTTGTCTTGGGAAAGTCTGTTGATCTCCAAGTTTGTACAATTTTTTTATTCGCAGTAAGTTCGACAAATTTACCTGTGATATAACCATCCCAGGCTGACATTTTACCGCCAACTTTTGGATTTATTTTGGCTTCACCACCAGTGAAGTTAGAATGTTCTTTACTGTTCAACCAAGATTTGTAAAGCTTTTGTGGAGAAGTCGTAATCGTAGAAGAGACTTTTATTCTTTCCATAGTATTTCATTTAACGCATGGATCAATAATACAAATGTATTCACACAACGAACTATTTGTCCGTCTGTTAAATCAGGAATGATTTACTGATTTATATGTTGAAAAAATTACTTCGCTTCGGTCTTAGTTGGTTCTTTTTTCTTATAGGCAACCACTTTTGATTTTCTCAGACGGGTTTTTCCATAAGCTCCTATGTTGATTTTACCACGCTTAGTTTTTTTATCGCCTTTACCCATAATCGTTCTCCTGATTTATAAGATAATTATTTGACATTGAAAAGTTAGTTAACTTGAGTTTTATTTTCCAGAGTAGAGATGAAAAATATTCATAAAATCGTCTTCACAAATTGTTTTTACAATCACCTTAATCTATATTTGTAAAACAAAAAAATAGAAATGACTTCACGGAAAAAAGTTAAATTTATCTTCGTAACCGGCGGTGTAGTTTCCTCGTTAGGAAAAGGAATTACTGCCTCATCTCTCGGACTTTTACTCAAACAGCGCGGCTTGAAAGTGACTATTCAAAAATTTGATCCATATATCAATGTCGATCCGGGAACAATGAATCCTTTTCAGCATGGCGAAGTTTATGTAACAGATGATGGCGCTGAAACTGATCTTGACCTTGGTCATTATGAACGCTTTCTTGATGTTAATATGACCAAGGCAAATAACACTACCACCGGTCAAGTTTATAACGAGGTAATTACAAGGGAAAGGCGCGGCGACTATTTAGGCGCTACCATTCAGGTTATTCCTCATATAACTGATGAAATTAAGCAAAGAATGACAAAGCTTAGCGAGTTAGGTGAGTATGACATAATCATCACTGAGATCGGTGGAACTGTTGGTGATATCGAAAGCTTGCCATTTATTGAAGCAATTCGACAGCTTATGATGCAGTTTGGCAGGAAAAATACTTTGAGTATTCATGTAACTCTTGTGCCATATATTCCCGCTGCCGGAGAAGTCAAAACAAAACCTACTCAGCACAGCGTAAAGAATTTACTTGAGCTTGGAATTCAGCCTGACTTACTGATCTGCAGATCAGAGAAAAAAATATCTAGAGAAATACGAGATAAGATCTCATTATTTTGTAATGTTGAACCTAAGTCTGTTATTTCTGCTTATGATTGTTCGTCAATTTATGAAGTACCATTGGTACTATATAAAGAAAAGATGGATCAAATTGTTGTCGATCGGTTACGGGTTGCTGATAGGAAGATAAAACTTGAAGATTGGGAAAAATTCGTTGAAGCAGTTAAAAATCCTGCCGACCAAGTGGAAGTAGCAGTTTGTGGAAAATATATTGAACACTCTGATGCTTATAAAAGCATTATGGAAGCGTTTGTACATGCGGGGGCTGAAAATAATGCCAAAGTTGTTGTGAGACCAATAAGAGCGGAAGCTTTTGAAGAAGAACAGCCAGAGAAACTTTTAAAGGACGTGAGTGGGATTTTAATTCCTGGTGGGTTTGGTGAAAGAGGAATTGAAGGAAAGATTAAAGCTATAAAATATGCAAGAGAAAATAATATTCCTTTCTTCGGAATATGTTTGGGGCTGCAATGTGCTGTTATTGAATTTGCACGAAATGTTTGCGGAATGAAAAAAGCACATAGTTCCGAATTTAAGAAATCGAATTTTAGTGTTATTGATTTAATGACAGAACAAAAAAGTATAAAGAATATGGGTGCAACAATGCGCTTGGGTGCTTATCCTTGTATAATCCAATCAGGTACAAAAGCCAGCGCAGCATATAAAACAGATTATATCTCTGAGAGGCATCGTCATAGATATGAAGTAAACAATAAATTCAGAAGAGTACTTACAGAACATGGAATGATACTCAGCGGTCTATCTCCCGATAGGGAATTAGTTGAGATGATTGAAATTCCGGATCACCCCTGGTTCTTAGGATGTCAATTTCATCCGGAGCTTAAATCAAGAGCAATAAAGGCTCATCCATTGTTCAGAGAATTTGTAAAAGCGGCATTAAATTATTCCGGAGAAAATATACCGGAACAGGGTGAGACTTAGATTTACTTTCAATTTCACTCTCTAACTATTTATTTTCAACAAATAATGAATAATAAAAATTTTGCTAATTATATTTTAAATGTTCTCTTAACAATAATTCTAGTCGCATTTTTTACTGACGTCATCTTTTCTCAAAACATCAATAAAAATATTAAAGCCGGTTTGGAGTTTTGTTATAACTTTAAATGGAAACAAGCTGAAGATATTTTTGCAAAGATGGCTAAAGACCACCCTGAAAAAGCAGATGGATATCATTTCATATCTGGAGTATATCTTTGGTATTACCTCGGTAATCGTGATAAGGATGACTTTAACAGTTTCGTTAAATACTCTGACACAGCAATAGTAAACGCACAAGCTGAATTGGAGGAAAAACCTCAAAATGCATATCTAAATTATTTAATCGGCAGTAATTATATGTACCGTGCAATCGCCTTTACAAGAGAAGAAAATTATTTAGATGCAGTTTGGGCAAGTAAAAAATCAGAGACATACTTAAATGCAGCATTGGAGATTGATCCAAAATTCACAGATGCTTATTTAGGCTTAGGGCTGTATAATTTTGCAGTTGGGCAAATCCCTTCAGCCTTTCAGTGGGCTTTAAGTCTTGCCGGCATCCGGGGTGAGAAGCAAATCGGAATTAATTATATAAAAAAGGCAGCAACACAAGGCAGCTTAGCTAAAGTTGAAGCACAGTACTATTTGTCTCAAATACTTTCCGAGGTTTTGTTTGAAAATGAAGCAGCGATTTACTATTTGAAAAGTCTGATTAGAAGGTATCCGGAAAATCTATTATTTAATTATTCATACGCAGTTCTTGAAGTTAAAGAGAGGAACTTAGAAGAAGGACAAAAAATTCTATCGAAGATAGTCCATTTGGATAACCCAAGATTTAGTCAGATAATTTCATTCTCAAATTTTATCATGGGTGATATTTTCTTTCGTAAAAATCAATTTGATTCCGCAAAAACATATTACCTGTCTTTTCTTAAATCCACGCCAACTAATGATTACACCGGGATAGCTAACTATAGGTTAGCATTGTCATACGAAATGACCCACGACAGAAAAAATGCTGAAAAATATTTTAAATTATGTGGAAGTGGTAATATGGATCTGGAGGATGATCAGTTCGCGAAGAGAAAAGGTGAGATATATTTACGAAGAGCATTATCAGCTAATGAAATAGAATCTATACGATCAGAAAATCTTATAGAAGCAGGTGAATACCAAAATGCGTACGATTCATTAATCCTGATTATGCCTAAGTTAAAAAGTGAGTGGCTGAGAGCAGAAACACTGCTAAATATTAGTGAAGCATCATTCATGCTTGGTAAATTAGATGAATCATTAAGCAGCGCATTGTTGGCAAAAGAAATAAATTCGCCAGATGAAAAATGGATAGCACCTTTTGCCTCATATTATGCCGCGCGAGTTTATCAAAAGCAAAAAGATACAATAAATACTGCGGCGATGATTGATGAGGTAGAAGATTATACAGATTATGATTATCAAAATAAGCTCAAGAATCTAATTTATACGATAGCTGAAAAAGAATAATTACGTTTATTAATTACTTTGTTTTTATTGATAGAATTTTATCATTTTTTTAATTTCGAGCGCTTTTTAATCAATTTTTATTTTGAATATAGCAGTTTTTGTTTCGGGACGAGGATCTAATCTCAAAGCCATTTTAACTTCAAAAGAACTAAGAGAATTAGTTGAAGTAAAAGCTATAATAAGCGACAAAATTTACTGCTCTGCATTCCAGATAGCCGAAAGCTTCTCAATTCCGAGTTATTCCATCGGTAATAAGGAAGGCTGTATTGCGTATGAAAAACTAATTCACTTGCTGCTTGATTTTAAAATCGATTTAATTATACTTGCCGGTTTTTTGAAATTATTACCAAATGAAATCATTGATGTATTTCGTAATAAGATCATAAATATTCATCCTGCATTGCTTCCTTCTTTCGGCGGCAAAGGAATGTACGGTATAAATGTTCATAAAGCTGTATTTGAATCATCAGCCAAAGTATCGGGTGCAACTGTTCATTTTGTAGATTACACCTATGATACCGGAAATATAATTGCTCAGAGATGTGTTGATATTTCTGACGTAACTTCACCCGAAGAGATTGCTGAGAGAGTAATTAAAATTGAGCACGAACTGTTACCTTTCGTGGTAAAAAAAATTGCTCTCGGAAAAGTAAATATTGTTGGTAAAAGAGTTATTGTCAGTTAGCTAAGAGATTATAAATATTTTTCACCTTTAATCGGATTTTCGTTGAAAAAATTTGCCTTACTTAGTGTATCAGATAAAACAAATATTATTAACTTAGCCCAAGCTTTAACAAAGCATGATTACGAAATTATCGCAACAGGAAAAACCGCGAAGGTTCTTTCTGATTCAGGCGTAAAAGTATTCGAAATTAGTTCTATTACAAATTTTCCGGAAATATTTGATGGAAGAGTAAAAACCATTCATCCAAAAATATTTGGTGGAATATTATTTAGAAGAGATAACGATAAAGATAAAATTGAAGCTTCTCAAAACTCAATTGAGCCAATTGACATTGTTTGTGTTAATTTATACCCGTTTATAAAGGTTGCGGAAAATCCTGATTCAAATCTGGAAACCGCTATCGAAAATATTGATATCGGTGGTCCGAGCTTAATCAGAGCATCGGCAAAAAATTATTTTCATGTTTCCATCCTTACTAATCCAAATCAATACGAAACTTTCATTAAAGAATTAAATGAAGGCGAAATAAATATTGAGACCAGGAAAAAACTTGCTGTTGAAGCTTTCTCTCACACATCTTATTATGATACGTACATTGCCAATTATCTCGAGAATAAATTAGAAGTTGAGTCCAATTACTTTAGATTGAATTATCCCATACAAAAGAAGCTGCGATATGGGGAAAACCCTCATCAAAATGCGGTTATATATGGGAACTTTGAAGATTACTTTGAGGTATTTTTTGGGAAAGAAATTTCACACAATAATATTTTAGATTTAATGGCGGCCACTCAATTAGTCGAGGATTTGGGTGCAAACTCATGCGCAATAATTAAGCACATGAATCCGGCTGGAGCCTCTGCCTTACAAAACCCAGTTGATTCCTACACTAATGCATTAAAGTGTGACCCGGTTTCAGCATTTGGAGGAATAGTTGCTATAAATGGTAGAATAGATGTAGATTTGGCAGAGAAATTGAACGATATATTTCTTGAAATCGTTTGTGCAACTGACTTTACGCCAGATTCAATCAAAATCTTAACAAAAAAGAAAGATAGACGATTGATTAGGCTGAAAAAGTCTATCTCGCATGAAAAAATTTCCTATAGAAATATTCCTGGCGGTATTTTAGTCCAAGATGCTGATAGAGTTACACTCAATAAAGATAAATTAAAATTCGTTACGGACATTAAACCGGATCAAAGACAATTAGAGGATTTACTATTTGCATGGAGCGTAGCAAAGCATACTAAATCAAATGCTATCATATTTGCAAAGAATAAGTCAACATTAGGAATCGGTGCCGGGCAAATGTCACGATTAGACTCATCAAAAATAGCAGCATTAAAGGCACATCAGCAAGGATTAGATCTCAAAGGTTCGGTAGCGGCTTCTGATGCGTTTTTTCCTTTTGCTGATGGATTATTGGAAATAATAAATTGTGGTGTTGAAGCAGTAATTCAACCGGGTGGTTCTGTTCGCGATAACGAAGTTATTAAAGCAGCCAATGAAAATAAAATTTCAATGGTTTTTACCGGAATCAGACATTTTAAACATTAAGAGGAACAATGGGTTTATTTGACTTTTTTTCAACTGATCTTGCTATTGATTTGGGCACCGCCAATACCCTAATCTATGTAAAGGGCAAAGGCATTGTTCTAAATGAACCTTCAATTGTTGCCTTCGATAAAAATTCTAAAAAAATAATAGCGCTTGGCAATAAAGCTAAAGAGATGCAAGGCCGTGAGCATAAGGAAATTCGTGTTAGCCGCCCGATGCGCGATGGTGTCATCGCGGATTTTGAAATTGCTGAAGGAATGATCAGAGCATTTATTAAGAAGGTTAGGGCCAATGCAATTACTACGAGACGAGTTGTAATTGCGGTACCAAGCGGTGTAACTGAAGTTGAAAAAAGGGCAGTAAGAGACAGTGCCGAACACGCGGGTGCAAAAGAAGTCCATCTTATTGCAGAACCAATGTCCGCTGCTATAGGAATTGGAATTGATGTTGATGCTCCTGTAGGTAATATGATTATTGACATTGGCGGTGGAACTACTGAAATTGCTGTAATAGCGCTATCAGGAATTGTTAATGAAGAATCCATTCGTATTGCCGGCGATGAAATGAATTATGCTATAATGCAGTTCTTTAAAAAAAATCATAACATACTTATAGGAGAAAGGACATCTGAGGCAATTAAATGTGAAGTTGGTTCAGCAGTGCCGCTTAAAGAAGAAATTACTATTCAAGTGAAAGGACGCGATTTGGTTGGCGGCGTTCCTAAAACAACAGAAGTGAGTTCTGTTGAGATTAGAGAAGCTTTGAACGAATCAATTATTCAGATTGTTGATGCAGTCAAGCAATCACTGGAGAGGACTCCGCCCGAACTCTCCGCAGATATTCTTGATCGGGGTGTTATGATTACAGGTGGTGGTGCATTACTTAAAGGATTGGATGAAAGAATTCGAATGGAAACAAATTTGCCAGTGCATGTTGCAGAAGATCCTTTAACTGCAGTTGTTCGCGGTGCCGGTAAAGTTATTGAAAACTTAAATTACTATTCAAAGGTATTAATTCGAAATAGAAGATATTAATGCTTCGATTTATATTAAGCGTTTGGGGGAATTTCAAAGAATATTTAATCCTCATTCTTCTTCTGGTCATAAGTTTCATTAGTCTTTCCTTAAATCAAAATCCGGCTATCAAAAAAATTAGGGCAATTGCATTCGGAAGCTTTGCCGCTTCAACCGCTATTCTATCCGACATAGTTAACATTGCAAAAGTAAAAAGTGAAAATGAACGGCTTCGTGAAATTAATGCTGAACTTATGCTTCAGGTAAATAAATTGCGTGAGTACGGTGTTGTTAATGAAAACTTGAGAAAGCTAATTGGTTTAAAGGATACTGTAAAATATCCTTTGATACCTGCACTTACAGTATCAAAATCTTTTACTATAACACAGGGTACAATCACTCTTAATGCTGGATCTGAGAATGGTGTATCTCCGGGAATGCCAGTAATAAATGAAAAAGGTTTGGTTGGAATAATATATGCAACCTCAAGGGATTATTCTATAGCAAAAACATTAAAAAACTTTGAGCTTAAATTAGTTGTTAAGGATGAACGAAGCAGAGTTGACGGAGTTCTGAAATGGAATGGAGAAAGTTTAGCTATTATAAACGTTCCTAAAACGTATGATATAGAACGCGGTGATCGTATAATTTGTTCAGAACTTAGTTCAATTGTTTCGTTACCAATTCCAATCGGTGTTGTAGTTGGATTACACGATGTTCAAACTGGAATTTTCAATTCTGTGGAAATAAAAGCTTATGCCGATTTTTCAAGAATTGAAAATGTTTTTATAATTGGCATAGTCGAAAGCAAACAAAAGAACGATCTCGAATTAAATTTCTTTAAGAGATAGTATTGATGCGTAATTTATACATTTTTGCAATAATACTTTTTTTCCCGATACTCCTTCTGCAATCAACGCTTATACCTCTGATATCTATTGCCGGTGTTATTCCAGATATTATTCTAATATTATTAGTTTACTTCACATTACGGACGGGACAAATTCATGGAACCGTTTTGGGCTTTATTTATGGTTTTCTTTTGGATATGATAACCGGTAATATTTTTGGTAGCGCGATGATCTCCAAAACAATAAGTGGATTTGTAACAGGATATTTTTACAATGAAAATAAGCTTGATATTTACTTTAAATCAGTTGATTTCTCTCTCATCGTTTTATTAAGTTCCACAATAGATTCATTTATTTTTTCCTTCTTTTCATCAGTTGAATTAGAAAAAAGTATTATACTTAGATTTTTTGAACAAGGCATGTTTCCAGGAATTTACACAGCAGTAATCAGTTTAGTATTAGTAATGTTTCATCCAAGGAGAACTCCCTTTTGAGAATTCCGAATATTGGTTCAATCCAAAGAAGCACATTAATTTATTTTGTAATACTGGCATCATTCTTCATGCTGGCAACACGATTGTTTTTGATGCAAATTGTACAGCAGGAAGCTTATGATGAAAAATCCGCCGATAACAGTATAAAACCTATTGAGCAAATTCCATTAAGAGGAGTTTATTTCGATCGAAATGGAGAGGTGATTGTTAGTAATATTCCGGCTTATACTCTCCGTACACTGCCTGCTGAATATGATACAAGCTTAAATAAAATTTTAGAAACTATTATAGATGTCGAACCGGGTTTCATATCAAAAATTATTCGCAATAATAGAATCTACTCCAAGAATATTCCCCTGCGAATCAAAAGAGGAATAGACTTTAAATCCGTTGCTTGGCTTGAAGAAAATTCTGAACAACTTCCCGGAGTTAGTTACGTTGTAGAAATGCAGCGTGGATATCCCGATGGTATTGTTGGTTCACATGTATTTGGGTATACAAAGGAAATATCTCCCGAACAATTAAAACGGGAAAACGAGTATTACAATCCTGGCGATTATGTGGGTCATAACGGTTTAGAAAAACAATACGAAAAAATTGTTCGCGGTATTAAAGGATATAATTATATACTCGTTGATTCAAAACGAAAAGAAATTGGAAAATATAAAGATGGTTTAGAAGATGTTTCTTCCATTAAAGGGCATGACCTTCTTCTTTCGATTGATGCAGATGTACAAAGAGTTGCAGAACAAGAATTAAAGGGTAAAAGTGGAGCAGTTGTAGCCATAGAACCAGAAACAGGCGAAATTCTCGCTCTTGTTAGTGCACCTGATTATGATCTTAAACAGTTTTCATATGTAACAAGCCGTGAGTACTTACAAAACTTGTACAATGATCCTCTTAAACCATCTTTTAATCGAGCAACAATGTCGGTTAAACCGGCAGGATCAACATTTAAGATTATGGCCGCAATTGCTGCGCTTGAATTAGGGGTTATAACTCCTTCAACAACTATTTATTGCGGTGGTGGTTTTACATTCGGAAGATTTTTTAAATGCCATGGAGGGTCGCATGGGTCGCTTAATGTTATTCATGCTATAGAAAAATCATGTAATACTTTTTTTTATAATCTCATTTATAAAATCGGATTGGACAAATGGGCTGAATACGCTGAAAAGTTGGGATTTAACAAAATGACTGGAATTGATATTGGTGAAGAAGTTCCGGGTTTTATTCCCAATTCGAAATACTACGAAAAGATTTACGGATCCAATTGGCCGAGAAGCATTATGGCAAGTTTAGCTATTGGTCAAGGTGAAGTCAGCGTTACTCCTCTTCAACTGGCACAATATGTTGCCTTAATTGCAAACAATGGCAATTCTTTTGTTCCTCATGTTGTAAAGGGATATATTGATGACGCTACAGGGCAGTTAGTTTCATCCAAATTTAAAGAAATAAAGACCGGGATAGACCCGAAAGTATTTGATATTGTGAAAGAAGGAATGTTTTT
>Ga0214473_10011030_pt1 | contig 10616 bp, 10 predicted proteins | sample RVTome_7_FD_203509 | JGI IMG/M metagenome (GOLD analysis project Ga0214473, IMG submission 203509) | Soil microbial communities from uranium-contaminated site in the Upper Colorado River Basin, Wyoming, United States - RVT98D197 | ecosystem: Environmental > Terrestrial > Soil > Contaminated >... | reverse complement strand
CTTAATTGGCTTTGGCTTATGGGGTTTGAACTGGGCGCGGCGCAGTCTGGTGGTGCGCGCGGTTGGGGATGTGGTTCTCGATCTGCGGACACGCGCTTTCCGAGCCGCGGCCGAGCATGATCTTTCCTTTTACGATCAATTTTCATCGGGGCGCATTGTTTCCCGGATCACCTCCGATACCAATGACTTCGGTCAACTGGTCGTCATCGTCACAGACGTTGGCTCACAGATCGTACAAGCTGTCATCCTGGGCATTGTGCTGTTCCGCACCGACTTGCGGCTTTCGTTAATGCTCATGGCTTTTTTGCCAGTCATCTTTGGGATCGCGGCAGGCTTCCGGGTGCTCGCTCGCCGGGTCACCAAACGTGGGATGAAGGCCATGGCAAACGTCAACGCCGCGATCAAAGAGACCATCAGCGGGATTTCCATCGCTAAGAACTTTCGTCAGGAAGAAAGCATTTTCAATTCGTTCGATGAATCAAACCAGCAGTCTTATCGCGTCAACATCCAGCGCGGCTTTGTGCTCTCGTTAGTCTTCCCCACGCTCAATGCCCTGGGCGGGATCTTTGTCGCCATCCTGATTTACGTGGGTGGTTTTAGCGCGGCGCAGGGTATCGTCTCTGTGGGTGCGTGGTATCTCTTCATCATGAGCCTCGACCAGTTCTTCTTCCCCGTGCTCAACCTCTCCGCGTTCTGGTCGCAAATCCAGGCTGGACTTTCCGCTGCTGAACGTGCTTTTGCTCTCATTGACGCAGACCCGAATGTCGTTCAAACGGATAATCAGGATGTGCCGCCGTTAAAGGGAACCATTCACTTTGACGACATATCTTTTCGCTATGTGGATAACGAACCGGTTCTGACTCACTTCAACCTGCTCGTACAACCTGGAGAGACTCTTGCCCTTGTGGGACATACCGGCGCGGGCAAGTCGTCCATTGCGAAGCTGGTCGCGCGCTTTTATGAATATCAAGAGGGACGATTGCTGATCGACGGACACGATGTCCGGACGTTTGACCTGGCGCAGTATCGCCGTCAGTTGGGGATCGTCTCACAGGTGCCCTTCCTGTTTTCAGGCACTGTGGCCGATAACATCCGTTATGCCGCGCCTGATGTGACCGAGGATGAGATGCTGAGCATGGCGCGTGAGATCGGAGACGGTGAATGGCTGGAAACGCTTCCAAACGGTATCCAGACCGAAGTCGGGGAAAGAGGCGGACGCCTCTCGATGGGGCAGCGTCAGCTCGTGGCACTGATGCGAGTCCTGATGCAGAAGCCCGCCATCTTCATCCTGGATGAAGCGACTGCCAGTATCGATCCCTTCACCGAATGGCAGATCCAGCAGGCGCTGAATCTCATCCTGAAGAATTCGACGAGCATTTTGATCGCACACCGTCTTTCCACTGTAAAGGCGGCGGATCGCATCGTCGTGATGGAAGAGGGAAGCATTATCGAAGAGGGGAATCACAACGGGCTGCTCGAACGCGGTGGACATTATGCAACGCTGTATAACACCTACTTCAGGCATCAGTCGCTTGATTACAGACCCCCCGGGATTGAGGAGCTGGTTGCCTATAAACTGGGTTTGACAATTGAACCAGACAAGCCGAAGAAAAATTGAGAGGATTGCGCAGCAAAACAATTTTCGGAGAAAACGTATCGCTTTTCCTCCATCAGGGTTAAGCATGATACCAATTGAGCGGGGTGATCCCGCCACAAGCTCGATGACTGAGGGGCCCTTATGCCTCACGAAACAAAAGTACAGCATCTGACCGTGGAGGATCTTGCCCAGAGATGTGCGCAAGAGACGGATCTTTATTTCGCCCATCGAGATTATGATTCCAGCTACTGTTTTGAGTTGTTCCGACGAGCAATCCGGAGCAAGGATGAGCGCGCGCTGGAGGTGGTGATTATTCAGTACCAACCTTTGGTAGCCCGATGGGTGGACAGATGGATGGACAAACATCCTGATTTTCCGTCAGTCAATGAAGAGGCGCAGGATTTCATCGCCCAGGCCTTCGAACGGTTCTGGGTTTCCTTCACCTCTGCCAAGTTCGACAAGTCTCAGAGTCTGGCAGCCGTGCTTCGATACCTGCAGATGTGCGTGAACGGTGCCATCACAGATGCCTGGCGCAAACTACGTCACGTCCAGCTGGAGCAAATAACCGGGGATGAAGACCAGGAGTTTGCTGAACCGGAGCCAACGCCGGAAGAGCTGCTCCAACGAGATGAGTTTTGGCAACTCATCAAGAAGAAGTCGAAGGATCCAAAAGAGTATATCGTAGTGTATGCCTCATTTAGTCTCGCCCTATCGCCCCGCGAGATCCTTGCTGAGTATCCGGACGAATTTAGCGATATAAAAGAAATCTACCAGTACAAGGCAAATTTACTGGAACGCCTTGAACGTGACGAGGAAATCAAAGAATTTGTTCGACGACGATGACCGAAAAAATCAAAATCCTGCGTTTATGGTTAGTGAAGGCCAGTGGTTTATGTCCGCCGGGCGGGACTCGCGGCGGCATCGGCCATCTGCCATTCCAGATCGGAGGTAGCTTTGGCTAACCAGATGAAAGGCAGCTTATGAAATGTATCTCTTCGCCTGCGCTGGATGATACCCAAATAGCACGTTATGTAGATGGCGAAGCGGATGATTCAGTAGTGGCTCACATTAAAGAGTGTCCCTTTTGCAGCCAAAGGGCCAACCAATGGACTGTTTTGCAGAACCGTTGGAAAGAACAATTATATAGACTTACCTGTCCCACACCCATGGAATTGGGGGATTATCATCTGGGATTGTTGCCGGCACCGCAAGTGTTGGTTGTAGCGCAGCACCTGCGTGAATGCCCGCTTTGCAGGCGCGAGGTTGCAGAATTGAAGGATTTTTTAGACGACCTGGCTCCAAGAGATAATTTGCTGGGAACAGCGAAGGTACTCATCGCTTGGTTAGCGGGTGGACCTGGAAAGCAAAGTAAGAATGGTTTTGTTCCCTCCGGTGTGGCACTCCGCGGCGAAGCGAAAGGTCCGCTCATATTTGAGGCTGAGGATATTGTGATTACCCTGGATGTTCAACCAAATCCCAATGGGCAAGTATCTATTCAGGGTCAAGTCGCTGCAGATGATCAGGATCAATGGACGGGCGCAGTCGTTAGAGTGTTGCAGGTTGACATGCCAGGATTGACTACCTCTCTGGACGATTTAGGAGCGTTTGGCTTTGCGGAAGTTCGTCCCGGTTCGATCCAGCTCAAGATCACATCACCTACCGGTATTGAAGTACAGATTCCGAATATCGATATTGCCCTCTGAAAGAGAACCATGAGCACTGTTATGGAAAGGAACAACCACTTGGAACAATGGTTGGCGGACGAAATTCCGTCTAATTTGCTTTTAACTCCTTTACCAGATTCAATTGCACACGAAGTGGTCGAGCGTCTTAAACAGGAAGCTGATCGGTATTGGCTCATAGATCCCAACCGTTCTCTTGAACTAGCTACCAGAATTGAAGCCATCGGCCAAGCCCGGAAGGATGTTGGTCAAATCGCTTTAGGATTAATGGCTCAAGGTGATGCTCTGAAGTTCTTGGGGCGTATGGAGGAAGCTTGGGAGGCGATCGAACAGGCTGGGAATTTGTTTCAATCGATTGGTGATGAAGTCGGCTGGGCGCGTACTCGTATTGGTCGCCTATATCTTGGCGTGAAACTAAACCGTGTTTCAGATATCTTGGTCGAAGCCGAACATGCTCGTGCAATTTTCCTCCGTTACGGTGAGGACGAGAAGCTCATGCGACTGGCTATGAACACTGCCCTAGCCTACACCTGGCTAGGCAAGCTGGAGGATGCACTAAGTTTATATCATTCTGCTTTGGGAATTGCTGAAACACTGGGAGAAATTGGTCGCCATTATTTCGGCCAGCTCTACTTGAACATTGGCCTTACCTATGAAATGCTTGGCGATTTTCGTCAGGCTTTGGCATACTACGAACGTGCCCGCGCCTGTACGACAGATGCAAACGAAACCAGAAATAATGCCTTACTTGAAATTAATATCGCTCTAATCGCCAGGGCACAGGGTAACTACCCGCGTGCCCTGGATATGCTCTATAGTGTAATAGCGCAAGTTGGCAACGAATTGCCCTGGGAAACCACCGTTGCAAAACGAGATGTGCTTGAATGTTATCTCGAGCTAAACCGCTATCCTGAAGCGCGGGAATTGGCACGGCAGGTGGTCGCGGAATACCGAACTTTCAACGCTCCCTATGATCTTGCGCGCACCCTTCTGCATATGGCCACAGCCGAGGCAGAGGGTGCCAATTATGCCGACGCCAATGCTGCAGTTGAGGAAGCCGAGAAAATATTTCATTCTCTGGGAGCAACATCCTGGGTGGCGACCACCCAACTATTTCGTGGCCAGATAGCATTAAAAGAAGGTGATGTTAAGACGGCTTATCGAGGAGCTAGTGCCGCGGCGCTTTGTTTCAAATCTGTTGGGCAACAGGTAAACTATTCAAAGGCTAGTCTGTTACAAGGGCAGGCCCTGGCCGAAATGACGGATAATGCAACTGCAGCTAAGGCGGGTGCCAGTGCCTTACGTATTGCTCAACGCTACAATGTTCCTTCACTGCGCTATGGGGCCCATCTACTCCTTGGGCGGGTGGGCGAAGAAGAAGGCCAGACTACGCGCGCCATGCGTCATTATCAGGCAGCGGCTGCCACGGTCGAGCGTGTCCAACGCGGACTATCCATCACATTGAGGCCTGGATTTTTGGAAGATAAAGGTGAAGCCTTGCGCGCGCTGATCGCACTCCATCTACGTGCTGGTCAGGCGGGAAATGCTTTTGAGACCCTGGAGCGTGCCAAATCACAAGTCCTCTTAGGTTATCTTACAAACCGGGAAAGTTTGTATTGGATGCAGGACGATCCTCGCGGGTTGGCACTGATGGAGGAGCTAAATCGCTTGCGGGGCGAGCATCAATGGTTCTATCGGCTGGCACATGAGTATCCCAGAGATCCCGAACGTCCAAGCACCATCCAGCCGGAACAGGCCCTGGTGGAAATTGCAGTTCGCGAGCGCCGGATGCGCGCGATCACCGAGCAATTGTATTTACATGGCGGTGGTAGCAGACAGGTAAACCCCGCGCCGACCCCATCTTTGAAAGACATTCAGCAAACCTTAAGCGAAGAAACTTGGTTGGTGGAGTTTTATAACGATGGTACGCAATTATGGGCGTTCATTCTCGATGGGCAAAAGCTCGCTGTTCATTGTTTGCCAGTGACAGTGGATCGGCTGAATCAATTGTTGGCCCAGCTTCAAGCCAATGTAGCCGCCGCGCTCCAGGTTGATCCACTAACCATAAGCGCTCGCAGGCTTACTTCATCTGTGCAACGTATTTTGCAACGCTTGTATTCTCTGTTGATCGCGCCATTGGGATTTTCCCTAGGTAGGAGACAACGATTGGTTATCGTCCCATACGGTGTGTTGCATTATCTTCCTTTTCATCTGCTCTATGATGGCTCGGAATATCTGGTCGAAAAGTATGAGGTAGTGATCCTGCCTGCATCAGGCCTGGCAACCCGCCCTGGCATCCGCCAAAAGCCGGGCGCGCTGATCCTGGCGCACTCGTGGGATGGGCGATTGCCTCATACACTGGCTGAGGCACAGATCGTGAAAAAGCTTTTCGGTGGTGAGTTGTACGCCGATGAAATGGCACATCGTTTGGTTTTAGAGGCAGCGCCTTCCCAAATCCTGCACATCGCAGCACACGGACAGCACAGATTAGACCAGCCGGATCTGTCGTATTTGCAGCTAGCAGATGGACAGCTCTATGCCGATGATTTGCTACAACAGAATCTGGGGTATGAGCTTGTCACCCTGAGCGGCTGTGAAACCGGCCGGGCGAACGTTTCAGGTGGTGACGAGTTGATCGGGCTCGGGCGCGGCTTTTTATACGCAGGTGCCGGCGCATTGCTGGTCAGCCTGTGGAAAGTAGCGGATACCCACACACTGAATTTCATGGAGTGTATGTACCAGGCTTTGCGCGCAGGCGCATCCAAATCCGAAGCAATGCGTAAGGCGCATCGGGAACTGCTATCCCAAGATCGTCAGCTTCACCCAGCATTCTGGGGCGCGTTTCAATTAATCGGCGATGATTGTCCTCTGTCCACATTTAATGAGCGGGTTTAAGACTGGAACAAGACTGCGATCGCGGATCGCTTCCAGCACCTGAAAGGAGCCTCCCATGCCTGACTCTTCTCCAAAATATCAGTCGATGTATTTTCAACCGAACCAGTTTTCCCTCTTCCTTAGCCATCCGAATTTGGACTGGCAGAAAGAAGGAGACCCTGATGGATCAAATCCTCCGAAGCTTGATCCATTGATCAATGATCTTGTAGACAGAAGCACTAAAATCATGCAGGGCTTTGATGGGTTTAAAACAGCAAGACTCTCCCGGGCAAACACGCATAATTTTGAGGCTGTGCCAGGTATGAGTGAATGTTATGCCTCAAAACTGAGTACATCAAGAAGCCCAATAACCACACCGCGCGGCAAGTCATCCCTTGTTTTTGTAAACATTGAAGATGGAGAGGACGACCAGATTAAGCTCTTTCGAATGATCACCGGGCTTGAGGCAGAATTAAGTGGAAAACCGGTGGGCAACGGACTGACGCTTGAAGCTGTATCGCCCAACTGGCTTGTAAGAGGTGTGTCAGAAGGCAGTGGAACGGGTGGTCCGGGCGGCTGGCCGGTGGCTTATCGAGGCGCACCCGAACTGGCACCGTTTCAGATCCGCAATCTCAGGGTCAGAAATCGCTTGATCGATGAGGTGATTCTCTGGGTCAGGGCATTCCTGGCCGAAACATTTGGGGCATCCAGGCCGCAAATACAAACCTTACAGGACATTGTTACGAACACCAATAAGGGTAAAGACGTACATGTTATCATCCTGGATTCTGTTCCTACGTCCGACACCCAAAGCGCTTATTTGCAGTATAAGGACAGACATCCATTAATTAACTCCTTGTTGAAGCCTGATGGACGGCTGACCTTGTACCGACTCGATCCTGCAATAAAGACAAAAATCGAAGGGCTGATGTCAATTGGACACGACTATGACATGTCAGATCACGGTCTGTTTATAGCAGGCATCATCCATACGATTGCCCCATGTGCCAAGCTCCATCTGGTCGAGGTCCTTAACTGCTATGGAATGGGCAGTCCCGAGAGCATTATCACGGGCATGAAGAAAGCGCTTGAGATCATGCAGATCAAACCAGAAGACTCATTCGTTGTCAATTGCAGCCTTACAGTTGATCTCCCCCAGGAGGCTGGGCATCTCTATGCAAGAGCTTACGACAGCGCGAGTTGCTTTGTTGACTTTTTCACACAAGCGGATAGAGAATTGGAAAAAGATATTCTTAAAAAATTGCTTGAGCCGCTATGGATTAAGCGCCAGAGAAGCTGGCTGGAGCATCTCTGCGATACTATTTATGCCAAAAAATCGCGTGTAATTGCCGCGGCGGGGAATGATCGCAAACCAGGACAGGAAGTTGCCCCTCAGGCTCGCATCCCGGCAGCATTGGAGAGTGTTCAAGGAGTAGGAGCCCTTCCGAGAACTGCATTACGTTTGCAAAGCGGCAGGCGCAGGACTTCCAGCTATTCTAATGTGGCAGACACCCCCGGTCACATCGGTATTGCCACCCTGGGTGGCGAGGCAGGCGAAGAGCAGGGTCTTCTTGGACTTTATCTGGGGAAATTCCCTGGAGGCGAACCGAACAACACAAATTGGGCCTGGTGGCCTGGAACGTCTTTTGCCACACCCATAGTGAGCGGCATAACGGCACTTGGCCTTAGCGACCTGGTTCAGTCAGCGACTGCGGCACCTGGCGCGCGCAGCCGTCAGGATGCACAACAGGCGATTGATAATATGTATCGCACACAAAAAATAATCCAGGAGAGCAGAGGTGAGAGCGAAGTGGATATTTTGGATATCATACAAGGATAGCCTCTCTAACTAATTATCTCACTGATTGTGCTGTTTCGTTACATCACTGAAAGCCCCTGCTTCCCGGCCAGGGGCTTGATTTTTTAATTCTTGTATTCATACCTGAAAACCAGCCCTCGCTCCGTTTAAGAAATTGAGATAGACAATCACGAACAGAAAGGAGCCACCATGAATACTCGTATGAAGACAGATATCTGGATTTCCTACCTGGTGATTGTACTTGGTCTAGCTGCTGTGACAAGCACAATTAGCGCCATCATTCTGATGATGATGGATCAGCCTATTCCCGAGCTCCTCATTGCATTGGGATCGGTGGCACTGGCTGGTTGGGCCAGACTGTTGATCTCACCCTTGAACCGAGTGTAATTGGATCAATGCAGATAACTTCCTTCCGCCCCTGGCCAACTCGCCAGGGGCTTTCTAATTTTCATTTTTATGCCTGAAATTCGGCGCCTTCCTCGTTTATAGAGATAGGAATGTCGTACAAGCACCACCGCACAACAGGAAAGTACAAGATCAGGAGTTATCATGCCAGAAAATTTAGGGATCGGTTTGTTCGTCCTTGGAGCAGTTCTAATATTGATTGCTTTGGTGGGCGGGAAATTCAAAATTTTCGTTGCTGAGGTGTCCCCCGCTGTCACCAGTCCTTTCATCCGGATCATCGCCTTTGCCCTGGGAGTGATGTTTATCCTCCTATCTTTGAATCCAACGATGATTTCTGCTGCCTTGGCAGCAGTTACAGATACACCGCCGCCTGTCGCCACTGAAAGTCCTCAATCAATTCCACAACCTACACAAACAAGTGTACAGCCAATCCAAATTAGTCCAGAGCCCACTCAAACGAGTCTACCACCCACTGTCATCTACGATACTCCTACACCCCCAGGGCTCAGCCCTGCTGAGTTTGTTATTTCCTACTGGCAAAACGTGAGCGATGGCAGATATGAGAATGCATGGGCACAGTTGTCTCCTGGATTTCGGCAAGCCAAACATAATAATGACTATTCTGCTTATGTATATGGCTACCAGCAGATGAATCTTTGCCGCATCGTAGTCAGCAGTGTCAATGTAGTACAGCAGGATTTCTATTCCGCTGTTGTGACCGCGCATTTTACCTACTACACCGGAGCCCAATGCAATTCGAGTGAATATGACTTCGAAATGTGGCTCGCCTATGATGGCGCTAGTAATTCGTGGTTATTCGACAAGAACATCATCAACGAATAAGAGCCGGCTTCGCTCGAACAATTCGATTTGTTTCAGAGGAGGCTTCTTATGTTTTCAGTCTCAATGCCCGAAAATTTGCTCAAGTTTCGTTTATAGAGATGAGTAGTAAGAACAAGAAAGGAGTTGACATGAAAAACCATATCCATAATGACGTTTGGCTCTACCGCATGATTGTCGTGGTGCTTGGCTTAACCGTGGTGGCGACGATCGTTGGCGCAATCGTATTGGCAATGACGGGCCAATCTACACCGGAGGTTATCGTTGCATTGGGATCCGCAGCGATTGGCGGCCTGGCCGGACTGTTAGCTCCCTCACCTGTAAACCGATAGTCATTGGGACGAGCAGAGTGATTGACTTTGAAGCCCCGGCTGTCTTTGTCCGGGGCTTCGTTCTTCTCTGGTTTCGATCCCTGAAAATTGATGGATTTTTTTATTGATGAATAAGAATGAGGAGTATCTCACCATGTTTCGGAAAGTCCTGATTATCTTTCTAATGGCCCCGCTCCTGATAGGCGCAGTGGTCACTGAGACTTCCTTGCCCGTTCTGTTGCTGATGGTCAGCCTGCTCTTAATTGCCCTGGCTGCCTCCTCAACACGCGATGAACAGCCAGACTGAAGAATTAATGGAGGTTGAAATGGAACAAACAAATTATGCCCGAATATATCCTCCGCCTTCGAGGAAATCGACCTTTGACGAGAATCATCAATCGAAAGGCAGGCTGCATGCCTGCAAGGCATCTCGGCGCGGCTATCAACAGGCGCGCGATCACTTGAAGCGGGCCGAGCGCGACCTGGGTGAGACAGCCGCATTTATTGCCGCTTCACTGACCACGGCGACGGCCATTCAGGCTGTGATCAGCGTTGCCAAAGATAAACTTGAGTTATCGAAAGAGGTTTTACAACTGGCGTTCCAGGGGTATGTTGCGGTGTTTATTTTGATCCTCCTGCTGGGTGCTTTCCGTGTTAGAAGCGCCATTCGCAGGCGTGCACAGGCGGAGAGGGAGATTGATCAAACTAAAAAAGGGATTTTTGAATTTTGTCCCATGGACCAATGGCCCAAGCCTGAAGAGTAGGAGTGATCCATGCACTGGGAGAAGAAAATCTGTTTTCGCATCACGACACGCCGTATCATAGGCGCAATTCTGGCAGTGAGCACTGTGGCGAATTTGGTGATTGTGGGGGCAGTATTTGGGGCTGACCCTCCCCCAGCCGCTCCCACGATGACTCCGGTATTGACCACTCCTCTCTCGACGATCACGTCCACCATCCCTACTTCAACAGCCGGAGAGGTATTCACCTCGACTCAAACACCTGGCACCACCCCGACCGATTCGATTACCCCAACACAGATCTCGATAGACCCGACCACATGGATCCCGTGCCTGAAGAGGTTTTAT
>Ga0214473_10011027_pt1 | contig 10618 bp, 10 predicted proteins | sample RVTome_7_FD_203509 | JGI IMG/M metagenome (GOLD analysis project Ga0214473, IMG submission 203509) | Soil microbial communities from uranium-contaminated site in the Upper Colorado River Basin, Wyoming, United States - RVT98D197 | ecosystem: Environmental > Terrestrial > Soil > Contaminated >... | reverse complement strand
GGCAGGCGGCCCTCACTTCCTCGTGGGTCAGGGTCTTGGCCACGATCTCCGGACCAATCCCCGCCGGATCTCCAATCGTCAGTCCCAAGAACGGACGAAACAGCTCGCGCGCGCGCATAGGCCCCTCAAAGCGAGCGGATCATAGCACAAACCGCTTCCTTGCCCTAGCCTTTTCTGGTATAGTGACTCCGCATCACAGCGTCTTGTACAGCTCCCCTGATGTATTAGCCCTGTTGCCGCCCGTGGACGTTTGCGCCTCGTTGACGAGGCGCCATGCCCAGCCGTCGAACGATGAAGGTCGGTCTAACCGGTTTAGGAAAGGAGGCAAGAATGCGCCCGATGAAACGACTTATGGTATTCCTCGTTGCCGTCCTGACGGTCACTGGGTTCGTGCTCCAGGCGTGCGCCCCCACGGCCACCCGCGAGAGCACCGGTGAGTATCTCGATGACTCCGCCATCACGACCAAGATAAAGACGAAACTTCTGGGGGATCCCGTGGTGAGCGGTTTCGCGGTGTCGGTGGAGACCTTCCGGGGACGGGTGGTTCTGTCAGGGTTTGTCAACTCTCAGACCCAGATCGATCGGGCGGTCGCCTTGGCCCGAGAGGTTTCGGGTGTTCGAGAGGTGCAATCGGCCCTGGTGATCAAGAGCAAATAGGCGATCGACCGGGATTCCGCTTCGTCGGCGCTCGGGTCCTTTACATGGTCTCAGGGGCCCGCAGTCGCGCGCCGTGCGCTGGCTGCTGGGTTGCTGACCTGGTTATCATAGCTTCTGATCGCCGTCTATGGTATCTGAACAGTCTTTCAGAAGCCCGGGACCAGCAGGGTTATGAAGTCCATCTTCTGCTTCCCTTGCCCCAACTCCTGTCTCCCTTATTTCCGAGCTTTTAAGAAGCCTGCCACACAACAGATGGTCGCAGAAGCAGGGGGATTCATGGGAGTATCCGACCAATGGCGCGGTCTGACGCTTCGCTTGTGAAGATGAAATGAGAGAGGCGCTACAGACAGTCCAGGCATTGATCGGGCAGGCGCTCGACCTGCTCTTCGCGCTCGGTGACTTCCTGCGGACATCGTCTGTGTCTCTGCCGGTCTCAGCCTTCGTAGGGGTGGTCCTCGTCGCGTTCTTGCTGGGTTTGTTACTCGGCCGGGTCTCGAAGCCGAAGGATCGTGGGGTCGTAGAGAGTTCAAAGGAATGGAGGGATGAGCGAGTCGTGTTGGATCTGGAGACGTTGACGCCGCTTGGCGTCTCTGCAGAGGCAGAGGCGAAGGTGATGGATATCTCTCACCTCCAGGCTGAGGAGACAGCCCAAGGAACTCCTCCGGGCCTCATGGATAAGCAGCCGCGACCGGAAGCCGCGCCACAACGATGACGCGAAGCCCCACCTTAGGTCTCTGTTCTCCTGGGGTCATTTATTCCCCTCGATCCCTCCTGCGACAGACACGGGAAAGACCAACCTGGATTTTCTTCTTGACACATCAACTCGACTTTTTCTAGCATATTACACAATAACGTTATTGTCAGTATTACAGTTCAGCCTATTCTTTCCCTCTTTCCGCAGTTCTTTTTCTACTCTTCAAGCTGCCTTAGTCTCGCGACCGCGATCGGCCGCTGAATCCTCACCAAAACAGCGTTTGGATTTCAGCGACTGAAGGTCATGAAGCTGGAAGGAGAAAGATACGGCGTTTATCTTCGATCGATTACGGCGACATGTCCTTCCATTCTTACGGATGATGGGACCTTTCGGAACATGAATCAAATTTTTTCTTGACAATTGTCGCCTCGCCGGGATATATGGTTACCAAATGGACCTTCTAATGTCATCCTCTCGAATGAAACGCCGTTCTCTGCGAGCGGGGGCGCGGCGGCAAGACTTTTTTGATGAGATGGAGTGGTCGTTTTCCCGCCCACAATATTGCCCCATCGTGCGATGAAAAGCCTCTATCCAGGCGCTGTCCAGTGACCTGTTCTTCACAAGGGTAGCATGCGAACAAGGCGAGGGAGGGGATCCTTAGATGCCTGATGTGAGCTATCGGCCATGTTTTGCATGGTCGGAGAGGAGGCAGAGATGACAGTCTCAAGGCGTGGCTTTTTGAAGGTGTCTGCGGCCACTACCGCAGGCGCCGCCGTCGGAGGATTGGCGGGCTTCGGCCTCGATATGAAGCCGATTCATGCCTATGCCCAATCGCTGCGCATCAAGGAGGCGAAGGTAGTGCCCTCGGTCTGCCCATACTGTGCAGTCGGGTGCGGGCAGCTCATCTACGTTCAGGACAACAAGATCACCCAGATCGAGGGGAATCCCGACTGTCCTCACACCCTGGGCGCCTTGTGCCCGAAGGGCCAGGCCACCTACCAGCTCTCCATTAACGAGGCCAGGCCCACGAAGGCGATGTACCGGGCGCCAGGCAGCGACCGATGGGAGGAAAAACCCCTCGACTGGATGATGGACCGGATCGCTCACCTCTACAAGAAGACGAGGGATCGCAGCTTCGTCGAGAGCGAGAAGGGAATCACGGTCAATCGCTGCGATGGCCTGGCCTCCCTGGGGTCGGCCTGCGTCGATAACGAGGAGTGCTATCTCACCAGCAAGCTGAACCGATCCCTGGGGATTGTCTATCACGAACATCAGGCGCGTGTCTGACACTCGGCCACGGTCCCAGCTTTGGGAACCACGTATGGCCGGGGGGCGATGACCACCAACCTGATCGACATCCAGAATAGCGATGTGATCATGGCCACCTCCAACATGGCCGAAAATCACCCGGTCGGGTTCCGATGGGTGATGGATGCCAAGCAGCGAGGGGCCAAGCTGATTCACGTAGACCCACGTTACACCAGAACGTCTGCGCTGGCCGACCTTCACGTCCCACTTCGGTCTGGCACCAACATCGTGTTCTTCGGGGGCCTGATCCATTACGCGATGGCCCACAACAAGATACAGCGCGACTACGTGGCCGAGTACACGAATGCCTCGTTCCTGATCGACCCGAACTTCAAGGGCCCGGCTGACCTGGGAGGGCTGTTCGCCGGCTTCGACCCCACTGGGCCGAAGTACGACCGTGGCACCTGGAAGTACCAGGTAGACCCGCAGGGAATTCCGAAGCGCGACAAGAGCCTCCAGGACCCGCGGTGCGTCTACCAGCTCCTGAAGCGTCACTACGCGCGGTACACGCCGGAGATGGTCGAGCGGGTCTGCGGCATTCCCAAGAAAACGTTCATCCAGGCGGCCGCGCTGTTCTGCTCCACGGGGGCAAAGGACAAGTCCGGGAGCATCACCTACGCCCTGAACCTGACGCAACACACGAACGGGGTCCAGAATATCCGCTCGCTCTGTATGCTTCAGCTCCTGCTCGGAAATGTGGGCGTGCCAGGCGGCGGCGTGGTGGCCCTTCGCGGCCATGCCAACGTTCAGGGCGCCACAGACCTGGCGGTCCTCTACCAGGACCTTCCGGGCTATCTGGCCATGCCCCTTCGTGACGCCCATCCGACCTTTAAAGACTATATCGAGAAAGAGACGCCGAAGGCCAGCTTCTGGATCAACAAGCCGAAGTTCTTCGTCAGCCTGCTCAAAGCCTGGTATGGCGATGCGGCCACCAAGGAGACCGATTGGGCGTACGACTACCTGCCGAAACGGGCCTCGGCCGACAACTACTCGCACCAGCATATCTTCGTGGACATGCACGGCGGGAAGATCAAGGGCTTCCTGGCGCTGGGCCAGAACCCGGCCGTGGGGAGTCCGAATGCCAAGCTGGCCCGGGCAGCCATGCAGCGGCTCGAATGGCTCGTGGTGAAGGATATTTTCCTGACCGAGACGGCGGAGGTATGGAAAGCGCCGGGCACTGACCCCAAGACGGTCAAGACCGAGGTCTTCTTCCTCCCGGCCGCTCCGGCCGCGGAGAAGGATGGCAGTCTGACCAATACGATGCGGCTCGTCCAGTGGCACGCCAAGGCGGTCGATCCGCCTGGCGACGTCCGTTCCGACGCCTCGTTCCTCTACGACCTTGGCTTGCGGCTCAAGAAGCTGTACGCGGGCTCCAAGGCCAAGAAGGACCGGCCGATCCTGGACATGACCTGGAGCTACGGCGACGTGAAGGAGCCAAACATCGAGCTGGTCCTGAAAGAGATGAACGGCTTTGCCACCAGGGATATCCTGGATAAGGAAGGGAAGCTCGTTTACAAGAAGGGGCAGCCGGTCAAGGCCTTCGTGCACCTGACCGACGATGGGGCGACGGCCTCCGGGATATGGATCTACACCGGTGTTTACCCCGAGGACGGGGTCAATAAGGCTGCGTCCATGAAGCCCGCCACCAAGGAGGATTATCTGGCCCACGACTGGGGCTTTGCCTGGCCCGCCAATCGCCGCATTCTCTACAATCGGGCCTCGGCCGATCTGTCGGGCAAGCCCTGGAGCGAGAAGAAGAAGCTCATCTGGTGGGATCCCAACCAAAAGAAGTGGGTCGGTAACGACGTCCCCGACTTCAAGGCCGATCTGGCCCCGGATGCCAAAGGCGGCGACAATCCGTACATCATGCGCGCGGACGGCAAGGGGGCGCTCTTCGGCCCTCTGCTTGATGGGCCGTTCCCGGAGCACTACGAACCGGTCGAGTCGCCACAGAGAAACCTGCTCTCCCGGACCCAGAACAACCCGGTGGCCAGGATCTGGAAGGACAAACACCTGGGGAAGACGAACGAACTCGCGCCCGTGGGCTCCAAGGAGTATCCGATCGTCGTAACGACCTACCGTCTCACGGAGCATCACCTCTCCGGGGTCATGTCGCGGTACCTACCTGTGTTGGCCGAGCTGTTCGAGTCTCACTTCTTCGAGGTCTCTCACCAACTGGCGTCGGAAAAGGGAATCAAGAATGGCGAGGTCTGTACCATCATCACACCGCGCGGAAAGATCCACGTGAAGGCGATGGTGACCGAGCGGTTCCAGCCCTTCATCATTGATGGCAAGAAGGTTCACCAGATCGGCATCCCCTGGCACTGGGGATACAATGGGATCAGCAAGGGCGACGTCACCAACGACCTCTCCGCGACCGTGGGGGATCCGAACGTCTTCATTCAAGAGACGAAGGCGTTCGTCTGTGACGTTCGAAAGGGGGTGGTCTAACATGGCAAAGACCCTCGCAATGTTCACCGACACCTCTGTCTGCACCGGCTGCCGTGCCTGTCAGGTCGCCTGCAAGCAGTGGAACCAGCTCTCCATGGAAAAGCCGGAGTGGACCGGGACCTACCAAAATCACGAGAACTTCACCGAAAAGACCTGGCGCCTGGTCCGCTTCAAAGAGAAGAGGGCCGATGACGGGCGTTTGAAGTTCCTGATGATGAGCGACGTGTGCAAGCACTGCGCTCAAGCCGGGTGCCTGGAGGCCTGCCCCACCGGCGCCATTTACCGGACCCAGTTCGGAACCGTCAATGTCAATCAGGACACCTGCAACGGCTGCCGAAACTGCGTGTCGTCCTGCCCGTTCGGCGTGATCGCCTTCAACCACGAGACCGGTCGGGTCAACAAGTGCACCTTCTGTAATGACCGGATCCACAACAACATGCCGACCGCCTGTGCCAAGACCTGTCCCACGCAGTCGATTCAGTTCGGCGAGCGGGAGCAACTGGTGGCTCGCGCGAAAAAGCGGCTGGCGGAGCTGAAGGCCCAGGGCGAGAAGGAGGCCAATCTCTACGGGGTTGACGAGAGCGGCCCCCTCGGCGGCCTGAATGCCTTTTTCCTCTTGATGGACAAGCCGTCGAACTACGGCCTGCCAGAAGATCCCAAGCTGCCGCAACGCAACGTCAAGACCGACTCGGCGTTCAGCATCGGATCGGCGCTGCTCGTTGGCGCAGGTCTCTTGGTAGCCTTCCGAGAGCGTGGTGGAAACGGCGAAGGCAGAGGGGAGGAATAAGAGATGGTCCGATCGCCAGAATGGGAGATGTATATCGTCTGGTACTTCTTCCTGGGTGGGATTGCCGGTGGGTCCTATTTCACAGCGGCAATCGCCGACAACTTCGGCGGACGTCGCGACCGTGAGATCGCCAGGATCGGCTACCTCATCGCCTTGCCCCTGGTGCTGATCTGCGGGGTTCTCCTGATCCTGGATCTTGGCACGCCCTCCCGCTTTCTGAACATGCTGAAGATCTTCAAGTTCTGGAACCCGATGTCGATCGGCGCGTGGGCGGTCGGCGCGTTTGGCGCCTTCAGCTTTGCCTGCGCTCTGCTCTCGCTCAGCGACTCCGAGGAGAAGGCTGCCCTTCGGCGAAACGTCGCGAAGGTCGGCAGTTGGTTCGGGTTCTTCCTGGCCGCGTACACCGGCGTCCTCCTGTCCAACACCGCCCAGCCGATTTGGCGGGACGCACGGCTGATGGGGGCTCTCTTCTTGGCCTCCGGGGCCTCTACCGGCATTGCCTCAATCGCGGTGATCAGCTATTTCAAGGGTGCGAACCTCGGGGAAAGCTGGTCCAAGCTCAAGAAGGCCGACAGCTTCGCCATGGTGGTCGAGCTGGTCCTTCTTTTCGCGTTCGTCCTGATGCTAGGCCCTGCGGCCAATCCCTTGATCAAGGGCAGCTTCGCACTGCCCTTCTGGGGAGGGCTCGTGGCGTTGGGCTTGGTCGTCCCATTGGGGTTGAGCTTTATCAAAGGTGGTGACGGCAAGGAACGGACCGCGGGCGGCACGCTGGCCATCGCGTCTGTCCTGGTCCTGATCGGGGGCTTCCTGCTCCGATACGTCGTCATCATGGCAGGCCAGTTGTAGAGGGATTTTCGGACCACGCCTTTGTGGTGAATCACCAATAGGCTTGCTCTCGCGCTGATATCGAGGTGCGGGAGCAAGCCTTTTTCACTGGAGCGGATATGCTGCGCGGACGCCCATGGGAGGATGTCGTCGAAGCGCTTGCCGCTGTGAAGCAGCGGAGGCCGGAGTTGGAGGAGTTGGTGACCTTCTCCGAACAGCTTCTGCTCGCTCAGCACAAGGCGCCTGTCCGGGTCGATACTGACGCGCTGGACGAGAGCGTCCTGAGGAATCGCGTCCGCCGGCGGGAACCGCTTCTTCGCCGATGGGAGTTTCCAGTTGATCTCGAGTCAGCCGAATCCCTCTTCCTCGATCTCATCCAGATCGCCAGGAAGCGGGGGGATCAGGTTGAGGCCTCTGCAGCGGCGACTGAAGCAGCCCTTGAGGAAGGACGGCTCCTCCTCCGATCGCTGCTGAAGGGAGCGTTGGCCGAAGAGGGGTATGCCTATGCGGCCGCGCACGAGCACGGCCTGGACCCCGAGCTGCTCCACGCCCTGGTTGAGTGGAGCCTGCGTCCCAGCCTGGAGGCCTGCGCCGAGAAGCTTGCCGAACGCCAGAAGGGCCTTCGCTGGGAAGAGGCGATTTGTCCCATTTGCGGGTCGGCGCCGGCCTTCGCGGAACTGAGAGGAGAGGACGTCACCAGTCTCCGCTTCCTCTATTGCGGCCTTTGCGGATTCCCATGGCAGTTTCGTCGAGTCGGCTGCCCGTTCTGCGGCTGTACCGACCACAATAGACTCCGCACTCTCTTCCCTGAGGGTGACGAGCGCTGTGTACTTGAAGTCTGCGAGCAGTGCCACCGTTACATCAAGACCGTGGATAACCGCACCCATTTCGGCTTGATCCCCGAGATCGAGGTCATGGCCGCTTCTCCCCTCGACCTGGTTGCCCGTGACCGGGGGTACGTCTGATCTGATCTGCCCTTCCCCACGCCCGGCCTGTTGACCGGCGATCAGAGGGTGGATCAATGGACGCCTGCCGCCGAGGTTCCCCATGTCAGCGCCTGAACAGAAAGGTGTCAAGCGAGGCCAGGGGGAGGTCAACTACCGCGCGACCGAACGGTACCTGTGTTGCTGGAACTGCGGCCACTTTCGCGTCCCGAATGCCTGCGAGCTGGTAGACGGAACCATCCTGGCTGATCATACGTGTGACCTGTGGGCCGAGGAGTGGGGAGGGAAAAAGAGCCGGTCCGGGTTTCGTGCGGGGCGCCGGAAATATCAGGATGAGGCCTGGGCGGCCGAGGGCCAGACCTCAGAGCTGCGGCTTGTTGAACCGCCGCTCGATCCCGGCGCTTACCTCTGCCTCGGCTGCGCCGACGAGTGGTCGCTGACCTCTCGTTCCCTTGTGTTGCCTTCCTGCCCCACCTGCGGAGACTCGCGCTGGCTCGCGCTTTGAGGTGTAAGCAGATGTCGGCGCCGCCGGCACTTGCTCCTCTTTACTCGAAGGGTGACCCTGCCTTTCCAAGGTGGCGCGACCCACACGGTATTGCCTTTCCCCACAGGTTCTTGTACCCTGTAGTAAGTGCGTTCAGAGGTCGAACGAGATTTGCAGAATCGACCGCCGCGTGATTCTCGCCTTTGGCCGATCGCTGGTTAAATGGTTCGGGAGGTGTATGAGCATGAAGCGAATCATGGCCGGCTTGTTCCTCGGAATCCTGTTCTTCATCGGTAACCTCGATCTCGCGCAGGCCGCAGGGGGGAAGTCAGGTTGCTCACTGTACTATGTCTCGCGTCTTGAGGGGGCGGAGATCACCTATACCAACATCAGCTTCCGGAACCTGGCCAGCAAGGGCGCCATCACCATAGAGAAGGTTGATATCTATCAGTCGGACGGCACTCTCGCAGCCGGTCTCGCGTCGGGGAAGTATCCGTCCGGCTTCAGGGGATCGCTGGGTCCCCACCAATACACATCGCTCCGCCTGACTGATGTCCTGAAGACACCCCCCGCTGTCCCGGGGTTACAGGCGATCGTCTCATGGACGACCGACTCTGCTGGTGTGTCTCCGATGGTGACGAGTGTCTTCCTCACCTTCGGCAGAGATCCTAAGACCGGCGTCGAAAAGGAATCCCGCGCTCGCCACGTCTTGCCCTGTGTCGCGATGGGTCGGTGAGAAGGCGCCCATGGGTTGGATTCAGTACGGGCGGAGGAGGCGCGGTGATGGGTAGTCTGGGCGAGCGGATGATCCGGGCCGCCAAGCTCGATGCGAGCCTCTATGAAGAGGTCGAGGCCGATCGGGCGGCGTTGCGACAGGCCACGGCGGTCGTGGTCCTGGCGAGCCTGGCCGCGGGGCTCGGTGCCTTCGTCCGCGGAGGGGTTGGAGGGTTTCTCTTCGGCACAATAGCGGCGCTTGCTGGATGGTATGTCTGGGCCTTTCTCACCTACTGGATCGGGACGCGGTTCCTCCCCGAACCTCAGACACAGGCGGACTATGGTGAGCTGTTACGCACAATAGGCTTTTCCAGCTCGCCAGGAGTGATCCGGGTACTGGGCGTCATTCCCGGACTGACCGGGCTGGTCTTCCTGGTGGCGTCGATCTGGATGCTGGTGGCGATGGTGATCGCAGTCAGACAGGCCCTGGACTACACCGGCACCCTCAGGGCTGTGGGGGTCTGCCTGATCGGCTGGATCGTGCAGGTTCTCATCCTCGCTGTCCTGCTTGCCCTTCTGCGGACCTCCGGCGGAGGATTGGAAACGAGCAAGGATCTGACAGACCGGTTATTCATGGTGACCTCCATTTGAGGCTAGAGATATTGGGAGGCTACGATATGGCTGTGCATCGAGACGATACCCCCGGATGTATGACGGAAAGGCAGAGCCAGGCCTGGAGCGAGGTCGTCGCGGCCTTTGGGGGGGAGGCGGCACAGGCGGAGACCGAGGTGCTGGAGCGGTGGCACGCCATGCAGCGGGTCAATCCGGCCTCGACCCGAGACGAGGCGATCCTGCGCTTGGCGTGGGAATACAAGCCCCGGACCATCGAGCACGTCTTCCCGGGGGATAACTGGACCTTCATGCTCAAGGCGGCGCAGTCGGGGGCCCATATCCTGCTCCTCGACCTGGAGGATGCGGTCGCGACGACCCGCAAGGAGGTCGCCCGAAAGGTGATCGTCCTCCTGATCAGGGCCTTCCGAGGCCAGGCGCTCACAAAGGGTGAGCTGGAGTTCCTGAAGGCTCATGCGATGCCACAGGGCAAGGCAGACCAACTCGAGCAGCAGTTCGTCGCTGCCGGTGACCGGTTCCAGCTCAAGGGACGGTTTCCCGACGATCAGATGATCCTGATCAGACCGAACAACCTGCGCACGAAGTGGACTGCGGGCGATTATTACCACGTCATCCGCGAGATCGGCGATCTCATCGACGGGATCTACATGCCCAAGGTGGAGGGGCCCGACGATGTGCGCGTCGCCGCGCGGATCCTTCGGACGATTCAACAGGACCGAGGCTGGGCGCTGGGTCGCCACAAGATATTTGTTCTCACCGAACTACCGAGCGCTATCCTGTCGGTGGAACAGATCCTGGCCGCGGCTCCGGAGGTGGAGGAGGGGAACCTCGGCATTGTGGATTACACCGCCGCGACCGGCGGCCGCAGCGTCGTCCAGCAGGAGCAGTACACCTACATGCGATACCCCCTGCTCAGGTTGGTGAAGGCCGCGCGAGCGACCGGCAAGGTGGCGGGGACAGGGATCACCGTGAAGTTGAACGCGGATGACACGCAGGTAGACACCGTCCGGGCGATCGCTGTCGGCGTGAACCGAAAGTGGAGCGTCCATCCGGCACATATCGAGGGGATCGCTCGGCATGACGGCGAGTTCCCTCCGGTTGTCCGCAAGCGGCTGACCTACTCA
>Ga0214473_10011026_pt1 | contig 10618 bp, 6 predicted proteins | sample RVTome_7_FD_203509 | JGI IMG/M metagenome (GOLD analysis project Ga0214473, IMG submission 203509) | Soil microbial communities from uranium-contaminated site in the Upper Colorado River Basin, Wyoming, United States - RVT98D197 | ecosystem: Environmental > Terrestrial > Soil > Contaminated >... | reverse complement strand
ATGTTTGTGTCATCCTCGAGCGAAGCGAAGGATCTCGTCAACCGTATCACGTTTTCGGCTTTTGGTTTTAAATTTTTAACCTTTAACTTATTTTCTCCGCTCATCCTGAGCTTGTCGAAGGATTCCGAGCCTTCCATTTCCTGTCATTGCGAGTCCTTCCGCTGAAGGGCGTGGCCATCTCATCATTTCCGCCCCACCGAGATTCTTCGGTCGTTTCCTCCCTCAGAATGACACGGGCGGAAACGTTGCCTTCCGCTCATCCTGAGCTTGTCGAAGGATCCACGGGTAGATTGGAGCATCCGCTCCAATGTTTGTGTCATCCTCGAGCGAAGCGAAGGATCTCGTCAACCGTATCACGTTTTTTGTCTTTTGCTTTTAATCTTGTTAACATTCCTAACACCATGCCCAAATCCAAAGTCGCCCTGGTTAAATGCTCATCTTACGACAGAAACGAGGTCCTGGCCGCCGTCCGCACCGGCCTCGACCTTCTGGGCGGCATCTCTGCCTTCGTCAGACCCGGTGACAAAATTGTGCTCAAACCCAACGTCTTAATTGGCACCAGCCCCGATAACGGCGTGACCACGCATACCACCGTATTCAGAGCCGCAGCCGTCCTGCTAAAAGAAGCCGGCGCCGTCGTGTCTTATGGCGATTCCCCAGCCTTCGGCAAATGCAAGGGCAATTTAAGAAGAGCCGGACTAAAGCGGGTTGGCGATGAGCTGGGTCTTAGACTAGCCGATTTCGATTCCGGCAAACCGGTCAGCCATAAGGATGCCCTGCTGGTAAAGAAGTTCGTCATTACCAATGGCGTACTGGAGGCTGACGGCCTGGTAAGCCTGCCCCGGCTCAAAACGCACGGCCTTACGCTATTTACCGGAGCCGTTAAAAATCAGTTAGGCTGCATCCCTGGCCTGCTCAAGAGCCAGTACCACGTTAAACTGCCCGACCCCTACGATTTCGCTACCATGCTGGTTGATTTGAATACCCTTATAAAGCCACGCCTTTACATTCTGGATGGTATTACAGCCATGGAGGGCAACGGCCCCAGGAGCGGCAAGCCGAAGCAGCTAAATGTCCTGTTATTCTCCAGCGATCCCATAGCCCTGGATGCCACAGCCTGCCGGATTATCAACCTTAATCCCGCCGTCGTGCCCACCAGCCAGCCGGGTGAAGCTGCTAAACTGGGCACATACCATGCTGAGAATATTGAGCTTGTCGGCGGAGACATAGATACCTTTTTCGACCCGAGCTTTAACGTAAATCGAACGCCTCCGTCCCATAGTTCCGGCGGCCGGTTCAGCACCTTCATCAAGAACAGAATCACCCAGAGGCCGGTTATTGATAAATCCAGGTGCGACCTCTGCGGTGTCTGCGTTAAGATGTGTCCCGTCCGCCCTAAGGCCGTTGACTGGTATGAAGGTGATAAGTCCCAGCCGCCCAGGCACAACTACGACCGCTGCATCCGCTGCTACTGCTGCCAGGAAACCTGCCCCGCTGGAGCCATCCTGATAGAAAGTCCACTGCTAGGTAGGTTGTTCTCAAACGTTTGACTTACGTTAGAGATTATCATTTTATTCGCCCAAATCCCACTTTGGTCTATCTCTATCATATATTACAATTTGATAACCGGAATAACGTATTAGACTCGCATATTAGAGAAATCATAAATTGGGCTATTAATATGGTAAAATAAAGTAGTACGTATAGCAGACAGAATATAACAATGCCAATCATAGAGCCTATTCGAAAAACATTCCCAGCGGAAAAAGCTAAAGCCTGGCATTACAAGATACATCCTTTTTATACTAAACAACCGTCAAATGTGGTAAGTGAATATATTCGTCATTTTTCACTGGAAGGCGGTTTAGTTGTTGACCCATTTTGTGGGAGCGGTGTTACGGCGATAGAATCTCTGACCCATAAAAGACGAACAATTTGCGTTGACTTAGACCCATTGGCCGTTTTTATTACTAGGCAGACGTGTATAGCTCCGGTCGACCTTAATGCTTACTGGGATGCTTATAACCATATTAAAACCATAATGAACCCTATCATCAAGTATACAAGAGAAGCTTCGGATAAAGAGCTTGAGAGCTATAACTTGGAAGAATGGTATCCTGACAAATTTGAAATCCCATCTTATGTTGACCAGTGCAATGCCCATTATGTTGAGAACCTTTTTGGAAGAGCACAATTGATAGCTTTGGCACATTTGCGCTCAGCTATTATGAAAGTATCCAGTCAACAAACTCGCGAATTATTGCTCTTTGCTTTTTCAGGTACTCTAGATAAAGTGAGTATTATGTATCGAGAATCGGAAGCAGGCAAGGAACATGGTGGCGGTTCTGCATTATTTATGGTTTACCGATATTGGGTTCCTAAACAGCCTGCTCATCCTGATGTTTGGAAAGCATTTGATTCTAGTGTAAGGAGAGTGGCACGAGCAAAAGAAGAAAGTAATAAATATATTGGCGACTTTTATCGTGAAGGTGAAACCTTCAATATCTATAATGACTCGGCTGATAACATACTCAAGTACATAGATAGGGGCACTGTGGATTATGTCTATACTGACCCTCCGTATGGTGCACATATTGCTTATCTTGATTTGAGCAGTATGTGGCACGCTTGGCTAGGATTAAAAGTTACCGATGATATGCGAGCAAAAGAAGCAATTGTTGCAGGTAATCAACAATTTGATGAACGGCATTATCTCGAAATGCTCCAAAACTCATTCGACCAAATCTTTTATGCCCTAAAGGATGATGCCTGGTTATCATTGGTCTTTCATCATAAACAAACCAATCTCTGGTACTCCATTCGAGACATGCTCCGTTATATTGGTTTTCAATATGTGAATACTGTAGTCCAACCTTTATCTCAAAAAACTTTCGCCAAAGCTAAGAACCCGTTGCGAGTTTTGGGAGAAAGTCTTGTTGTAAATTTTCAGAAGACGGCAGTTAGGAAAATATCACAACCAATGGCTTTACCAATGGCTAATCTCATTAAAAATGTTGCAGAGAGAGTCATTTACCGTAATGCTGGAGCTACAACTGAGGAGATAATGAGAGAAGTAGTAACAGACCTTCTTGAAAATGAACTTTTCTTTGATGCTACTTCTAAAAGTATTGGAGATATACTTGAGATTTTAGAAAGCGATTTTGAGGTGGATAATAGTAACCTGTGGCAAATTAAGGCCGGGCATAAAGTAGGCAACTTTATACCGGAGAAAGACCGCATCAAATATTATGTGGTGGGTTATTTACGGAAAAATAGAAGGGCAGATTTCGATAGAATCGTAACGACGCTTTTGCCGTTACTTATAAATGGTCATCATATGACACGGGAAGATATTGCCGATGTTCTTAATGAAATCGCTATTTCCCACGACGGAATTACATGGGAATTACTGAGTCCTGAATCCGGAGCACAAGGAGTATTGCCATTATTTGAGACAAAGAAGGGCGAGGATTATTCGGTTAATGTTCCTGCTGCCACTACCCACAATCAGCAAATTTATAGATTGGCTATGCTTTGTGAAAAGTTGGGTCTAGTTTCTTATATTGGCAAGCAGGAACGCAATGACCCGATGCTATCCAGAATCAAATCTTTAACATCTCTCAATATCAAAACTGACAGTGTCAAGCAAAAGCGGATAGAACAAATTGATATTATTTGGGCAACAACTGACGCAACACCAGTTTGGGCTTTTGAAATCGAGGAACATACCACCATTCTGAGTGCATTGGAGAGGTTTACAGCCTTACTATCAGCGATGCCAGAGCTCGGTAAAACTCGTCAGTTAACGATAGTGGCTCCTAAAGCTAGACGTAAAAAGGTGCAACAAGAATTAACAAGTTCATCTTATATTGGACATCCTCAATATCTTGAGAATAAAATCACATACATGTTTTATGATGCCTTGGAAACAGAATTTATGAAATTCAGTAGTCGGAAAATTTTGCATATCGAAGATATTCATTATATCTGTCAAATCCCGCGTTTGGCATAAAGGCCCTAACCAAATCTTCCCTCTATTAATTCGTTATATTGAATCATATCTGACACTGCGGCAATTCTAATGGGACGATGGCAATTATCAAGATAGTTGTGAATTCCCACTAGTCATGATAGTATCGTATATGGGTTGGCAAGGGAGTATTTTCTTAATGCCAGATAAATTTTGCAAAGGTGACAGGGTAATAATAAAGGCATTCGAAAACAGGATCGGCATAATCGACGGTGATCCTAAAGAGGCAAAAGGCAGATTATTCTACCCCATATGTATAGATCCTAACCAGCAAAGTCCCTATTATCCTGAAGACTGCCTTGAAGCGTTCATTCCACCAAAATCAGTAGAGCAGCTATTAAAAGATAAGCAATTTTCGTGTGTTGAAGACTTCATCCAGGAATTCATATACAAAAAATTGGAAAGGCCCCTATCTGACAATCTCTATACATTTTACGCCTCCCGTACGCAGTTTCTAGTTCATCAATTCAAGCCGGTACTCAAATTTCTGAGAACTGCCAGACAGAGGCTTCTGTTGGCAGATGAGGTGGGCCTAGGCAAGACAATTGAAGTAGGTATTATTATCACGGAGATAGCAGCACGTTTAGGCGAATTGCCTAGAATCCTTATTGTTTGTCCCTCCATGTTGACAGAGAAGTGGGCTGGGGAAATGAAGAAAAGATTTGGCCTGGATTTCAAGATATTGAATAGTAGAGACTTCGCTTTATTTCTAACAGCATACTCACAATATGGAGAGGCAGAAAAGCTGAAAGGTATTGTTTCTCTACAGACTCTGAGATCAAAAAAAATAATGGAAATCCTTACCGATGTGGAACCTCGGTTCGACATTACCATCATTGATGAAGCACATCACATGAAAAATCCTGATACTGTTGGTTACAAGTTAGGGGAAAAACTTTCGGAGACATCCGATGCTATGCTTTTCCTGACTGCTACTCCTCTGCAGCTGGGAACACCCGATCTCTTCTATCTACTTAGCTTGTTGGTTCCAGAGGAATTCCGCGATTTTGCTCTGTTTCACAATCTTATCGAGCCAAATGAGCATATTAATAATGCAATCCGTAGATTGTATGATGCGCCTTCCGCCCTACAACAATTAAAAAAGGTAGAGGGCACGTCACAGAGTGATCGCTTTCTTAAGAATCCTTTTTATCATGAAGCAATCCATCTACTTAGTGGCAATACCAAATTAAGCCGGGAGCAGGCAATTCGCCTTCAAAAGCTATTAATAGAATTGAACTGCCTTTCCTACGTTTTTACACGGACAAAAAAACGAGATGTAGAAATTGAATTTCCTATGAGGGAAGCCAGGGTAATTCGTGTTGAATTCAGCCCAGCCGAGCTTGACTTTTATAATGCTGTAACTGACTTTGTAGCCGATCGCTTTACGGCAAGATCTGGCTCTTCTCAAGGAATTTCTTTCGCTGTTATAATGCCGCAAAGACAAGTTGCGAGCTGTATCCAGGCTATGAAACGAAAACTTGATACTACCGTTAAACGGAAAATGGTAAAGGCTCCTTCAGCAGATAACGGTGATGTCATAGATGCCTCCGCCGATGTTGACTTGGCCTGGAAGTTGACCGCTGCTGAGGTTTCTGCATTTCGTAAGTTGAAGGAATCCGCTTCAAAAATAGGAAATACCGATACCAAATTTGATCGTTTCTTTGAGGCATTGCGGAAACTTGAGAAGGAAGCAGTTGATTCGAAAATTATTGTTTTCGCTTTCTTTAAACCTACATTGGAGTACTTGAGTCAACGTTTGGAGGCCACGGAATTTCACGGCAAGATAGCATTAATTCATGGAGATATCCCTAAGAAGGATAGATCAGCAATCATCAAGAAGTTTCGTGAAACGAACCAAATCAAGATCTTGCTCTCATCGGAAGTAGGCGGTGAAGGCTTGGATTTTGAATTTTGTAATATTTTGTTCAACTATGATTTACCCTGGAACCCCATGCGGGTAGAACAGAGAATTGGCAGGCTGGATCGCTACGGGCAACGCCATGAGAAGATACTCATTTACAATTTTTCAATGAAAAATACAATTGATGACGAAATCCTAAGCCGCTTGTACGCCAGAATTAACATCTTCCAAACATATATCGGTGATTTGGAAGCGATATTGGGTGAACAGATAACGGAGCTGACGCGGGATATCTTCAATGCGAAGCTCACTCGTGAACAGAAAATTCAAAAGATCGAAAAGGTCGCGGAAAACATAGCACGAAGACAGAAAGAGATGGTAGAGTTTGAAAAAGAATGTCAGAAATTTGTCGGCCAAGATGAATATTTCAATCAAGAAGTTACAAGAATTTTAGACACCGGGCGTTTCATTACCGCATACGAGGTTTGGTTTTTCCTGAAGACTTTCATCAAAAATAATTTCTCAAAAACCACGCTATCCCCTCCCAAGAGTGGTAGGCTTAACATTTTCGTTCTGAAATCAGATGATGACTTCCGAAATTTTGTAAAGCAATATACACTTTCAAGTGAAAGCACAAAGGAATTTGAAAAAAAATTGTCCCTTGACGGCGGAACCCCAATAACCTTCGATGATCAAGAGGCTTGCAAAGATGAGTCCCTAGAATTCATCACCATCCATCATCCGATTATCAAGGCGATAAAACGGTACTATGATGATAAAAAGCAAGAGATATACGCTACGTGCCAGTTTAGCTTTTTGGGCAGTAGCGAATATCAAGATACCTACCTTTTTTTCATCTATCTACTGGAGAAGGTCGCTTTCAAGAGAGATCTTGTTTTGATTCCAGTGCTTGTTAACATAAGCAACGGCGAGGTCCATATAGTAGATCGCTTGTGCGACTTGTTTCTCAGTGAAATTGTAAAAGCAGAGCCTACTAATAAAAATCTTGCAACATACAGTGACGATGATTTTCAGAAAGTGTTCAAAGAAGCTGCAGAATATCTAGAGATGATTCGCGAGGAAGAGGAGAGAAAACTGAAAAAAGATAATGATACTCTGGTAAACAACCAAATTGAAAGCGTCAAGCAGGAGGCTGCAATCAAAATAAGAAAAGCAGAAGAGACCATAAAAAAACTAAAGGGCCAAGGGAAAACTGATGAAGATATCATAATGCGTCCATATCGGGGAAGAATTCGCAATATTCAGACATCTTCAGATCAAAAGGTACAAAACTTGGAGCAAAAGAGGGCTGTTTCAGTGGGGTTCAATTTGATTAGTGGAGGATTGGTGGAAATCAAAGGGAAGTGATTCCATACCGAGTCAAACATTTCCTGCGTTCATAACCCTCAGCGGTCTGCACTTTTTAATGTCATATGCAGCAAATAAAAATTCTATAACTAACTTATTTGTTAGTGAATTCTTTATCACCCTCAGCCACCTTAAATCACCCCAGATATACAATCAGCGCAGACCTGTAGACCGCAAATCAAACAACTAAGTATGGCTATCGGCGGGCTTCTATGATATCTTATTTCTAAGGGAAACCTTGACGTCACAGGAGGTGAGCCATGGCAAAATCTTTCTGGAAGGGTGTTATCAGCTTCGGACTGGTGGCTATACCGGTCAAGATGTACGTCGCGACCGAAACCAGGCCGTTGAGCTTTCATCTGCTGCATAAGAAGTGCCTGACACGACCGAAGCAGGTACTACACTGCGATATCGATAACGAGTACTTCAGCATAAAGGAGACGGTGCGAGGCTACGAGGTAGCCAAAGACCAGTACGTCGTTCTCGACGAAAGCGATTTCCAGAAGGTGCCGATTAAGACCTCGCACGCCATCGATATTCAATGTTTCATAGACAGTAAGGAAATCGACCCTATCTACTACTACGGCAGCCACTACATCGAGCCCGAAGAGCTGGGCGTTAAGCCGTTTCAACTCCTGCGCCAGGCGCTGGAGAAAACGGGTAAGGTCGGCATCGGATAGCGCTTTTGAGCTGACTTCGCGGAGTATACCGCCAGGATGGTGCCAGCTAATATTATCCGGTAATAACTACTCCCTCATCCAAATAGATAATCACATATATTATAGCTTTAGCATTGTAAAGGACACGGACACTGAATAAAAATAACGTAACTGAGTCATGTGTAGAGTGGATAGGAATTTTGACCGTTATTGTGTTATGATGAATGATAGGTGGCTACATGAAGGCTGTTGAATCCAGGGCTGAGATTTATTTAATGGCTCTTCAGTCTCTTTCCAAGACGGAGAGGGAGGCTGTTATTGCGCGTCTGTTGGAAGACCCGGGTCTAAGGGAAGATATCCTCGATTTGATAACCATCTACCAGCGCCAGGGAGAACCATCACGACCTTTTAGGGAGTACATAGCAGAGACTAAAAGGTGAGGCTTCTGAAAGGGTGAAGTATGAAATCCGTATCCTCCGCTCCGCTGAGAAGGAGATGGATAAACTCCCCCCGGCAATACACAGCCGCATCAGCAGAAGAATCCTTTCTCTTGAAAACATTCCCAGACCCAAAAGCGCAAAGAAGCTCAGCGCCCGTGACGAGTATCGCCTCAGGATTGGCAACTACCGAATTTTGTACACCATCAGCGATAGTGATAGCACTGTCACTATAATTGCTGTGGGTCATCGACGAGACGTCTACCGCTAAACACCATCAGTTTTATTGCAGATTAAGTATGGCTATTGGCAAGCTGGTATGCTATCTTATTTCTCAGGGAAACCTTAATGTCACAGGAGGTGAGCCATGGCAAAATCGTTCTGGAAGGGTGTTATCAGCTTCGGACTGGTGGCTATACCGGTCAAGATGTACGTGGCGACCGAAACCAGGCCGTTGAGCTTTCATCTGCTGCATAAGAAGTGCCTGACACGTCCGAAGCAGGTTCTACACTGCGATATAGACAGCGAGTACTTCGGCCTGAAAGATACGGTGCGAGGCTACGAGGTGTCCAAAGACCAGTACGTCGTTCTCGACGAAAGCGATTTCCAAAAAGTCCCGATTAAAACCTCGCATGCCATCGATATACAGTGTTTTATAGACAGTAAGGAAATCGACCCCGTCTACTACTACGGCAGCCACTACATCGAGCCCGAGGAGCTGGGCGTCAAGCCGTTTCAACTGCTGCGACAGGCACTGGAGAAAACGGGGAAGGTCGGCATCGCTAAGGTCGTATTTCAGCACCGCGAGCATCTGGGCTGCTTGAGACCGATGGGCAAAATCATGGCACTGCATACCATTCACTTTCAGAGCGAAATTCTGCCGTATGAAGAGTTGACGCCGGCGGAAACTAAAGCCACCGCGGCGGAGACGGATATGGCGGTCTCTTTAATCAAAGCCATGGCTAAGAGCTTCAAGCCGGAAGATTATCAGGACGATTATCAGGAGGCGCTGAAGAAGCTGGTGGCGGCAAAGGTTAAGGGAGAGAAAATCGTGGTGCCGTCGGTGGCTAAGGTGGAGATGGCGGACCTTATGCAAGCTTTAAGAGCAAGCGTGGCGGCGATAAGAAAATAAAAGATTAAAGACCAAAAACCAAAAGTTCAAGTAAAAAGTTAAAAGTAATATTAGATTACGGGGATTGATTATCGATTACGGCGATTAGTGCTAGATTACAGAGATTAGTACTAGATTACGGAGATAAAGCGCTGAGCGGATGCTCCAAACTACCCGGGTTCATTCTTCGACAAGCTCAGAATGAGCGGAAATTTAATAAGTTAAAAGTTAAAGACCAAAAACCAAAGATAGACCGTATAGATATGGGACGGAAGCTGGAAGAATACGGCGAGAAGCGCCATTTTAAGCTGACACCGGAGCCGAAGGCGCAGGTACCTGAAACACAAGGTCCTCTGATATTCGTCGTCCAAAAACACCGCGCCCGAGCGCTGCATTACGATTTCAGGCTGGAAGTAGACGGCGTGCTCAAGTCATGGTCGGTGCCCAAGGGACCTTCACTCGATCCGGAAACAAAGCGCCTGGCGGTGATGGTGGAAGACCACCCCATCGACTACGCCGGCTTCGAGGGCACGATTCCAAAGGGCGAATACGGCGGCGGCGAGGTCATCGTCTGGGATAGCGGCACCTACTCACCCGATGAAGGAGGCAAGTTCCTGTTTACCGACCGCGCCGGTGCCGAGGCTGAAATGAGGCAGGGACTGGCCAAGGGGAAACTATCCTTCTTCCTGCGAGGACATAAGCTGAAAGGCTCGTGGACGCTGGTGAAGACACGCCAGGCTGAAAATAGCTGGCTGCTGATGAAACACAAGGACGATTATGCACGCACCGACGTCGACATACTGAAAGAAGAACGCTCGGTGCTGTCGGGCCGCACCGTGGACGAGGTCAAGGCTTCGGAGGAGGCTGCGGTTGCGCCGCCGGCACCGCTCAATTTGAGTGATATATCCGGCGCACAGCCGGCACGCTTTCCTTCCCTTGTCCGCCCGATGTTAGCGCGCCTCGCGGAAGCTCCGTTCTCTAAGCCCGACTGGATATTCGAGCCCAAGCTGGACGGCTACCGGACAATGGCACATGTTCAAAACGGCCGGGTCAGGCTGCTGTCCAGAAGAGGCATAGACGTGACGCAGCAGTACGCGGCGCTGGTGCCTGAGCTGAGCCGCCAGCCAGCTTCGGAGGTGGTTCTCGACG
>Ga0214473_10011025_pt1 | contig 10619 bp, 7 predicted proteins | sample RVTome_7_FD_203509 | JGI IMG/M metagenome (GOLD analysis project Ga0214473, IMG submission 203509) | Soil microbial communities from uranium-contaminated site in the Upper Colorado River Basin, Wyoming, United States - RVT98D197 | ecosystem: Environmental > Terrestrial > Soil > Contaminated >... | reverse complement strand
CTCACAACCTATTATATTTGTTTAGCTTACAACAATTTACTCAAAAGTTAACGGGACAGTAGTGATAATTAATGATTAATTACCTGCTGCTCGAGTTCTTTTATCTTCTGGCCGGCCTGCTCAACAAGTGAATGATGCTGGGCTGGAGCATATTGAATAAAAGCCTTGTATGCCTCAATCGCTTCCCTGGTGCGACCAGCTTTTTCACAAGCGCCTGCCTTGTTAACGTATGCCCCGACAAGTTTCGGGTTTATTTCGAGGGCCTTGTTATAATCGGGAATAGCCCGGTCAAACTGGCCATTGCTTTTATAGGCATTGGCACGATTGTTGTATGCTATAGCATACTTCGGGTCTATCTCAACTGATTTGTTGTAGTCGGAAATAGCATGGTCAAAATCGCCTTTACTCATATAGGCAAGCCCACGATTGTTATAGGCCACAGCATCCCTCGGATTTATCTCGATAGACTTATCGTAGTCAGCAATAGCAAGGTCTAACTGGCCTTTGCCTTTGTCCATATAGGCGTTCCCACGATTGTAGTAGGCCTCAGCAAGCTCCGGGTCTATCTCAACGGCCTTGTTATAGTCGGAAATAGCAAGGTCTAACCGGCCTTTGCCCGAATAAGCGTTCCCACGATTGTTGTAAGCCAGCGCTTTCTTCGGGTTTATCTCGATGGCTTTATTGTAACAGGAGATGGCCATGTCGTACTGGCCTGTGCTGTTACACACAAGTCCCAAATTGCCATAGGCCGCAGCGTATCTCGGATTAGCCGCAAGAGCTTTTTTGAAATCCGAGACGGCAAGACTGTACTGGCCTTTTCGCTTATAGACAAGTCCCCGACCATCGTAAGCTACATAGTTTCCTTCCGTTACCCTGATCGCGTGTTCGAAAAGGCTCATACTGTCACGCCAGTACCCCACCTGCCACCGGGCTAAAACTGCGAGAATCAAGATAACAGCCAACGACGATAACAACAAAACGGGCTTTTTATATCTCCATTTCGCAAGCAGTTCATTTGTTCCCCATGCAACAACAATAAATAAACCTACAAAGGGGATATATGTGTAGCGGTCCGCCATGCTTTGGCCGCCTACCTGAACCAGACCTATAACAGGCACAAGCGTCCCCAAATACCAAAACCAGCCCGTTAACAAATATTTATGTCTGGCTGACTCTCGCATCACCAGAAAAGTTAACACTACAAGCAGAATAAACACACCGAATAACTGCCAATAAATTATCTTTTCATGAGGGTGGGGATAAAAAAACGCAAGCTCCGCAGGCCAAATCATTTTTCCAATGTACCGGCCGTATGATACCACGGCATTCGCCATGCGAACCGATAGAGAGAATTGTTCTGTATCTTTTACCGCCCCTGTACCTGACTGAACAAAAATAGTAATCGCACAGAAGATGGCAGAAAGAACAAAAAACGGCACCTTCTCCAGAACCAATTTCCAGAAATTTTTCCATTTATCAATAGCGAAGGGCTTTTTTCGATTATTGCTTTTATCGGTGCCAAAAAGTTCCAACCGCCCCAATGGCCAATAATCAAGCAGCAAAAGTACAAACGGCAATGTGACTACCATAGGTTTTGCCATAAGGCCCAGTGCGAAAAACATCAAAGTAAGCAGGTACCGGCCTATACTCGGCATTTTGACATAGCGAAAATATGCAGCAATTGTCAAAAGCCAAAACAGCGTACTCAGTACGTCTTTACGCTCGGATATCCACGCGACGGACTCAACATGTAACGGATGCAAACCGAAGCAAGCAGCGACAAATGCACTCGCCCACAATGCACCCGTCATTTGCCGGAAAATCACAAAAATTAGCAAAGTATTGATTATGTGAATCAATAAATTAACCAAGTGATGCCGCCCGGCATTTGGTCCAAACAACTGACAATCCAGTATGTGGGAAAGCCCTGTGATGGGGTGCCAATTGCCACCGTGCACGCTGGTAAAAACCCAGATAACATTTTCGACTCTAAGGCCGGATAAGATATGCTTATTATTACTCACATATCTGTCATCGTCGTATTGTACAAATTCGAAGCTGTGGACCTGCCAAAAAACTGCCAGAACGGCTATTGCCAAACCCAAAATCACAAACAATTGTTTATATTTCTCTCGCATACTAAACGCTTTCTGAATAAGCAACCAGCTTGCTGCAAATTATAATCTTCAAATCCGCTATTTGCAACGAAGCCATATGAAAAGTATAATTACGGGCATTAATAAACAACCACCCAATACCCAGACGAAGACCTTATCAACCTTGACTGTTAATGCCGATAATGTAGAATAAAGAAAAATTTAACTTATTACTTAATTGCAGGAGATACAAAAATGTTAAGGAAATCAGTATTGGCATCATTACTCATAATTATCAGCGCCGGCTTGATGTTCATGGCAGGCTGTGAAAATAACGCGCAAACCGGCGCGGCTGTCGGTGGACTAGGCGGAGCAGCCATTGGCGCACTGGCAGGCGGACATCATCATGCAGGCGAAGGCGCTTTAATTGGCGCCGCTGTCGGTGCGGGCGGCGGTTATATGGTCGGTAACGAGGCGGACAAGAAGCAAACGAACCAGCAATTGCAGGCTGTTCAGCAACAGGCCAACACCGCTGTGGTCAATATCACCAACAGCAACGGCTCCATAACACCGGTAACCCTGAGACGTTCAGGCAACGTATGGGTCGGCCCCAGAGGCGAGCAGTATATGTCTATGCCGACAGTAGAACAACTGAAACCAATATACGGAATGTAACGCCCAGCATTTGAAAAATCGCAAAACCGAAAAAGCAGCCTAACTATGAGGCTGCTTTTTTATTTGGCCTCATCCGTTAGGCATAGGCATTTTCTTTATGGCATTTGCTAATTTGTCAAAAAATTTTAATATGAACTATACAACCAGCCTGATAGTAGATAAACTGTAGAGGAAGCGAATTAATTAAGGGGGTTAAAAAATGTTACGCAAATTAATAGCAACACTAACGGTTTTGATTATCGGCTTAAATCTCGTGTTGGTGTCCGGATGCCAGACAACAGCCCAAACCGGTGCGCTTGTCGGAGGTGCAGCCGGTGCCGGCATCGGCGCCGCAGTGAGCGATACGAAAGGCGCTTTGATAGGTGGTGCCCTCGGTGCGGGAGGCGGCTATTTAGTTGGACACGGGATGGACAAAAAAGACCAAAGCCGTGAAGCGGTATCTGGCCAGCAGGCTTCCGACACTGTTACAATCAAGATTCCAAATGAAGATGGTACTACCACACCGGTAACCTTGAAACGCTCCGGCGATGTCTGGGTCGGTCCGAAAGGCGAGACATATAAAAACATTCCAACATCCGAAGAACTCAGACCGACTTACGGAAAGTAATTTAATTCCGATATTTTAAAAGCCATAATCCAGGGTAAGAACCGGATAAATGCCGGAAGGGCAGCCTGTAAATGGCTGCCTTTGTATTTTTTGCTCGCGAAGACAGAAGCATAAGCTTGCAAGCCTGCGCAAAATCTTGTACCCTAATCCCATAACATACAAAATAAAACCCTTGTACTAAAGTTAGGAGAACGAAAATGGGCCGCATCGGACACATTATCATTTCAGTTATAATTTTGTCTTTAACTTCCAGCCTGTGCCTCGCTGATTCCGCTAAACCGCTAATCTTCCCAATCCCGCAGCAGATGCAGGTTGCTGGTGACAGCTTTCCCATCACCGACCAGACTGTAATTGCAATACCTGAAAAACCCGCGCAGCAAGATACCTTTCTTGCGAAATTTCTGACAACCGAGCTTGCCGACCGTTTCGGCTTCGCGATTAAAACCGTTCGGACGTCAAACCTGCCTGATAATAAAAATATCATTCTCGCTGGTACCGTTTCAAACCCGCTCGTAAAACAATATTGCAAAAAAAATAAAATCGCATTGTCTCCCACCGACCCCGGTGCCGAAGGCTATGCCCTCAACGTAAGTAAAAATATTGTCTTCATCGGAGGTTCTGATGAGGTGGGCGCACTCTATGGCGTGCAGTCACTGCGTCAGCTAATCTGCAAAAAAGACGGCAAACTCACCGTTACCGCCGTGCAGGTCCGCGACTGGCCATACAAACCATTCCGAGGACTACGGATTTATGTCCCCGGCAAAGACAGCCTGCAGTTTTTCAAAAGATTCCTGCGCGACTTTATGTCGCTGTATAAATACAACAAGGTAATTCTCGAGGTAAACGCGGTAATGCGTTTTGACAAGCACCCGGAACTGAACATCGGCGCTTCTGAATTCGCAAAAAGCATGATTTACACCCGCCGCGACAGACCCAAAGGCCCCCACAATGTCATCCAGGATTCCGCGCATTACGACACCGGTGATTACGGCCTGCTCGAAAAACAGGAACTCGCTGATATCGTCCAATACGCCCGCCAGTACAATATAGATGTAATTCCCGAAATTCCTTCGCTCACACATAGTTATTATCTGCTATCTAAGCACCGCGACCTCGCGGAAATTCAGGACGCTGAATGGCCCGACACATATTGCCCGTCCAATCCGAAAAGTTATGAGCTGCTCTTCGATGTTCTCGATGAATATATCGAAGCAATAAAACCAAATATGGTGCATATCGGCCACGACGAATGGCGAATGCCCGTCGGTGCCTGCGAAAAATGCAAAGGCAAGAAGACCTCAGATTTATTCATGCAGGACGTGACCAAAATATATAATCATCTCAAAACCAAAAATATCAAGGTCGCTATGTGGGGAGACCATCTTATGGAAGCGGTCCGCGGAAAAGAACTCAACTGGGGCTCGTCCGCTATTTTCCCCGGCGATGTCTGGACCGAAGAAAAAGCCCGGCAGGTTGACCTGAATGCTTATATCTACAACCTTCCCGGCGCTATGCCCGAACAGCAGGTCAGGGGCTCAATCCCAAAAGACATTCTCATTTTCAACTGGTTCTGGTCAAAGACACAGGAAATAGAAGGGGTTTGGAGCGGCGGCGAAAAGAACGACCTCAAACTTCAGGACATGGGCTTCAAACAGGTCTATGGCAACTTTGAGGCGAACATACAGAACTGGGCAGAACGTACCAAACGGCCGAGCATTATCGGCGGTGCTCCATCATCGTGGTCGGCAACCACGGAATTTAATTTCGGCAAAGACCAGATGATTGATTTCCTCGGCTGCGCAAATCTTCTTTGGTCAACGCATTGGCCGGACAGACCCGAACTCATTGAAATCGTCCGCGATAGAACACCGCAGATACGTAAATACATCAGCGGCAAGACCGACCCAAGCTGTGACGGCGACCCGGCCGTCTCCGTCGACCTCGCACAGCATTTTAATGTCGCTCGCTGCGACCAGATTGTTTCGGCAAATCTCTGCAATCTGCGAGGCGGAACTATCACAGCGAATAAGAAAACATTCAACGTTGTTGACGCAAACTCCGATGTCAAGTGCGCAATCGCCATCGCCACAAAAGGTACGGGACTTATTACGCTACCAGGCGAAATATCCGGCATAAAAATCGGCAAAGACGTGACAAGCCTGATTTTCCTCCATGCCTGCCAGAAACCAGCGAGAAACTTTCTGACTTATGCGCTTCTCTATAATTTTCCGGATACTGCCGACCTGCTCGGTTGGTACGAAATTGTTTACGAAGACGGATTCGTCGAAACGGTTCCGATACGTTATGGTGTAAACATCCTCGAATGGAATCAAAGCAGCGAAAATTACTGCTACGCCGCCAAACGTATTAATTGCGCGAAAGAAAACAGCGATAAACCTCTGTACTTCTACGCCTTCGAATTGACAAACGCACGGCTCGGTAAAAAAATCGAGCAGATTAATTTGCGAGGCACAACCGGCTTCAAGGCACCCAAGACTGGCCAATTGATTGAAGACAACGCCATCGTCCTGTTAGCGATAAGTACCCTGGAAAAAAGACAGATTCCACCGAATCCATAATACAGATATCTGGTGAAATTTAGTCCCCATAATCAGCTAAAAATCGCAAATCGAGGCTGAAAAATGATGGCCTTTTGCAGCCGTTATCTATGTTGACATTATCCGCCAAGGCCTTATAATAAATGGTTTTACGACTCGGCTTTCGGGGCCGGCCTTTAAAATTGTGTTTGTGAATGGACTGGCCTGCTGTAAATTGTGCTTTGCATTCGACTTATTGGCACAATAAAACACGAAGCCAAAATAGAGTTTGATGGTATTAAAGCCGACACAGTTAGTATCTTAGCAGTAGTTAAATGGGTATTTAAAAAACTCGTTTTAAAACGGAGTGTTATATGTCGGACGTGCTGCTGCTTTCCGTCCAGTACGGCAGCTATATTTCGATAATAAAATTCGCCCTGTTCGTGGTACTGTTCTTTGCATGGCTGCCGCTGGTCGGCTGGGTAGCAAAAGACGCCACTATTGTCGGAACCAGAGAAACCCTTTGGGCAGGTATCGTATTTGCCACCGGAGCGATTGCAGCAATTATCTGGCTGCTTGTGCCAATTTTCCTGGTTGGATTGTTTTTATTCCTCATCGCGGCCGCTGTACCGGTAATTATTTACCTCAAGCACCGCGACAGCAAAGTTCCGGACCCCCAGCGAATTCTTACTCTCCAATTCTTCAAAAACTTATCCAGCAAAAAAGAGAAAAAAGAAGCCGTCACCCTCGACGAAATCACTTTTGTTACAGCCCACAACAGTATAGTCCCGACGCCTGAATCAGGGACTGCAGAAGCTTCCAGCCATAAAATCGCTTACGATACTTTCAACGACTGCGTCTGGCGAAGAGCAAGCGACATAATCTTTTCACCGGCCCCTCCGAACTATAACGTAATTTACTATATAGATGGCGCTCCTCAGAAGCAGCCTGCCACCACCAGACAACAGGCCGAGCAGTTCATCAGTTTTGCAAAAAAGCTCGCGGGCCTCGATGTGAATGAAAAACGCAAACCGCAAAGAGGAAGATTCCGCGTGCGGCGAAACGAACAAAACACGGAGTGGGAAGTGATTACCGCCGGCTCAACCGCAGGTGAGCAGCTTCGCCTCAAACAGCTAATGCAACAGCAGATATCGAAGCTCGCGGACATCGGCCTTACATCCGACCAGTTGGAACAACTCGGCAAAGTGCGGGAATTGAAGCAGGGCCTGTTTATCATATCGGGTCTGAAAAAAACCGGCATAACCACAACTTTTTATTCCCTGCTTAAAAACCACGACCCGTATCTCAATACCATTATCACGCTCGAACGACAGCCCTCCGAAGACCTGCCCAGTGTCACGCAAAACGTATTCGCCCTCAGCGATTCCAGCACAACCACATACGCCAGAAAGCTTCAGGCTCTGCTCAAACTGCGATGCGATGTCGTCGGTGTCGCCGATTGCGACAACAGCGAAACCGCGAAAGTCGCCTGTGCCGCGGCAGCACAAGACAGGCTCGTTTATGTAATTCTCGAGACCGAAAACGTGATAAAGGCCCTCGGAAAATGGGTCAAACTCGTCGGTGATAAAAACCTCGCCGTTGAAAATCTTGTCGGCATCACCAGCCAGCGACTCCTGCGAAAACTTTGCGACCAGTGCAAAGAAGCATACGAACCAAACAAGGACCTGCTTCGCAAATTCAACCTGCCGGCAGACAAGGTCAAGGTGCTCTACCGTGCCGGCAAGCCCAAAACCGACAAACGCGGAAAACCCGTCGTCTGCCAGTCCTGCCAGGGAACAGGCTTCATAGGCAGAATCCCGATATTCGAAATCATAACAATCGATGAGGAACTGAGAAACTTTATAAAACAGTCGCGGTCGCTGTCGGAAATCGGAACGGAATTCAGACGCGCCAAAATGCGTTATCTGCAGGAACAAGGCCTCAGGAAAGTCATCGCAGGGGCTACCGCTATAACCGAAATCGTCCGAGTGCTGTCCATCCCGGAAGCGGCACCGAGGAAAACCCCGGAAGATACTTAACGTACATTATAAACGTGGAGATATTTAAATGGCGATAATAATAGTCCTTTTATTAATACTCGGTTCGGCCGCGTTCCTCTACTTCAAGGCAACTATCGTCAGGTCCTTCGCTTGCATCCTAAGCGCCATCTTCGCCTGCATCGCCGCCTTCGCTTATTTCGAACCCCTGGCCTCATTCCTCATCAAGCGCGGAACAATGGTACCTTATGCATACACCGTTTCATTCCTCCTGCTGTTCATTCTCACCTTCGCGATTTGCTTCGCCCTTGCCCTGACCCTCACCCGCTGGCCCGTCAATTTCGGTTCCCTCCCCGAACGCATCGGACGTGTCGTCTGCGGAATCATTTTAGGCCTTCTTCTGTCAGGTGCAGTTTTAACCGCCCTCGCGATGGCGCCGCTGTCGCCTAAAAACCCCTACCAGCGTTTCAACCCGACGAACCTTGACATCGATAAACCCCGCGCTTCATTGCTCAACACCGACGGCTTCGTGACCGGATTATTCAACTTCGCAAGTCGCGGCAGCCTCAGCGGAAAAACTGCCTTCTCCGCACTGCATCCGAACTTCCTGAACCAGCTCTTTCTCAATCGCATCGGCGCAAACGTTCCGCTTGCCACTTCCACCAATGCGATTGAAATACCGTCTAAAGCCGCCGTCTGGCCCGCTCCGGAAAATCTCAAAACTGCAGCAGGTAAACCGCTACCCGCGAAAAGCGGCGCCAAACCCATGATTGCACAAATCGGCATAAAGCAAAACGCCGAAAAAGACTCCAGCCAGTTCACGCTTGCACAACTGAGCCTTATTTGTAAGGAAAAAACCTACGCCAAAGACCCGCTCGCCGGAAAAGCTACAAATATTTACCCCCTCGGTTATCTCAAGGCCCCGGACCGAGTCCAGACAAAGAACCTGACCGACAAAATAATACTCGAACCCGCCGACTTCGCGACTCCCATCAGATGGCTCGATTTCGTTTTCAATGTCCCCGAAAATCTCGTCCCGGTTATGGCGCAATTCAAGCAAAATAACATCGCGCAACTGCCGCCGCCCGTCCCCGCAGACCAGGCCCCGCTGCCCCAGCCGTTCATCCCGCAGGCCGATTGCGCATCCGGCACCGCCCAGTTGCAGCCCGCCGAAGCCGCCCACGTTTACGGAATCGAACTCGTCTCCGGCGCAAAATTCCTCGAAGGCCTGACCCTCGAGATAAAAGACACGGCACAATGGAAATTCTATCAAACAGACGCCAGCATCGAACCTGCCCAATTTGAAGACGACAAGATCATACAGACAAGGGCCGAATTGATGGTAAAAGAGCCGAACAAGGCTGATTTGAAAGAAGCCGAAAAAGAAGCACAGCAGGCGAAGACCCCTCAGCCCAGCAAGAAAAAAAGATTCCTGCCCAAGAAATTCGCGGTCGCCGAGGCCGCTTCCGGTGTCAATAATATGCTCAAACCACTGCAGGGTTACACACTGCTTTCGCTCAAATGCAACAGCCCCGCCGTCGGTGCAGAGCTCAAAGGCGAGCAGTTGCCGGTACTTATGGAACTCTCAGGCCTGATTCACCACCCTGTCGGGGTCATCGCAGCGGGAAAAATCGATACGCAGACCGTCTGGGAAGTCGATTATTGTTCCGTGCCTATAAGCGAAGACCCCAACGCCCCCGGATGTCTGGCAATTACGGAAAATGGCGCGGTCGAAAAGCCATACCCCGAAAGCGTCTGGCTGACAGAAAAAGCGAAAGAAATCACCGAATTCTATACGCTGTATATGGTTAAGGCCGTCGGCAATCCGTTAATCACAGGCGTAAAACCCGCCGACGCTAATAGCCCCCAGAAATTCGAAAAATACGAAGCCTTCTCCGTGAAATAATTTTCGTTTAGCCCCGGCACCTGTGGCCGGAGTGGGTTGTTCCGCAACTTGTTGCGGGGAATGCATTTAACAACACACGGCCAATTCTTCGAGGTCCAGCTTCATCAGATTCTCAAGATAGGTTTGCAATTCCTCCTCGGTAAAGCGGGCGAGAAATTCGGGCTTGGCGGTTTTGTTGATTTCGCAAATGCAGTCGATTAATTCTCTTTTGCTCATACGAATTTTCCTTTGAAACTTGTTTGAGACTTTACGCAATATCGACGCTCATACTTCTTTTTCTTTAAGGCCGTTAACTCCTGAATTTGCAAAGACCTATAACCACTCCCACCATATAAACGATTGGCTCCGCCCCTTACTACAACCCGTAGCTTCACACTATATTTTTTCGCAATTGTGTCCAATAAAATCCCCCCTGCCGCTGTTACACCGACCGGAAAAATTTTCCGAAAAACCGGAAAATTTTTCCGTGCACTGACTAAATTTTTACACTGACTTGCACCGACAAATATGACATCTTGTTTTTAGGACTTTTGAGAAAAAACCGCACAAGTGCATAAGAGCACAAGGCTTAAGTGTTAAAATTGGAACACACAAAAATTGAGGGTTTTTGAACGTTTTTGCGCGCTTTTATACAACTTTTGAACGGAAATTTACAGAAATTGAACGCTTTTGCGCGGTTTTTGACAGGGTCAAAAAAAAGTCAAGTGGTTTGAGCGTCCATAAGTCCTTATTTTACATAGAAAGAAGATAAATCAAGTCTTGTTTTGGCGGCTGTGAAGGCACGAAAAGTCTTAAGATGGG
>Ga0214473_10011024_pt1 | contig 10619 bp, 5 predicted proteins | sample RVTome_7_FD_203509 | JGI IMG/M metagenome (GOLD analysis project Ga0214473, IMG submission 203509) | Soil microbial communities from uranium-contaminated site in the Upper Colorado River Basin, Wyoming, United States - RVT98D197 | ecosystem: Environmental > Terrestrial > Soil > Contaminated >... | reverse complement strand
TGCGCGCAGAGTACACCTCCGCCGCCTGGACCAGCGCGACCGTTGAACCTGCCCAAGACTACTGAACGGAAACTGAGCAATGGGCTTACATTAGTGCTGGCGCCTTTGCCCAATGTTCCTAAAGTTACTGCCATTCTTACCTTTCGAGCCGCAGGCGCCGCGGCCGATCGTGAGAAACATCCAGGTATCAGTCAGATCTCGGCGACCGTCGCGAACGAAGGCACTGACACACGCACGAGCCGACGAATAAAGGAGGAGCTACGGTCAATTGGCGGCACACTCTCTCTGAATAGCGATCCAGACGCGACTTCCATCACTGCCTCGTCACTGTCTGAATTTTCGACCAGAATGTTCGAGCTTATGAGTGACGTGGCCCAGCATCCGTCTTTTCCCGAGAACGAGTTAAGACTGGCAAAGGACAACATAATTCAACAAATTCGGGCCAGCCGGGCAGATCCGAATTTTCTCGCGAATGAACGTTTTCAGAAGTCCGTCTTTGGCGAACACCCGTACAGCTTTGTAGTTCCAGATGAAAAGTCAATTGCCGCGCTGACGCGTGAAGACCTGAAGCGCTTTGCAGCAACCTACTACATTCCTAACAACGCGCATCTGATTGTTGTTGGCGATATTGATGTGGAACGAGCGTACAAAGAGATTGAGAATGCGTTCGCGACCTGGAAGAGCGGCGAGCTTCCGCTGAATGTGAATCCGGCAGTTCCAGTCCGCAACAAACGGCAGATCTACTTCGTGAATCGGCCGGGATCTATCCAATCAGCAATCTACTTGGGTAATGTCACGATCCCGCGAAAAGGGGAGGACTACTTTTCATTGCGCACGGCCGATACAATCTTCGGCGGCTCCTTCTATTCCCGACTGACGCGCAATATCAGGGAGGGAAAAGGGTATACCTATTCCCCCTTTAGTTCCGCCTTCACGCGAGCCAAATCAGGCTTTTTTATGACTGGAGCATTCGTGCGAAATGAAGTGACCGGGCCAACACTGCTGGAGATGTTTTATGAATTAGACCGCATGCGGGTGCTTCCTGTTACTGATGAGGAACTGAATGCTGCTAAGGAATTCAGCACCGGTAATTTTTCAGTGGAGCTGGCAAGCCAGCTTGGTCTCGCGTCTCGGATCAACACAATCTACACGTATGACCTCCCTAAGAGCTTCATTGCCGATTTTCGTCCTAAAATTGAGGCACTGACGGCCGCTGATATACAGAAATCTGCAGCCAAATATTTTGACACCTATCGAGCAGCCGTAGTCATTGTCGGCGACTGGGAAAAGGTGAAAGACCAGGTAACGCCTTTCGGTGATGTGACCATCTATGATTCCGAAGGGAATGTTATTAACAGGTGATACTGGAGCAAGCACACCGCATCCTGGGATAGTGTCCTAATTTCGAATTTATCTGCGCATTCTCAGCGTTCTCTGCGTCTCGGCGTTGAAAAGATTGTGGAAATATACTCAACGCGGAGACGCCGAGCGCGCAGAGTCGGCGCAAAGAAATCAATTTAGGCCACCACCCATCTTGGACGTTTGCAGAGCGCTTCCGCTGTGGTAATCTAAGTTGTGCCCTGGTGCACTCCCCCGCAATTTCCTCATCACGATCTTCCCGACCTTAACAGAGGTATTTCATGATTCCTGCACCCACTCTGGCAAGTCCCCGTATTCTGGTTATTGAAGACTATTCTGACACTCGAGAATTGCTCTCTATGTTGCTTCGCAGCAAGGGCTACGACGTGATCGAGGCCGAAGATGGAGTGGAAGGGTTATTGAAAGCGGGAGGTTCCTATCCGGACCTCATTCTGATGGATCTGGCGTTGCCGGAGATGGACGGTGTGGAGGCAGCACGCCGCATCCACCAGATGCCAAAGCTGAGTAATATTCCGATCGTAGTTTTGAGCGCTTACCTGACGGAAGACGTCGAAGCGGATGTTCGTGTTGCGGGTTGTGTGGCAACTTTCGGCAAGCCTTTTGACAGCGATGTGTTGCTCGCAAAGATCAAATCCACCTTGGCTGAACAGAGGCACGACACGCAGCCCTGTTGGCCGTAGCAGTAGTAAATGAGAGTTCAGCCCCGCGCGCGCCGCGGTGTCTCTGAAGTTCGCTCGCTATTCAATGTCTCGCTAGCAACCGCTGCCCAGCACTTCCTTCATTACCACAGCCAACTCCGTTAGCGCCTTTTCACCATTACCGGAAAAACTCGAGCCGTGCATGAGAGCAATGGTTTTAGGTTTGAGCGCAGCTAATCGATTCAAGGTGCCTTCGGTTTGCGGCGTGTAGGGGTATGAGTTGGCAAAAGGTCCTTGTTGATCTACCACCAGGCTTGTTCTGAATCGACCAACGACGTCGGAGGTGGTTACAGGTTCAACATCGCCCCAGTGGAAAAAGAGGTCGGAGCAAAAGAGTGTTGCGTTAGTTTCTTCAAACATCAGACTTGCTTCCCAACAATGTGGTACATGCGGCGTCTGTAGATGCCGCAAGCGATACTTGCCCGTGGACAAAACTTCATCATTTGCCATCGCCCGGGCTGGCCGGTCGGCGAAATCGTTTATGCTTACCGCGGCCCCGACAAAACTGCAGAAAGCGGTTGCCTCGGAAGCAATCTCAAGCCATTGGTTGAGAGAGCCACATTCATCCGCCTCGAAGTGGCTGAAGCTTATCCAACGAAGCCGCGTCGGGTCGATTACTTTAGCGACAGCCGCCCGCACCTCAGGAAATATCTGTCTCATTCCGGTGTGGAAGAGCACTGGTTCATCATCTCTAATCAGAAACTGGTTAAACTGTATATTCATCTCGGGAACAAATAGCGATAAGCGAAATATGTCTTCTGCTATTTCATCAACTCTCATTTCTAACCTCCTGGAATCCTCGCGCGAATAATCCGACAACGGTGGCAAACGCCTACTGCTTGGAACCGCGACTATGTTAGATGGCGACCAAAGCGTACTCCGCCGTCGTCAGTCTCGTATTGTCTTAAAGGTTACACAGGAGAGCAAGCAGAGCCAGGTAATCTGCGGTACAATCACGCCCTCCCCATGAAGCAAAGCATCGAGACCTCGAAGCCTGAGAAACTCAACTCATGATTAAAGCAAGATTCGCTAGCGCAGCGCTTTTGTTGATCGCGGTAATAACGCCGTACGCTTCTGTGAAGCAGGCTGCCCAAACCTCAAAGCGATCTCCCGTTCACTTGCAACTCGAACCTTGTCAGATTCCCCAATTCTCTGGCAGAGCAAATTGTGGCACCTACCAGGTATACGAGAATCGCGTAAGCCGGAAGGGCCGGAAGATCAGTCTAAAAATCGTCGTTCTTCCCGCTACCGGTTCCAAGCGGGAACCAGATCCGTTTGTGTACATTCCTGGCGGACCGGGTTCTTCAGCGACGGAAGAGGCGCCTTTCATTGCAGAGGAGTTTGGCAAAATTCTTGAACATCGCGATCTCCTCTTCGTGGACCAGCGTGGGACTGGAGGCTCCCACCCGCTCAACTGCCAACTCTATAAACCGGCCGATCCGCAGAGTTATCTAGGCTACTTTTTTCCATTGGAGGACGTGCGCAAGTGTCGGGAGCAGCTCGAACAGCAAGCCGATCTGAAGCTCTATACCACCTCAATCGCCATGGACGACCTCGACGAGGTGCGAGCAGCTTTAGGTTACGAACGCCTTAATCTATTAGGGACCTCTTACGGAACTCGGGCCGCGTTAGTTTACTTAAAACAGCATCCACATCACGTCCGTACGTTAACGCTTCAGGGCGTCGCTCCTCCGGGCGAGTTCATGCCGCTCGCTTTTCCACAACACAATGAGAGGGCTTTACAGGGAGTGATTGGCGAATGTCTTGCCGACAAAGACTGTGGTCAGGCGTTTCCCAATCTGAAATCGGAAGCCACGGCAGTTCTGAATCGTCTGGTGAAAGGGCCGGTAGAAGTCAGCATAAAACCCGACAAGTTGGAAACGTCCGCAAAAACTAGTCCGCCAGTTAAAGCCGAAACTCTCAGAATCAGTCTCTCGCGCGACCTCGTCGCAGAGGCAATCCGTTACATGCTCTACAACCCCGCTGCCGCCAGCCGAGTGCCTCTATATCTGCATTCCGCAGCGCAGGGAGATTTTGCTCCTTTGGCCGATGCAGCCCTGATGTATCGTAAGGAAATCGTCGCTGGCGGCAGTAATGGACTTTACCTTTCAATTACCTGCGCCGAAGACCTCCCCTGGATAAGACCAGGTGAGGGTAAACGAGTGGCGGCTCATACTTTTCTAGGAGACTATCGTTTGAGCCAGCAGAGGGAGGCGTGCGCCCTTTGGCCCCGCGGAACAATCCCTACTGATTTCAATGAGATTGCGCGGTCATCAGTGCCGGTATTACTTCTAACGGGTGAATGGGATCCGGTAACTCCTCCGACGAATGCAGAACTTGTGCGAAGTAAACTTTCGAACAGTCTACACGTCGTCGTTCCACACGGCGCTCATGGATTCAGTGGTTTGCAGGGGATCGATTGTATTCTTCGTCTGCTTGTGGATTTTGTGCAAACCGGCTCACTGAAAGGGCTGAATACTTCCTGTGCCAGCGCCATCCGGCGGCAGGGGTTTCCAATACAACTGATAAAAGAGTAATCGCCTCGGCCGAAAACCGAAAATCTGGATTTCACACACGAATATTCGTAGACGTTTCCGGAATAACAATTCTTGACTAGCTGAGCCGGTGTGATATGCTCACGCCCAAATTTCAGGCCAGCCGGAATCGATCTTTCGGGATTTCACGCCGAGTTCTGCTCGAATGTGATCCTTCCAAATGTTACAGACATCAAGATTTGCCCCAAATAGGAGGACCCAAACATGATCCGTAAGACTATTGTTATTCTATTTTCAACATTACTTTGCGCCGCCGCCGTAGCTTCCACTTCCTGCACTGGCATGGAGGAAAGTGAACGCGGCGGCGTTGCTACAGCGCCTTCTGGAAACGCCAGCAGCGGTAAGATTCCCACCACATCCGCATCAGAAGAGGCGCGCAAGGAATTTACTCAAGGAAGAGATCTTGCTGAAAGACTGTTGATTCAGGATTCGATCCAGCACTTCGATAAAGCGATATCCCTGGATCCTACATTTGCACTCGCCGAACTCAACCGGGCGAATGTTTCACCTACGGGAAAAGAGTTCTTTGAGCATTTGAACAAGGCAGTGAGTCTCGCCGGTAAGGCCTCAGAGGGAGAGCAGCTACTCATTCAGGGAACCGAAGCAGGCGCGAACGGCAATACCACAAAGCAACACGAGCTTTTGGAGAAACTCGTCGCGGCGTATCCTAACGATGAACGAGCTCATTTCAACCTTGGTGGTTATTACTTCGGGCAGCAGGATTTTTCTTCCGCTATCCAGCACTACAAGAAGGCGACCGAAATTGCGCCGAATTACTCGCCCGCATACAACATTCTCGGTTACGCCTATAGACAGAACGGCGATTACGCCAAAGCCGAGGAAGCCTTTAAGAAATACATCCAGCTCATCCCCAACGATCCAAATCCCTACGACTCTCTCGCTGAGCTCTTTTTGAAGATGGGCAAGTTTGACGACGCCATTACCCAGTATCGGAAAGCGCTTTCGATCGATTCCAATTTTATCAACTCCCATCTTGGTATCGGCGCGGCACTAATGTACCAGCGTAAAGCAGATGAGGCTGCTGCGGAGTTCAATAAGATCACCGCGAAAGCGCGCAGTGATGGGGAACGCCGCACCGCCCTCTTCGCTAACATGGTCCTTGCTGCAGACAGCGGTAAGCTGGACCAGGCACTTGCGGAAGCAGACAAACAATATTCTCTAGGTGAGAAAACCAACGATGTCCCGGCGATGGTTGGCGACCTTCAGTTAAAGGGGAATATTCTTCTGGAGATGGGGAAGCCGGACGACGCCAAACAGATGTTCGAAAAAGCGCTGAAGATGACTGCTGATTCAAATCTCTCTTCCGAAATCAAGGATAACGCAAAAGTCCAGCAACACTACAATCTTGCTGTAGTTGCTCTCGGCAAGAAGGATCTGGCGACAGCGAAACAGGAAAGCGAAGAATTTCGGAAAGGAGCCGAGGCTTCCAAGAATGCAGCTCAGGTCAAACAGGTGCATGAGCTTGCCGGCCAAATTGCGCTTGAGGAGAAGAGATTCGACGAAGCCATAGCGGAGCTCACACAGTCAAATCAGCAAAATCCCTATAACCTTTACCGCCTGTGCCAGGCCTATCAGGGTAAAGGCGATGCCAAGGCCAAAGACAGCTGTAACAGTGCTGCTACCTTCAACTCACTGCCACAGTTGAATTACGCGTTTGTTCGCACGAAGGCAGCCAAAAATGATGGTGGAGCGGCAAGGGCTTCACTTTAGATTGCTGGTTAACGCTGGCTAAGCTGCTTAGAGCTAGATGCCCGCCCCGTTAAGTTAACGGGGCGGGCATTTTTCTCTACGCCGGCGTTACGGAAGTACTACGCTTTTCCATCTGCCACGGTGGTTCTGCCTCGCGAGTCCGCCGCCTATCATCCTCCCGCAAAAATCTATATCCACGTGGGCCGCTGTACCCTGTCCGCATATCAAGCAACCCGGAACTCATTGCCCATCAATAACTTCGACAGCTCAAGTATTTCTCAAGGATTTCTCAAGCCGATTTCATATCCTGCAATTGTCAAATTCTACGAGGAGGACGGATCATGCCAGGCACTCACCGGAAACCAGCTCTGTTGTCACATCACAAACGCGCGCTCTGCAGCTCTTTGTTTGCAGCACTCGCCTTGACTGCCTTGCTCGCATTGCCGCCAGGCAACCTGGCTTTCGATGTGAAACGCTTCGAGGAGCGCCTCGCCGCCAAGTCTCTTGGCTTTCCGCACCTGACTCCCAACTATGACCAAAGCCAGGTCGATCTCTATCTTAGTCAGCCAACCTGGCAGTCGTGGAATCTTTCGCACGGAGGAAGCTGGACAGCGCAGTTTGATACGCTCACTGGTAAGCCGCGGCGTGTCTTCGGCGGCGCCATTCCCTGGGTGCCTGGACCCGCAAATTCACTTTCTGGTTCTTATTCGGCCGCTGAACTTGAACGTACCGCGCGCCAGTTCATTTCAGATAATCAATCGTTATTCGCCACCTCCAACGATCGTTTGCGTTTTGTGGCAGATATTGCAAGTCCCTCAACGGATGGACACATGCGCTATGCAGCCTTCGATTTCTCAATCAACGAGGTTCTCGTTGAGACTGCACGCCTTATCTTCGCTGTCAATAATGGCAACATGATCTACTGGAGCTCAACCAACATCTCTGATGTTCCGACAATCACAACTCCCTCAATCTCAGCTGAACAAGCATTATCAGCAATTCTCACCTACGCCGGTGTGACAGCTAATGGGATCATAATCGTGGAACCGCCAACGCTGAGACTCGTTCCCCGCAATGGCCCGGTTGGAGATCTTCTAACCTATCAACTCGTTTATGAGGCTGTATTCAAGGTTAAGGGAGGATTGGCAACATGGGCCGCCGCCGTGGATGCCACTACAGGCGTTGTCGTAGCATTTGCTGACATCAACCAATATCAGACGCCTCGTGGCAGTGCCACCGGCCGTATCACTGGCGGCATCAGACCAGCTCGAGCGCAGGACACGGAAGTTGTGCGCTCCTTTCCGTTTGTCTCAGTAGACACTGAGAAGGGACGGATTAGTTCCAACATCAACGGTATCTATTCTTACACTGGTGGGACGGTTTCCACGGGATTAAATGGTCAGTATTTCGATGCGAACTGTGTCGACTGCATAAAGTCGGAGGACGATCCGGTGACGAACTGGCAAGCTTTTGTTTCGTCTTTCGGAAACGGCCGGTTAGAACTGGGAACAGGTGGCGCCGAGGTGGTCACGCCGGGAGAGGCAACGAAAACTTACGGTAATGGTAAATCAACTGCGGCAGAGCGCACGGCTTTCTTTCATACAAACGTCGCCCGGCTAATGGCCAAAAAATGGCTGGATTTGCCGTGGCTTAACAGCAGTGTCGGGGTGAATGTCAATATTAACGATGTGTGTAACGCTTTCTGGGACGGTGTTGGCCTTAATTTCTTCAAGGCGGGAACGACGGCCACTCTGGTTTGCGCAAACACCGGCGAGATCCGCGACGTGATGCAACACGAGTGGGGACATGGTCTAGATTCGAACGACGGCCGGCAGCCCGGTTATTCAGTGGCGCTGGGTCTGGGTGATCTAGCAACTGGAGAAGGGGTGGGTGATCACGTGGCCCTCTTTGTGGACCATGATTCGTGCATTGGCCAATCGTTTTTTAACCGTCTGAGCGGTCCCTTTCTCGTCGACCCTGATACATCTGAAATCACTCAGTGTGACGGCGTGCGTAACGTGGATGAGCTGCGGAATACTCGCGGCAATCTAACCATTCCAAACGTCGAACAGAAATGTCCAACGGCCCCGATCGATCCCAACAACCCATTTGCCGCCGTGTATATTGGTCCCATGTTGCGCGAAGGTCATTGCGAAGGTGAAATCTATGGACAGTTTGGATATCACCTGATTCAAGACCTGATTAATGGAACGCAGTATGGAACGGCTCAGGTAGACGCCAACAAGCAGTACATCACGTACGCTGGAGACCCTCTACCCAACGCCGGCCTACTTCACGATGGTCCTCCTAACCCGGCCATCGACCGCGATCTTGCTTGGGCAATTCATGAACGACTCTTCTTTCAGTCGAGACCGCTGACCGGTTCGTATGCGCCCTCGAGGCATCAGGCGATTGGGCCATCTGTCTATGACGCATATATCGTAACTGATGACGAAGGCGATGGTTTGGCCAACGGAACGCCGAACGCAGCCTATATCAATGACGCGGCCGTCCATCATGGCATCGAAGAATTTGGCGCACCGGGCGGCCGTCCTTCAGCCATCGATGCCAGGAATTGCGACGTTCTCGCCACTCCCGCCGTAAGCTTGACGCAGAGTATCGACAGCAGCACTGGTACTCCGGCGGTCAAAATCAACTGGTCTGCCGTCTCGGGCGCGGCCTCCTACAGCGTGCTGCGTTCGGAACGCCGCAATGATGTGTTTCTCGAACTTGCCAAAGTCACTGGCACGTCATTTACAGATGTAGGTGTGGACAATGGCGTGAGCTACATCTATCGAGTTCAAGCAAATGGTTCTGGAACATGCTTCACTGCGTCTGGAGCAGGATTGGCAAACATCACAGTTCGCCAACCCGCGATTCAAGTCAAGAGCGTTGTCGTCACAGATCAGCCGGGAGGCAACAATGATGGCGGCCTTGATGCAGGTGAGGCTGCTCAACTCTTCATCGTTCTGACAAATACCGGGGCATTGAATCTAACCGACGTCAAGGCCACACTGTCGTCCATTACGACGGGCGTAACGGTCACGAAGGCCGGACCACAAAGTTTCGGTAATCTAGGTCCAGGATCTTCTGCCGGTTCGAAGAAGACCTATTCGATAGCGCTGGATCCCGTGGGAACACTATGCGGCCAAACCGCCGACTTCATCCTCTCCATCGCCGCCAATGAAGCGCAACTGGTGGACTCTTTCAGTCTGAAGATCGGGAACGATGGCACAAGTTGCGTGGTGTATAAGACAACCTGGGCTCAACCGACCGGTGTGCAGATCACGTCAGACAAGCTGAATGCGACGTGCGGCGATGGTGATCTGATTCCGGATCCGGGCGAGACCATAAGTGTCAGAATAACGGCAAACAACACTGGTACCCAGACGGCCAAGAATGTAGTGATCAGTCTTGCTACCGACAAACCGTACTTAAGCTTTGTGGGTTCAAATAGCGTGAATGTCGGCACACTGGCGGCCAAAGGCACAGAAACCAAGGCGGCGACGTTCTCGATTGCCGTAGCGAAAGGGGCTGCCTTTAATGATCTGGCAACGTTAACGGCCAGCGTCATTGCTACGGGCCAGCAGGCACTTAATCAACTACCTATGCAAACCAGGGTCAATCGTGACAAAGGATTAACAGATCTAAGCTACGACTTTGAAACCGGGGCTCAGGGTTGGACATCATCTAATCCGACGCAAGGGTGGACTCTTACGACGGCGCCGACAACTGGCGATCTGACGACAGTTTGGCACTCGCGCTACTCGCCAGGAACATGCAACTTCCTTGTCTCACCATTCTTTGAATTCTCTTCTCAATCGCGATTCTCTTTTGACATCGCCTGGATGAGTGAAGGAAGCGATGCTAGTTATGATGGCGCTGACGTACAGATCAGTGTTGATGGTGGCAACACCTGGCAAACAATTCTTCCTGATGAAGGCTATCCAGCACTTTCAGCGGGTACAACTTGCATTCCGGCGGACAGCCCGTTCTATTCGAATTACAGTCCCTTAATGTCTCGTTTCAACTTCGATCTCTCTCGTTTTGCAGGTCTGTCGGGCCAAATCCGTTTCCGCTGGGGCACCGACCCCTTGGTCGAGGTTCCGGTAGGCGGAGCTTGGGTAGACAACATCAGGGCGACTCGGATGGTCGTGCCAACTCCAAGCGCGCCATGTCTTTGAGTTGTAGAAGGTAAACATGGGCCCAGGAAATGCCAACCAACGGGCCGTGGGTGAATGCTTCAGATCTTTTCTACAAACACGGACCAGCGGAG
>Ga0214473_10011023_pt1 | contig 10619 bp, 8 predicted proteins | sample RVTome_7_FD_203509 | JGI IMG/M metagenome (GOLD analysis project Ga0214473, IMG submission 203509) | Soil microbial communities from uranium-contaminated site in the Upper Colorado River Basin, Wyoming, United States - RVT98D197 | ecosystem: Environmental > Terrestrial > Soil > Contaminated >... | reverse complement strand
AAGCGCGGTTCGCGCTTCTGGAAGAAGGCCCGGAACCCCTCGCGCGTGTCCTGCGTCGCGAGGTTCACGCACTGCGCGTTGCACTCTGCCTCGATCGCCGCCTCGAACTCGCGGAGGCCCGCCTCTGCGAGCATCCGCTTGGTGAGCGCGAGCGTCACGGGCGGCCCGGCGGCGAGGGCTTCGGCGTAGTCGGCGACGGCCGCGTCGAGCTCTTCCGCCGGGACCACGCGGTTCACGAGGCCCAGAGCAAAGGCCTCGGCGGCCGGGATCCAGCGGCCGAGCAGGGCCAGCTCCTTGGCGCGGTGGAGCCCGACGAGCCGGGGCAGGAGCCACGAGCTCCCGAGGTCGGGGGAGAGGGCGCGGCGCACGAAGATCTGGCAGAAGCGCGCCTGCTCGGAGGCGACGACGAGGTCGCAGCCGAGCGCGAGGCTCCACCCCGCGCCCGAGGCGAGGCCGTTCACGCGGGCGACGGCGGGCTTCGAGAGCCGGTGCAGCGCCACGGCGGGCCGCGACATCCGGCGCATGGTCGCGAGCGCGTGACGCTCGTCGCCTTCGTCCACGAGGTCTCCGCCGGAGCAGAAGGCGTCGCCGTGGCCCGTCAGCACCACGACCCGGACGGAGCGACTTTCCTCCGCGTGCTCGAGCGCGCGCGTGAGCTCGTCGGCGAGCGCCACGTCGATCGCGTTCTTCCGCTCCGGCCGGTGGAGCACGAGCGTGAGGACGCCCGACTCCGATTGCTCGCGCAGCAGGATGTCCACCGCGTTGGGCCCCGTGTAGACTGAGCCCGCACGGTAGGCTCCGGGTCCGGCCCGGTCAACTCGCACGATCGACTCGAAGATCCCCTACCCTCGCGGGTCTCGAGCCCACGAAAGGAGCCCCCGATGATCCTCGGCGTCCACCACCCGGCGCTCGCCGTCCCCGATATGCAGCGCGCGCGCGACTTCTACTGCGGCGTCCTCGGCTTCGAGGTCGTGATGGAGGCGGACATCCCGCCGGGGATCCCGCCGATGAACCAGGCCTTCGGCATCGCGGAGGCGGGCTGCAAGGTCTGCCTGGTCCGCAAGGGCAACTCCTGCATCGAGCTCTTCGAGTTCGCGCAGTCCGAGAAAGGCGAGGCGAAGCGCCCGGTGAACCGCTACGGCATCACGCACTTCGCGCTCGCGACCGACGACTACCAGAAGGACTACGACCACCTCGAGGCCCACGGCGTCCAGTTCAACACGCCCCCGATGGGCGAGACCCCCGCGCGCTGGGCCTACGGCCGCGACCCCTTCGGCAACGTGATCGAGCTGCTCGAGAACCTCCCCGGCTTCCCGACCACGCTGCGCTTCGAGGCCTAGCTCGAACTCCAGTTCCTGGCTCACGGGTCATGGAGTCGCTGCGAATCCCTCGTAACCCTTTGCCGCGACCTCGTCGCACTTCTGTACGTAGGCGGGGAATCCGAGGTACGGCATGAAGACGCGCGGCTTGCCCGGGACGTTGGCCCCGAGGTACCAGGAGTTGCACGACGGGAACAGGGTTCCGCCGGCCACCTCGTTGACGTGCTCCACCCACGCGTCCTCCGCCAGGGCGGTAGGCTCGATGCGAGCGAGCTCGTGCTCGCGCAGGTATGCGATGCAGCGCGCGATCCAGTTCGCGTGCTGCTCGATCGAAGGGACCATGTTGGACAGCACGGAGGGGCTCCCGGGGCCCGTGATCATGAACAGGTTCGGGAAGCCGGCCGTTGCGAGGCCGAGGTAGGTCCGCGGACCCTCGGCCCACTTGCGCGCGAGCGACAGGCCGCCCCTGCCGCGGATGTCGATCCCAAGCAGGGCGCCGGTCATGGCATCGAAGCCGGTGGCGAATACGATGCAGTCGAGCTCGTACTCGGCGTTCTTCGTGCGGAGCCCGCGCGGGGTGATCGCCTCGATCGGCGCCGCGCTCACGTCGATGAGCGTGACGTTCGACCGGTTGAAGGTCTCGTAGTAGCCGGTGTCGATGCAGAGTCGCTTGCAGGCGATGACCTGCCTGGGCGAGAGCATCTCGGCGACGCGCGGGTCGCGCACGATCTCGCGGATCTTGGCGCGGACGAACTCGGCGGCGGTGTCGTTGGCGTCCTTGCTGTAGAGCAGGTCGGCGAAGCCGCTGATGAAGGGGAGGCCGCCTCGAGCCCAGCGATCCTCGTACTCGGCTCGCCGCTCCTCTGCGGTCGCCTCCAGCGCCAGCTTCTCGCCGGGTCGCGTGTCGAAACCGAACGGCATCTGGGCGGCCCTGCGCCGCAGGCCGGCGTAGTCGCCCTTGATGCGTTCCTGCACGCCGGGGTCGAGCGGGTGGTTGTGCGCCGGCACGGTGTAGGTCGGCGTGCGCTGGAACACGAAGAGCTGCGCCGCCTGCCGCGCGATCAGCGGAATGGACTGTACGCCGGAGGAGCCCGTACCGATCACGCCGACCCGCTTGCCGCTGAAGTCGACCGGAGCATGGGGCCAGTTGCCCGTGTGGAAGGTCGGACCCGCGAAGGAGTCGAGACCTGCGAAGCGAGGCGTGCTGGTCGAGGACAGGCAGCCCGTCGCCATGATGCAGAATTTCGCAGAGGCGCGGGCGCCGCCATCCGTCTCGATCGTCCAGCGGCCCGCGCTCTCGTCGAAGACCGCGCTGCTGACGCGCGTGTCGAGCTGGATGTCGCGGCGCAGATCGAAGCGGTCGGCGACGTGCTCGAGGTAGCGCAGGATCTCCTGCTGCGCGGCGAAGCGCTCGCTCCAGTTCCACTCCTGCTGGAGCTCCTCCGAGAACTGATACGAGTACTCCATGCTCTCGACGTCGCAGCGCGCGCCCGGGTATCGGTTCCAGAACCAGGTGCCCCCGATGCCGCTGCCCCGCTCGAAGACGCGTACCGAGAGCCCGAGTTCGCGCAGCCGGTGGAGCATGCACAGCCCGGCGAAGCCCGCGCCGACGATCACCGCGTCGAAGCGGCCGTTCTCCGCCGGGCCGGCCTGCGTGGGCTTTGCCTGCGCGTCGCGCATGTCGACCCTCCAGCGGCCGGGGGCGACCATACCACGTCCGCAGGCCGATCGCGTGGCAACCGCCCCGCACGGCGGCTGCTCGCGTCGCGATGAAGCTCATGCCTCCACGATCGCGCTTTCGTCCCACCGAGATCCCGCCGCGATCGGGAGTAGACGGGAGGCGTCTAGAACCGGATCGGCAGGCTCGCGTAGCCCTGCACGAATTCGGTGCGCAGGCGCACCGCCTTCTCGAGATCCACTTTGTAGTCCGGGATGCGCGCGAGGATCGACTCGAGCGTGAGCTTGCCCTCCATGCGTGCCACGTGCGTGCCGAGGCATTGGTGCGTGCCCGCCCCGAAGGAGAGGATGCGCGGCGGACGGCGGTGGATGTCGAAGACGTCCGGGTCCTTGAACTCGCGCTCGTCGTGGTTGGCCGACGCGTAGAGGAACATCGCCGACTGTCCCTTGCGCAGCTTCTGGCCGTGCAGCTCTACGTCGCGCTTGAGCGTGCGGCACAGGAACTGCGTCGGCATGTCGAAGCGCACGCTCTCGTTGTAGGCGTCCGGGATGAGCGCCGGGTTCTTCACGCACTCGCGCCGCTGGTCGGGGTACTGCCAGAGGCGGACCACGGCGTTCGCGAGTGTCTTCGGGAAGGTCTCCGAGCCCCCGATCACGAGCATCGTCACGTGCGACGCGGCGTCCTCGTCGCTGAAGCGGCGGCCGTCGAGCTCGAAGCGCGCGAGCGCGTGGATCGCCTCGGGGCGGTCCTGCGGCTTGCGGCGGCACTCGCGGATCCGGTACAGGCAGTAGTCCGAGAGCTCCTGGAGCGCCGAGAGGCCCTCCGGCGCCATGCCCTGGGTGTCCGGGTCGTGGTGGAAGAAGGCCTGCACCAGGCGGTTCAGGTAGGTTGCGTCGCTCGCGGGGAGCCCGATCGCCATGCAGGCAATTCGGACCGAGAGCTGCGAGCCGAGGTCGCCGACCACGTCGCAGGAGCCGCCGCGCGAGATGGCCTGCTCGAGCAGGTCCTCGAAGAGCTTGCGCGCGATCGGCTCGAGGGAGCGCAGGTGCTTCGGCAGGAAGCACTGGCGGATCACGGTGCGCAGCTGCGTGTGCGCCGGCGGATCCAGGGTGTTCAGCATCGGCGTCACCGGCTGCTCCCTGGTCAGGATCTGCGCCGGAGACACGCCCTTCGCCGTGGAGTAGGACCCGGCGTCGCTCGAGGCGTCCCAGACGTCCTGGAAGCGGGAGATCGCCCAGGCGTCGTACCGCGACAGGTAGTACGCCGGGGCCTCGTCGCGCAGGCGCTTGTAGGCCGGGTAGGGATCCTTGCGCACGGCTTCGGAAAACGGGTCGTAGTCCACCATCCGGAGATCGCCCTCCTGTCCTGGTTCGTTAGCAAGCGGCGTACCGTTGGCGGGATCGGTCCCGGGCCGTCTCGGCGGGGGCGGTGCCCCCGCTGGCCACGGATCGCCGCGGAGCCCGTCGCGCCGTGTGGCGACGCGCCCCAGAGGGCGTGGCAGGGCTGGCCCTACGGGCGGCACACCGCCGGCAGCGGGTGGTGGTAGAGCCCGGCGGCATTGCGGTGGGTGATCATGCGCGCCTCCTCGTCGGGAACCCCCGCGAGGAGCTTCGCCATCACGGCCTGCGTGTCCGGCCAGGTGCCGTCGCCGTGCGGGTAGTCCGACTCGGCGAGGATGTTCTCGACGCCGATCGCGTAGCGGGTGCATACCGTCGAGGGGTCGTCGATCATCGTGAACCAGAAGTTTCGCCGCAGGACCTCGCTCGGTCCGACCTGCTTGTCGGGCCATCCCGAGCCGTAGCCCGAGCGGGCCATGATGTTGTCGAGCCGGTCGATCAGGCCGCCCACCCAGGCGATGCCGCCCTCGGACATCGTGATCTTGAGCTCCGGGTAGCGCGCCGGCCAGCCGCTCCACAGCCACTGCGCGCACGACGTGAAGGCCTCCGCCTGGAACATCGTGGCACCCAGCTCGAGCATCGGCGCGCCCTTTGGCATCGGCGGGAAACCGGCCGATCCGACGTGCAGGGAGAGCACGGTCTGCGTCTCGGCGCAGGCGCGGACGATCGGCTCCCAGGTGGGATCGAAGACGGCGGGATAGCCGAGGCGATGCGGCTGCTCGGGCATCGTGACCGCCTTGAAGCCGCGCTTCGCGTTGCGGCGGATCTCCTCCGCGCCCTTCGCAGGATCGCGCAGGTACGTGATGCCGAGCGGGACGATCCGCTCCGGGTACGAGCCGTACCACTCCTCAAAGAGCCAGTCGTTCCACGCGCGCACGCACGCAAGGCCGAGCTCGGGGTCCTTTGTCTCGGAGAAGAGCGTCCCGCCGAAGCCGGTGACGCCGGAGGGGAAGTTGAGCGAGGCCCAGATCCCGCCGAGATCCATGTCGCGGATTCGGTCCTTGATGCTCCAGCAGCCGCGGCGCACCTCGTCGAAGCGCGAGGGCTCGACACGGCGGTCCTCGGGCGCGCGTCCGGCGACGGCCATGAAGCCGACCTGGAAGTAGGGCGTGTCCTCGAGCACCCAGACCTGGTGGCCCTCCTCCGTCTCGACGACGCGGGGCGCCTGGTCCTGGAGTCGGGCCGGGAAGCGCCCCTCGAAGGCATGCGGCGGTTCCATCAGGTGGTCGTCGGCGGAGATCAGCGTGTAGCGGACCTCGCGCGGCTCGGGGTCGGGCAGGAGCGGGCGTGTCGCGGGCCGCTTCACGCCGAGCTTGATCACCTGGATCATGGGGAGACCTCCCAGAACCCATCCGCCCCGAGGGCGCTCGCGCGCGCATCGCGTGGAGGCCGACCGCTCGGGGGCGGAAGGGGACATCACAGTCTAGCGTGGCATACTGCCGCGGCGCAGGCCCGCGCGGAGGACCCCCCTGTGATCGATCTCTACACTGCTCCGACGCCGAACGGCTGGAAGGCCTCGATCGCGCTCGAGGAGCTCGGGATGCCCTACGAGGTGCACGCGATCAACCTGACGAAGCTCGAGCAGAAGGAGCCCTGGTTCCTCGCGATCAACCCGAACGGGCGCATTCCCGCGATCGTGGACCGGGACGAGGGCGACTTTCCGGTCTTCGAGTCGGGCGCCATCCTGATCTACCTGGCGGAGAAGGGCGGCGGTCTGCTCCCCGCGGACCGCAAGGGCCGCTCGCGCGTGATCCAGTGGCTGATGTTCCAGATGGCCGGCGTCGGCCCGATGATGGGGCAGGCGAACGTCTTCTTCCGCTACTTCCCCGAGAAGATCCAGTCGGCGATCGACCGCTACCAGAACGAGTCGCGCCGCCTCTTCGAGGTGCTCGACCGCCGCCTCGCCGAGAGCCAGTGGCTGGCCGACGACTACTCGATTGCCGACATCGCGAACTGGTCCTGGGTGCGCATCCACGGCTGGTCGGGCGTGCCCGTGGACGGGCTCGCGAACCTCCAGCGCTGGATGGCCGCGATGGACGCACGGCCTGGCTGCCAGCGCGGCGTCAAGGTGCCGGTGCCGTTCCCGGATCTCACCCGCGATCCGAAGGCCCCCGAGGAGTTCGCGAAGAACGCGCGCATCATCCTGCAGCGCTAGCAAGCGCGCGTCAGCGCGCGCGCAGCGAGCCGAAGGCGAGCGAAGCCCGGAGCCCGCGCGCGAGCGAAGAGCGAGCGCGAGGCCCGGGTAGGGCACTCGGGTCAGAGCCGCGCGCGCAGGAAGGCGATCATCCGGTCGATCGCGGCGCGCGCCGGCGGCAGGAACTCCATCTGCGCGTAGCCGTGCGGCATCCCGGGGTCGACCACGTGCTCGTGCTCGACGCCCGCCCGGCGCAGGGCCGCCGCGAGCGCCTCGGCCTGTGCCGCCAGGGGGTCTGCGCTCCCGACGACGACGTGGCTCGGCGGGAGGCGGTCCGCCGCGTGCAGCGGGCTCACCCGCGGGTCGGCGAGGAGCGCTGGGCCAGGGCAGTCCCCGAGGTACGAGCCCACCATCAGCTCGAGCATGTCCCGGCCGATCTCGACGAGCGGTCCGGTCGACGGCTCGAGCCCGGGCGGCGCCGCGCCGAGCGTCGCGAAATCGAAGACGCCGTAGATCAGCAGCGCGGCGCGCGGGCGTGCCGGATCGGCGGCCAGCCCGACCGAGACCGCGGCGGCGAGGTTCGCCCCGGCCGAGTCGCCGCCGACGGCGAGCCGCTGCGGATCCCCGCCGAAGCGCTGCGCCTCGCGCGCGGCCCAGCGCAGCGCTGCCACGCAGTCCTCGAAGGGAGTCGGGAACGGGTGCTCCGGGGCGAGCCGGTAGTCGACGTTCACGACCAGGGTCCCGGCCTCGGCGAAGCGCGCCGCGAGCTTGCGGTGCGTGCGCGGGCTTCCGCAGACCCAGCCTCCCCCGTGCAGGTAGACGAGCACCGGGTGGGGGCCGGCGCCGCGTGGCACCAGCACGTCGGCGCTCACGCCTTCCGCGACCGGCACGGCCTCGTGGAGCGCGCCGATCTCGGGTAGGCCCTGGTTCACGAGCGCGGCGAAGCCATCGACCAGCCGGCGCATGTCGTGGGCCGTTCGGGGCACGCCCTGCCCCAGCATCTGGAGCAGCGCGTCGGGTGCGGTGGTGGCGCTCGTCTCGCTCATGGGCTCTGCCTCACTCGATCTTCAGCACCTTCACGTCGTAGCGCACGTCGCTCCCGGCGTAGGGGTGGTTCATGTCGATCACGATCCGGTCGCCGCGCACCTCGTGGACGCGCACGATCTGGCGCTCGCCCGTCTCGTCGCGGTAGACGAGCTTCGCTCCGACCCTCCGGTCCTGCTCGGGGATGCGCACGGCCTCCACCTCCTGGAAGAGATCCGCGTCGATCGCGCCGTAGGCCTCCTTCGCCTCGAGCGTGCCCTGCTTCGACTCGCCGACGGCCATCCCGTCGAGTGCGCGCTCGAGGCCGGGCATCAGGTCTCCGGCGCCGTGCGCGTAGACCAGCGGCGCGCCCCCGACGTTCGAGTCCGCGACGGTCCCGTCCTCGAGCCGGAGCGTGTACTCGATCGAGACCCGCTTGCCGGCGGTGGCGACCGCGGGCGCGGCGTCCTGCGCGGTCGCCGCGGCGGATGCGAGGAGGGCGATGGCTGTGGCGATGCCGGCGGTCCCGGAGCGCATCCGGTCCATGCTACCGTCGGCGCCGGGAGAGAGCGACCATGACCGCGTTCCGCTACCAGCCGCTCTTCGAGCTCGGGCCGGACGCTACGCCCTGGCGCCACCTCGGGAGCGACGGAATCGAGCTCCTGGAGCTCGCCGGCCGCGAGTTCCTGCGCGTCGATCCCGATGCGCTGACAAAGCTCGCCGCCGCGGCCTTCGACGACGTCTCGTTCCTGCTGCGCCCGGGTCACCTGGCCCAGCTCGCGCGCATCCTCGACGACCCCGAGGCGTCGGAGAACGACCGCTTCGTCGCGCTCGAGCTGCTGAAGAACGCCAACATCGCCGCCGGCCGGGTGCTGCCCTCCTGTCAGGACACCGGCACGGCCCTCGTGATGGCGCACAAGGGCGAGCGGGTACTCAGCTTCGGCGACGACGCCGAGGCGATCGCCCGCGGCATCTACCGCACCTACCAGGAGCGGAACCTGCGCTACTCGCAGATGGCTCCGCTCGACATGTACGCGGAGAAGAACACCGCGTCGAACCTCCCGGCGCAGATCGAGATCTACGCGGAACCGGGGGACGCTTACGAGCTCCTCTTCGTGGCCAAGGGCGGCGGCTCGGCCAACAAGACCTTCCTCTACCAGGAGACGAAGGCGCTGCTCAATCCCGAGTCGCTGCTGCGCTTCGTCGGCGAGAAGATCCGCACCCTCGGCACCTCCGCCTGCCCGCCCTACCACCTGGCGCTCGTCGTCGGGGGCACATCGGCCGAGTTCACGCTGAAGACGGTGAAGCTCGCGAGCTGCCACTACCTCGACGCGCTCCCCACCAGCGGCAACGAGCTCGGGCGCGCCTTCCGGGACCTCGATCTCGAGACGAAGATCCTGAAGCTGTGCAGCGAGACCGGGATCGGCGCCCAGTTCGGCGGCAAGTACTTCGCGCACGACGTGCGCGTGATCCGGCTCCCGCGTCACGGCGCCTCCTGCCCCGTCGGGCTCGGCGTCTCCTGCTCCGCGGACCGGCAGATCAAGGGCAAGCTCACGCGCGAGGGGATCTTCCTCGAGCAGCTCGAGACCAACCCGGCGAAGTACCTGCCGGATGTGATCGACGGGGAGCTCCCGCAGGGCGTGGTGCGCATCGACCTCTCGCGACCGATGCGCGAGATCCAGGCGGAGCTGTCGCGCTACCCGGTCACGACGCGGCTCTCGCTCTCGGGGCCGATGATCGTCGCGCGCGACATCGCGCACGCGAAGCTCAAGGAGCGGCTCGACTCCGGCGGGGACCTGCCCGGGTCCTTCAAGGCGCACCCGATCTACTACGCCGGACCCGCGAAGAAGCCCGAGGGGCTGCCATCGGGCTCCTTCGGCCCGACGACGGCCGGCCGCATGGACTCCTACGTCGACCTCTTCCAGTCCCGCGGCGGGAGCCTCGTGATGCTCGCCAAGGGCAACCGCGGCGCCGCGGTGCGCGAGGCCTGCAAGAAGCACGGCGGCTTCTACCTCGGCTCGATCGGCGGCCCCGCGGCGCGGCTTGCCAAGGATTCGATCCGCAAGGTCGAGGTGCAGGAGTTCCCCGAGCTCGGCATGGAGGCGATCTGGCGCATCGAGGTCGAAGACTTCCCCGCCTTCATCGTGATCGACGACAAGGGCAACGACTTCTACGCCGACATCGCCGCGCGCAAGGCGGAGCCGCTGCTCAAGATCGGGTGAGCGCACGGACGGCGTCGCCGAGCCGGCGCGCGAGCTCGCGAGGCGGGTGCGTCGCGGCGAGCTCGTCGTTCAGCACCTCGACGGTGAACGGCGCGCGGCTCCCGATCGCGTCGAGGATGCGCAGGAAGCCGACCCAGTCGAAGGCTCCTTCGCCCGGTACGAGCCGGCCGCGTCGCGTTGCATGGGCGAGGTCCGCGGGTCGTTCGGCCGGGACGTCGCTCACCTGCACGGCGAGCACCCGTTCGCCGGGGAGAGCGCGCAGGTCTTCGAAGCTCGTCGGACCGTGGTGACAGTGCCAGGTGTCGAGCAGGATGCCGCCGTTGGGACGGCCGGAGCGCAGGACGATCGCGAGCGCCGTCCGCGCATCGCGCACGGCCGAGCCGGGCGAGAACTCGAGAGTCGCGACGAGCCCGTGTCCGGCGGCTCGATCGCACACGCCCGCGAAGACCTCGGCCGCCGCCTCGAGCAGGCTCGCGGCGCCGGTCTCCCGCGAGATCACCGAGCCACTGGCCAGCAGCACGTTGCAGCAGCGCGCGCCCAGCGCCTCGGCGGCCGCGAAGAGCTCGCGCTCGCTCGGCTCCTCCCGGTACGGGGGCCCGGGGTCGCCGGGACCGACCCAGGCGATCCGCGCATCGACGTCGTTCACGACGAGGCCGTGGTCCGCGAGCATCGCGCGCAGCTCCGGATCCGAACGCCCCTCGGCGCGGGCCCGCTGGTAGGTCGGCGCGGGCCAGAGCGAGAGCCCCGCGAAGCCTCCCGCCGCCGCGGCCTCGACGAGGACGCGAAACGGGGGATTGCCGAGCGACGAGCCCGTGAGCACCAGCGCTTCGGGGCCCAGCACCCTGG
>Ga0214473_10011022_pt1 | contig 10622 bp, 5 predicted proteins | sample RVTome_7_FD_203509 | JGI IMG/M metagenome (GOLD analysis project Ga0214473, IMG submission 203509) | Soil microbial communities from uranium-contaminated site in the Upper Colorado River Basin, Wyoming, United States - RVT98D197 | ecosystem: Environmental > Terrestrial > Soil > Contaminated >... | reverse complement strand
GGAAGGTCCACTGATACTGCCAGTCGTCGTCGAGGCCCGGATCGGAGAACTGCACGGTCATCGAGCCTGGACCGCCTTCAAGGATCGGGCTGGGCGCCGTCATCACGTTGAAAACGGTAGGCGCCACGTTCTTGACCTGCAGGTGCGCCGTGTCCGCCGCCGCGTCCGGCAGAATCTCCGTGTACGACCACCGGAAGTCGACCTTGGAAACGTAGGAGTTCGAGTAGAAGCTGGGAGACCAGCAGTACTCGTTCGGGCTGTAGCAGAACATGTAGTAGAATCCCGCGTAGTGCACGACGGCGTTGTCCGCCGGCGTGGTGATCCCCGCGCTGTTGGAGTTGATGCGCGACGCGACCCAGTAGTCCTGCCCCACGACGAGGGTCACGGGCGTCGGAAGGGTGCACCAGTTCCACGCGTTCATCGTGTCCACCGCTGGGTCGCACGTGCCCAAGTACGCGCCGACCGCCGAGGGGAACGACCGAATCACGAGCTGGTAGTAGATGTACGACGAGTATCGGTAGTACCCGAGCTGCGTGATCGTCACGTCCTTCTTCGCGGTGAACCTCCACCCGACCCAGCGGTAGTCTGCGCCGCCCATGCCGAAGCCCAGGTTGACCGTCGGGGTCTGGTTCAGGTTGTCACCGGAGACGATGTTCACGATCGTCGAGATACCGTCCCAGCCCTGGACGACGATGTCCCCGTAGTAGTTGTCCAGGTACTGTCTGTCGACCGTCGTCTCCGTCGTCCACTTGCCGATCGTGCCGCCGCCCGTCTGGTCCGGGTAGTCGAACTTGCCGTCGTTGTTGAAATCCCAGCGGAAGAAGATGATCGCAGGGTCGTTGGCCGTCACGGTGAACGTGATCGGTGGGTCCCCTTCGAACACGTCCGGCCCGCCGTACGGGCCGCCCGCGTCGACGGTTCCCGGCGGCCACGCGCCCCGGCTGCCCGGGGTGACCGTGATCGTCCCGTGCTCCGACTCGAAGGTCCGCTGGACCTCCGCCTCCCGCAGCTCCTCGCTGGTCACGGGCTCCGCGGTCACGACGTTTCCGTCCGACGTCATGAACTGCATGGGCCCCTCCGCCGCGAAGGTCTGCAGGTCAATCGCATCGGCCGCCTGAGCCTCCTCGAGGCTCATCGGCTCGTCTGTCAGGTCCGACAGGGCAATCACCCGTCGGTCCTCCCCTCGCGTCCCCACTGACGAGGACGCTCCCACACCGCCGGGCCGTGCGTACACGAACCCGGCGAACGCCCCGAGCACCATCGCTGCGACGATGCACAGGGACCCCACCATCGTTTGCCAATTCCTCATTCCGTACCCCCTAAGCCAAGCACTGAATCGGGCTGCGCTCCCAGCGGGCTCCGCGATCTCGGGAGAGGGTCCCCTTCCCGACTAACGTCCAACGTGGCCCCTCTTCCGTGCCCTGGCGAGCGCTCGGACCTCCGCCCCAGCGCAACCCCCGACTTTCATCCGTTTCAGGGTACTTAGCCGCGATGTGCTTACATATGTACCCGGGACACGGATCGCGAGGCGAGGACCCGGCGGGGAGGCCTCCGGCTCCCCGCCTATTCATCGAGAGAACGGCGTTATGCGGATGGGACCCATCCGGGGTTCCGGGCCGGACTCATGGCGGCGGGCCGGTCCGGGAAGACATCAGCGTTGACACGCGGCGACGTCCGCACGGCAGGCGAGGGACCCGGGGGGAGAGATCGCCTTCGGCTGACCGCCGACCGCGAGGACGGTGATGTGCCGGTGACTGATCGTCGCCGGCGGGAGGACCTCGACGAGCGTCCCCGTCCCGGGGTCCCAGATCCAACCCATGTCGTCGTCGACGACCATCAGGTCGACGTCGTACGGGGGGCTGTTCCCGAACGTGTGGCTCATGGGTGGGATCCTCGGGCTCGGGAGTCCGCCCGTGACCCAGCCGATCGCGTTGCGCCACAGGGCCGCGACGTCCGGGCCCGACGGAATTGGGAAGGCCCCGATGTGGGCAGCGCGCATGCCGTTGTTGAGTTCCTTCGCGCCGATCGCGCTGTTCCCGCCGGACCAGTCCGCGAGGAGCGTCCCGTTCCGGTTCGCGGCGGCATTCATCCCGCCGACGGTGACCGCGTAGTCCCCGGAGTGAAGGAACAGGGAGTCGACGAACCCCTCGCGGACTCCCGCCAGAACGTCGTGCCCCGCCTCCAGGAGAGTCCCCAGCGTGGCCCCGCCGAAGGCGAACGTCGCCCGCTCGAACGGCCCGTAGTCCTCGTCGACGTACCGCCCACCGATGCTGAACCGGTCCCCGTAGACGGGCGAGACGTCGATCGCCGCCATCGTCGTGATCACGCCGCCGCGCCCCGCGTCCAGGTACTCCGCCAGCCGGTCTCCGACCTGGCGGCGGACCACCTCGAACGGCGGATAGAGGAAGTACGCGTTGTTCGTCGCGACGACGATCGCGTCGTACTGGAGCAGTTGGCCCAGGGTCGGGGCGCTGGGCCCGGAGGGATAGTTCAGGAAGTTGTAGCCGTCCACGAGGGCGACGTCGTCCAGGGAGAGGAGCATGTCCCGAAGGCCGGTGAACCATCCGCACGCGTTCCCCTGGAGGCAGAGGGTGTGGAGCAGGAGGACGTCGTACCGGGGCACCGTCATGTTCCCGACGTAGGTCCACGCGATGGGCATGCCGTCCCCGAAGTCCCACGCGTACGCGAACCACTCCGTCGGCTCGAACAGCGCGGGGTCTTCGATGACGTATCCTTGGAAGAGGACGGTGCCGTTCCCGTCCCGCGTCAGGATGTCGGATCCGCCCGTGACCACCGGCTCGACGTTCCCGATCGTGGCGGTGCCCGTCGCGATTCCCAACCCGTCGATCTCGGCCCCCCGGATCCCATAGACCCGGACGTTGTCGACGAACCACCACCAGTCGTCCGCGCTCACGTATCGGAACCGCAGGACCATCCCGGGGGCGGCGAGGGCGCTCGTCGTCACCTCGAACGGCCCCCGGTATTCCGAGGGATTGTCGTGGTGGAACTCCCCGAGGCGATGCGGGAAGCTCCCGCCGCCGTCGACGGAGGCGTCGAGGTACCCGTCGGAATCACCCGCCGGGTAGTTGCCCCGCCACGAGGTGTCGAACACGATGCGGGCCGCGTCGAACGCGCTCAGGTCGAACGTCGGGGACCGGAGGTCCGACGTGTTGTGGTCGTTGAAGAGGTACATCACCAGGGCCCCGCGACTGCCGGAGTCCGGCGGGATCAGGCACCGCCATCCGTACGCCGGGTCCGCGGACCAGCCCGGTGGCCAGACCGAACGGAAGGAGGACCAGCCGCATCGGGACTGGAAGTCCTGCGCGTACTGCAGGTCCTGAGAGATGACATCGAACCTGGCGTGGTCGTCGTCACGCACTTCGACCACGACCTGCATCGGGTCCGAGGGGGTCGTCGAGGGGAGGTCGTCCGGAGGCGTCCACTCGAACGGGTCGAGTGCGATCGGCATCGTCCGGTAGTACGGGTCCGGCTGCTGCGAGCAGTAGCGGATTGCGTTCACGATGAGGCGGATCGCGTCGCCGCCGGCCCAGCCCGGGTACGGGAACAGGTTCAGGGCGCAGGCGAGCGCCCCGTTGCCCGCGATCGGGTTCGGCTTCGTCGCAGCGAGGATCGACACGTCGCTCCAGTCCGCGATCCGGACCGCGCCCGCCGTCGTCGTGGTCGTGTTCGCGCGGAGGCGCCCGGCCAGAGAGCCGACGCCATCGAGGAGCGGATGGCCGGGCACTTGGACGGTGCCGAGGGTGGCGGTGTCGTAGTCCGCGGGGCCGCGGAGAATCGGAGAGTACGCATCCGTCTCCCACCGTCCGGTCACGCTCGCGTTCGTCCCGAAGGTGGAGTCGAACGCGGCCTGCATCATCACGACGCCCAGCCCGGAGTCCATGGCGTCCGCGAGCAGGTCGCCGACCTCCGAGGCGTGCGTGTGCATGTAGTCCGTCCCGACGAGGACCAGATTGTATTCGCCAACCTCGTCGAGGGACGGGACCCGGTCCAATCCCAGCGGGCCGAAGTCGAACGTGTCGATTGCGCGGCAGAAGAACCCGCACGCGTTCTTGAGGTTCTGCACGAGGCCGTCCGTCTCCGTGGCGCCCCACGTGGTGAGCACGAGCACTTTCGCCCCTCCGACGAGGCGTTCGATGCGGGCCCAGGGCGAGGTCTGCCCGTCGGGGAGGATCCAACGGGCCTCCCACGTGTCCTCCAGCCCCGGGTCGTCGAACTCGGCGGTCAGGCGGATCGTGTCCCCCTCGGGACCGGACGCCGGCGAGGCGCTGACGTTGAACACGTCCGGGGCGACGTTGTGTACCTCGACGGTCGCCGCGTCCTGGGCGGCGTCGGGTAGGAGGAGCGTCTTCTCCCAGCGGAAGTCGATCATCGGGACGATGGCGTCCGTGTAGAAGACGTTCGGGAAGCAGGGGCTGGCGGCGCAGTAGTACGTTCCCTGGAAGTCCGCTTGAGCAGTGTCCGGCGGCGTGTCGATCCCCGTGGTGTACGTCTGGATCCGGATGCCCAGCACGTACGTCCCGCCCGCGGGGAGGGCGATCGGGGTCGCGAGACTGCACCACGTCCAGGCGCCGTTCACGGTCTCGGGCTCACACGTCCCCAGGAGGGTTCCGGCCCCGCTCCACAAGGAGAGTTCGTGGATCACGTAGCCGTAGTTGAACCGGCCCAGGTGCGTGACCGCGAGGTCTTCCTTGGCGCGGAACATCCACGCGAACTCGTAGGGGCCGTAGCCCAGGAACCACCCGTAGGCCCCCGTCTCCCCGAGGTTGTTCCCCCACACGGTCTCCGTCCTCGTCGATACTCCGTCCCAGCCCTCCACCCGGATGTCGCCCCGGTAGTCGTCGAAGAACTGGCGCACGACCGATGTCTCCGTCGTCCACCGGCCCAGCGTGCCTGCGCCCGTCTGGTCCGGGTAGTCGAACAGGCTGTCGTTGTTGAAGTCCCAGCGGTAGAAGATCACGGACGGGTCGTACGAAGTCACCGTGAAGGTGATTGGCGGGCCGCCTTCGAAGGTCGTCGAGCCGCCGTACGGGCCTCCCGCATCGATCGGGCCCAAGAGCGGGACCGGCCCTCCGCCGCCGACCCGCGCGCCTGCGGACGAGGAGATCGTGCCGCCGCTCCGGGTCCCTAGCACGGACCGAAGGGAGGGCGCCCCCCTCGCCGGCTCGGCAGTCGGCCCTTCGCCCGGCGCGGGGCCTGCTTCCGAGACGCGCTCCTGTGCCAGGGACGGTTCGTCCGCGGAGTCCCGGGTGAGCGCCCCGAGCGGGAGTCCATCCACGGCGGAGACAAGCCTCGGTGCGCGCGCAAGATCCGTGGGGACGGGTGTGAGATCGGAGCGTGCGGCACCCGCGTGCCCTGCGACGAGAGGAAGCAGGAGGAGCGTCGCCAACGCGACCGGCACGATTCGTCTGCCCCATACGTTCCCGCGACGAGGCGGGTCCACCGGCACCGGAGGCTGATACATCCCCCTCCCCGACTCACGTCAGGGGGGTTCGGGCACTAAAGCTTTGCCCGGTTCGCACACCGCGGGTCCGCGCCCCGCCACCGCCGCCAACCCTTAAGAGAACCGGCGGATTCCGTGCGGTGCCATGGGCGGACGGACGATGGCGGAGAAGGTCCTCGCGCGGGCGAGCGGGCGGGACCACGTCGCCCCCGGCGACATCGTCGACGCGCGGGTCGACCTCCTGTACATGCACGAGATGCTCGCGATGGCCCTCGGCCCCTTCGGGGAGATCGGCGTCACGAAAGTCTGGGACCCGACGAAGGTCGTCGTGACCCTCGACCACTGGGTCCCGCCGCCGAACGAGCAGATCGCGAAGATGCACCAGTCGATCCGGGAGTTCTGCCGGAAGCAGGGGATCGCGCGGTTCCACGACGTCGGGGACCACGGGATCGTCCACCAGCTCGTCGCGGAGCGCGGGTACGCGCAGCCCGGGAAGCTCGTGATCGGGAGCGACAGCCACACGAACATGGTCGGCGCGTGCGGGGCGTTCGCCGCCGGCGTGGGCGCGACGGACGTCGCGGCGGTGATGGCGACCGGTCGGCTGTGGCTCCGGACGCCGGAGACGATGGACGTGGCGGTGGAGGGGACGCTCGGGCGCCGCGTGTACGCGAAGGACCTGATCCTGAAGGTGATTGCCACGACGGGGGACGACGGCGCGCGCTATCAGGCGGTGGAGTTCACGGGACCCACGGTCCGCGGGATGCCGATGAACGAGCGCCTCGTCCTCTGCAACATGACGACGGAGATGGGCGCGAAGGCCGGCCTGATCGCCGCGGACGAGGTGACGCGGGAGTACCTCGCGCACGCGCGGGAGCCGTTCGAGCCGTTCGGGCCGGACGCGGACGCGGCGTACGGGAAGGCGCACGCGTTCGACGTCTCGGACATGGGGCCGCAGGTCGCGTGCCCGTCGAACCCCGCGAACGTGAAGCCCGTGGAGGACGTGGCGGGGACGAAGGTCGACGTCGCGTTCCTCGGGTCGTGCACGAACGCGCGAATCGAGGACCTCCGGTTGGCGGCGGAGATCCTGAAGGGCGAGAAGGTCGCGCCCGGTGTGCGGCTGATCGTGACGCCCGCGAGCCAGCGGATCTATCGCCAGGCGATGCAGGAGGGTCTGATCGACGTGTTCATGGAGGCCGGGGCGACGTTCACCTCGAGCACGTGCGGCCCGTGCTTCGGCGGCCACATGGGCGTCTTGGCGGCGAACGAGGTGTGTATCTCGAGCACGAACCGGAACTACCCGGGGCGCATGGGGAGCGCGCAGGCGCAGGTGTACCTCGCGTCCCCCGCCACGTTGGCGGCGACGGCGCTGCACGGCGAGATCACGGACCCGCGGACGGTGTGAGGATGCAGACGCAGTTCCGCGGCCGCGCGTGGGTGTTCGGTGAGGACATCTCGACGGACCACATCATCGCGGGACGGTACCTTGGCACGACAGACCCGAAGGTGTTCGCGGAGCACTGCCTCGAGTCGGTGGACCCGCGGTTCGCGAAGGAGGCGAAGCCCGGGGACCTCATCGTCGCGGGGCCGAACTTCGGGTGCGGCTCGAGCCGCGAGCAGGCGCCGCTCGCGATCAAGCACCTCGGGATCGCCGCCATCCTCGCGCCGTCGTTCGCGCGGATCTTCTTCCGGAACGCGATCAACCTCGCGCTGCCGGTGCTCGAGTGCCCGGGGATCGAGGCGGCGGTGAAGCCGGGCGAGGAGGTCGCGGTCGACATGGGAGAGGGCACGGTCACCGCCGCCAACGGTGCAGTCCTCAAGTTCCGGCCGCTGCCGCCGAACGTGCTGGAGATCCTGGAGGCGGGCGGACTCGTGCCGAAGCTGAAGCGGGAGCTGGCCGCGAAGGCAAGTTCTTAAGAGGCCCCGTCCGGTTCCGCCGCCAAGATGGCGTACAGGGTCGTCCTCCTCGCCGGAGACGGCACCGGCCCCGAGGTCATGCGGGAGGGCGTGAAGGTCCTCAAGGCCGCGCAGGACGCGTACGGCTTGTCGGTCGAGCTCGTCCCGTACCCGTGCGGCGGCCAGTACTACCTCGACTCCGGAGAGGAGTGGCCCAAGGAAGCCTTCCAGTCCTGCAAGGCCGCGGACGCGATCCTCCTCGGCGCCGTCGGCCACCCGGACGCGCGCCTCCCGAACGGGGACCTCGCGGGGGCGAACGTGATCTTCGGCCTCCGGTTCGGCCTCGACCTGTACGCGAACGTGCGTCCCGTGAAGCTGTACCCGGGCGTGCGGCACAAGATCCACGACGAGTTCAAGCAGGTGTGGCGGTCGGAGTCCGTGGACTTCGTCGTCGTCCGCGAGAACACGGAAGGGCTCTACACGCCCGCGCGCGGCACGCTGTCCCGCGGCGGCACGGACGAGATGGCCGTCGATTCCCGAGTGATCACGCGGAAGGGCGCGGAGCGCGTGATCCGCTTCGCGTTCGAGCTGGCGGCGAAGCGCGGCGGAGCCCCGCGGGACCGGAAGCACCGCGTGACTTGCGTGGACAAGTCGAACGTCCTGGCGGGGGACCGTTTGTGGCGGGCGGTGTACGAGGAGATTGCCGCCACGTTTCCGACCGTCGAGCGGGACTACGCCTACATCGACGCGTTCACGCAGTGGATTGTCCGTTCGCCGGAGAACTTCGACGTGGCGGTCGCGCCGAACGAGTTCGGGGACATCGCGACGGACCTGGCGGCGGTCCTCCAGGGCGGAATGGGCATCGCCGCCGGCGGGAACATCGGCGACGCGCACGGGATGTTCGAGCCGATTCACGGGTCCGCGCCGAAGCACGCGGGGCAGGACAAGGTGAACCCGCTCGCGATGATCTTCGCGGTGCAGATGATGCTCGACTGGCTCGGGACGCGGAAGGGGGACCGGAGGCTGCTCGACGCCGCCAAGGGCGTGGAGGCGGCGGTGGCGGCGGTGCTCTCGGAAGGGAAGGCCCTCACGTACGACCTGGGCGGCACCGCTAGGTGCAGCGAGGTGGGGACGGCGGTCGCCGCCAAAGTCGCGCAGGTCCGTGCCTAGCGGGGCACGTTGCTCACTCGCCGGCGGTCGATTGAGGCCGTGAGTCGATCTGCCCAAGCCAGCGATTCCGCCGCCAAAACCGACTCCTAGACAGGTTTCCGGGGACGGCGGACAACTCGCAGGGACCTCCGGAAACCCGGAAGTGCTCCGGACGGCCGTCCGGTGATCGAGGGCAGCCCCGCCGCCGCCGGTCGCGTGTCGCCTTGCGTTCGGGGACGGTGGGATCCCCGCTCCTGCCGGGTTGCGTCAGCCGGCCGCGCGTTCCGGCGGTCGCGGACCGGTTTCAGGGGGCGGGAAGCCGGTCGCCGACAATCGCTTCGAGTTGCCCGGACGCCGAACCGTCTCGGGGGGCAACGGCCCGACACGCCTTGGGGCACCCGGCTTCAGAGCGTCCGGGAACTGGGCAGCCCGTCGCGGGCCGCCTCACAGCCACTTCGCCATCAGGACGTCGTCCACGGACTTGCCGCGGACCTTGTACTGCTTCCGCCGCACGCCTTCGACCTCGAACCCCATCTTCTTGTACAGCGCGATCGCGCGCGTGTTCGTCGAGAACACCTCGAGGGTCGCCTTCTCCACGCCCTTCCCCTCCATCCACGCGAGGGCGCGCTCCATCAGCGCCCGCCCGACCCCGCGGTCCCGGTACGCCTTCACGACCGCGATCCCGAGGTTCGCGACGTGCTTCGCCTTCGGGTACCCGGAGATGTGGACGTCGAGCTGCCCGACGACCCGCCCGTCGACCTCCGCCACGTACAGCACGGAGAGGCGGTCGTCGAACCCGCGGACCCACTCCCGCTCCCGCCGCGGGTCCCACGGGATCGACTCCGTGAGGATCCAGTCCTGCTCCGCGCCGACGTCGTTGATGTTGCGCAGGAGCTGCTCCGCGTCCGCCTCGATCGCGCGGCGGACCACGACCGTGCGGCCGTCCTTCATCGTGCGCGCCCACCGGTCCGCGGGCATTGCCCCCGGAACGCGCCTCCCCGGTTCAAGCCTTTGGCGGCGTCACAGGGGGAACTCGCCCATCTCCTCGGGCCGCCGGCGGAAGCCGCCCTTCACGAACTCCTCCATCTGTTCCCGGATGTGCCAGGGCATGTCCGCGTAGACCTCTTCGAAGACGGTCTCGAGGCGCGGGGCCGGCACCTTCTCCGCGTGGCGGACCGCCTCCGTGATCGCGTCGTCGATCTCCTTCCGGAGCGCCGCGTCCCATTTCGTGTCGCACAGTCCGCGCGCCTCGAGGTGCCGCCGGAACCGCTCGACGGGGTCCCGCAGCTTCCACCGCTCGACCTCGTCCGCCTTGCGGTACCGCGTCGGGTCGTCCGAGGAGGAGTGCGGGCCCATCCGGTACGTGAGGCACTCGACGAGCGTCGGTCCGCCGCCGGAGCGCGCGCGGTCCACCGCCTTCTTCGTGGCGGCGTACACCGCCAAGACGTCGTTCCCGTCCGCGCGGACGCCCTCGAACCCGTACGCGCCCGCCTTCTCCGCGATCGTCTTCGTCGCGGTCTGGCGGCTTAGGGGGACGGAGATCGCCCACTGGTTGTTCTTGCACAGGAACACGACGGGCGCCTGGAAGACGCCGGCGAAGTTCATCCCGGCGTGGAAGTCTCCCTGGGACGTCGCCCCGTCCCCGAAGTACGTGAGGCTCACGGCCTTCTCCCCGCGGATCCGCATCGCCCACGCCGCGCCGACCGCCATCGGGATTTGCGTGCCGACCGGACTGGAGGGGGAGACGAAGTTCACGTCCCGGTTCCCGTAGTGGTTCGGCATCTGGCGGCCCTTCCCGATGTCCTCCGCGTTCCCGTAGAACTGGTTCACGAGGGTGCCGAGCGGGAAGCCCCGCCAGAGGGCGCAGCCCGGCTCGCGGTACGCGGGGAACACCCAGTCCTCCGCCGCCAGCGCCGCGGCGCTCCCGACCTGCGTCGCCTCTTCGCCCGTCGACGGCACGTAGAAGCCGATCCGGCCCTGCCGCTGCAGGCTGAGCATCCGCGTGTCGAGCGTGCGGACGAGGACGAGCGTCCGGTACAGCCGCTGCAGCTGCTCGTCCGGCAGCTTCGGGTCGGTGGCGGCATCGGCGGAGCCGTCGTCGCGGATCACCTGGAGGAGG
>Ga0214473_10011021_pt1 | contig 10622 bp, 9 predicted proteins | sample RVTome_7_FD_203509 | JGI IMG/M metagenome (GOLD analysis project Ga0214473, IMG submission 203509) | Soil microbial communities from uranium-contaminated site in the Upper Colorado River Basin, Wyoming, United States - RVT98D197 | ecosystem: Environmental > Terrestrial > Soil > Contaminated >... | reverse complement strand
ATTCCGGAGCACCTCGGCCAGCATGAGAGAAGACGGAGGGACACTCCGCCTCTTGCTAATCGCGCCATGCACGGATGGATAGACCCCGGTGAAGAGAGAGGCATGAGCGGGAAGGGTCCATGATGATTGAGTGATCGCCCGCTCGAAGCGAATTCCCTCGGATGCGAAGGCATCGAGATGGGGAGAGATGCCCGGCCCGTGCCCGTAGCAGCCCAGGCGATCAGCCCGGAGGGTATCGATGGAGACCAGGATGAGGTTCCAGCCCGGGGACGGTCGGTTCGACCAGTCGATCCGATCGAGAAGGTGGAGACCGAAGGCCAGGGAAACGATCACGACGAGCAACCGGGCGCGTGAGAGGGAGTCCGCCAGCCACCTTTGCCAGGCGGCCTGGATGGATTTCCTGAGCCCCGCGTACCAAGCGACGAGAAAGAGGATGAGGAAAACGGTAATCCCGGCGTAGATCTGGACATTCGCCTTTCCCTGGAGCCGGCCGGGGGTGACCTTGAGGACCGGCCAGTACGGAAGCCCGTAGACGAAGAGGATGCCGGCCACGGAAACCGGGAGGAGGGCGAAGCTCACCGCCCCTGAGGGAGAGACTCCCATTCGGATCAAGAGAGAGAAGAGGAGGAGGTTTCCGGCCGCGAGGACGAGGAAGATGACCAGATGGTGGCCGACGCGGTCGGCCAGCGTCCAGAAGAGGATCTCGGTCATCCGATGCGCGAGGTAGTCATTCCGGACAACGACCGATATCCCATCGATGATCCCCAGAGACAAGCCGACCAGGGCAAAGAAGGACAGGACCGAGAGGAGATGGCGAGGATCCGGCTTCATTTTAAGAGGCGGTCCGACAACAACCGCCGGGATTCCTTCACCGCTTTGACGGCGTTCGCACCGTAACCGTCCGCGTGGATCTCGTCGGCATACGCCTGGGTGACCACCGCCCCGCCGATCAGGGTCCGCGCCTTCACCCCGCTCGACTTGAGCGCCTCGACGACCTCCCGCATCCGGATCATCGTCGTGGTCATCAAGGCGCTCATGGCAACGATATCCGCACCCTCCTCTTTCGCCCGCTCCACGATGACCTTCGTCTCCACGTTCTTCCCCAGATCGATGATCTCGAAACCGTGATTCTCCAGTAGCGTGATGCAGATGTTCTTCCCGATGTCATGGATATCGCCCTTCACGGTGGCGAACAGGATCCTCCCCGAGCGTCCTTCCCCTTTTCGGGACGGGAGATGCGGTTTCACGCGCTGGAAACCGCGCTGCATCGTCTCCGCGGAGAGGATGACCTGGGGGAGGAAATAAGCCTTCTTCTCGAACAGGTCGCCAACCTTCTCCATGGCAGCCACCAGGTATCGATCGACAATCTCCTGGGCGGGGATCCCACCCTCGAGCGCGCCGCCCACGAGGGAATCGACCGCTTCCTTGTTCCCTTCCAGCACGCAACGGACGATGGCCTCGCCGGCCCCCGGGGAGGTCTGGGGCTCAGGCGTCGGTATCGTCCCCTGGACCCTCTCCCCGTGCGCCTGGATGTATCGAATCCCCCCGACATCCCTCCCCAGCAGGAGATCCGCAGCATGGATGATCCCCCTTATCGAATCATCGAGCGGATTCACGATCGGGAGATCGAGACCCGCGTGGAGCGCCATCGCGAGGAAGGTCGAATGGATGATCGGCCGCTTCGGGAGCCCGAATGAGACGTTGCTGACCCCCATGACGGTCCTCACCCCCAATTCCGCCTTGATGAGCCGGATGGCCTCCAGACTGTCGCAGACCTTCCGCTGCTCCGCCGAAACGGGAAGAGACAAGGGATCGATCACAATATCTTCCCGGGGGATTCCACGAGACCGGGCATAGTCCACGATCCGCCGGGCGATCTCCAGCCTCTTTTCCGTGCTTTCCGGGATACCCTCCTCGTCCAGGGTGATCCCGAGGACGGCCGCCCCGTACTTCCGGGCCAGTGGGATGAGCGATTCGAGGGAATCGGTCTCACCGGACACCGAGTTGATCATCGCCTTCCCCTCGACCTCCATGAGCGCGGCCTCGACGACGGCCGGGTCCGAGGAATCGACCACTACCGGGCAATGGGCCGCCTGCTGGACCGTCTGGATCGCCCACCGCATGGTCCCGACCGGGTCTCTGTCGGAGATCCCCATGTTGATATCGATGAGACCCGCCCCGTGCGTTGCCTGCTCCATGGCATCCTTGCGCAGAAAAGCCGAATCGCGCGACTCGATCGCGCGGGCCAGTTCCTTCCTCCCGGACGGATTGATCCGCTCTCCGATGAGGACGAACGGCAGGTCGTCCGAGACCTCGACTGTTCGGGTCCGGCTGGAAAACCTCGTCCTTGCCGGGCTGTCGAGGGGCTTCGGCCTCCGGCCGTCGAGGGCCTTGCGGATGGAGCGAATATGCTCCGGCGTGCTCCCGCAACAGGCCCCGATGATGCTGACGCCGATATCCGCGAACTCGGAGGCATACCGGGCCATTTCTTCGGGAGTCGTCGGATAGACCTCCCGGTCCCTTTCGAGCCTGGGGAGGCCGGCATTGGGCTCGACGGAAATCGGGATCCGGGAGGAGCGGGCCATCTCCCTCATGACCGGAAGGAGATCCTTCGGGCCCACGCTGCAGTTGGCCCCGACGGCGTCGACCCCGAGAGCCATCGCCACGGTCACGCACGTCAGGGGGTCCGTCCCGGTTACGGTCCTTCCATCCTCGGTAAAGGTCATGTGGGCGATGATGGGGAGATCCGACTCTTCACGTATGGCCAGTATGGCGGCCTTGAACTCCCGGATATCGGATATCGTCTCGACGACGGCGAGGTCAGGTCCCTCCGGAAGGGCGGCCCGGACCTGTTCCCGGTAGGCGGCCAGGGCCTCCGCGAACTCCAGGTCGCCGATCGGCCTCAGAAACCTCCCGAGTGGCCCGATCGAGAGACCGACCAGTGCCCTCCCCCCGCCGGCCTCCCGTGCCACTCTCACGGCCCCGCGGTTGATCTCCCCGATTCGGTCGTCCAGCCCGCTTTCCCGCAGACGGATCCGTGTCGCCCCGAAGGTGTTGGTCAGCAGGATATCCGCGCCCGAATCGAGGTAGAGGCGATGGATCTCCCCTACCGCCTCCGGATTCCGGAGCAGCATGTTCTCCGGCGGCTCTCCTGGCTGGAGACCGAAACGCCGGATGAGCACCCCCATGCTTCCATCCAGGATCAGGATCTCTTTTCCCGCTCGAGCCTTGAAGCCGCGGTCAGACATGATTCACCCCGGTTCCATTCATCCCTCAAGTCCGTTTACCGATCCGATCCCGGATCCCGATGACGGCCGAGATCGATTTCTCAGGCACCATCTGCGAGGAGGGGTTGACCTCGATACCGATCCGCCGGGCATCGATGAGGCCGAGGAGGGCAGCCTGATCGGAGAGATCCCAGTCCCCGTATCCGGGGGAATAGCGCTTGGTGGCCGCCCTCCGGATCGTGTTGATGATGATCCGGTTCAGGAGGTTGGCCAATTCCTCGACCGTCTCGGAACCGATCGCATCGGCGACCATTCCCCGTGTGACCTCTCCCGCCCCCACGAGCTCCTCCACATAGGCGGTGATCCCGGATCCGAGCGAGACGGCCATGACGGCCATCTCGTCGCACCCCTCCACCCACTTGTAAAGGTCGGCGCTATGGATGAGAAAAACTCCCCGGATCGAGACGACGCCGTTTTGCTCCAGAGAAACGGGGCACTTCTCGAACACACCCATCGGGGTCATCAGGGCGCGGCAGCGTTCGATTTCCTCATTGACCATGCGGGCAAGGTGAGGGCCGACGGGCATTTGCCTCCTCTTGCCGAGTCGTCGCATCACCTCATCCACAGGGATCGAAACCTGCATGTCCTTGAATACGGGCATGGGCGAGATCGGGGGATTGGAGGCGGCGGGCGGATTCGAACCGCCGTATTAAGGTTTTGCAGACCTCTGCCTTACCGCTTGGCTACGCCGCCCGTCGGGCTCGGGATGATGAAAGAGAAATGGAGCGGGAAACGGGACTTGAACCCGCGACATCCACCTTGGCAAGGTGGCGCTCTACCACTGAGCTATTCCCGCTCGCTTATGTCCAAAATAAAGCAAACGGTTCACCTTGTCAAGAAGGCCGGACCGCGCCCGGATTATCCTTGCCAACCCTTTTTTGCGCCCATAGATTAATGAATATGGAGTCCATCGTCGGCCAGTTGAACCACTCGGTGAAGTCCGCTATCTTCCGCGTTCAGGAATTCACTTTCCTCTCCACGCGTTCGATCGTCAACATGGTCAAACCACCCCTGTACGTCCGCGACACATTCATCCAGATGGACACGATCGGCGTGGGATCGCTGACCATCATCATCCTGACGGGGCTCTTCACCGGTATGGTCCTGGCGCTCCAGTCGGCCTACGAGCTGGAGGCATTCGGCGCCAAGATGTACGTGGGCCGGCTCGTCGCGATTACCATGGTGAGGGAACTCGGCCCCGTCCTCTCCGCCCTGATGCTGGCCGGCCGGATCGGTTCTGGGATCGCAGCCGAGCTCGGCTCGATGGAGGTCAGCGAGCAGATCAGCGCCCTCCGTGCGATGGGAACCGACCCCATCCGAAAGCTCGTCACTCCGCGCATGATGGCCGGCTTGGTCGCGGCTCCCGTCCTCGCGATTATCGCCGACGCGTTCGGGCTCTTCGGGGGCTTCCTCGTCGCGATCACGTTCCTCGGGCAATCGTCGTCCTATTTCTGGACATCCGCCCTGGATGCGATCACCTTCCAGGACCTCTTCACCGGCATCGGAAAGCCGGTCTTTTTCGGCTTCATCGTGACCATGGTGGGCTGCTATTTCGGACTCTCCACCACGGGCGGGACCGAAGGCGTCGGGCGATCCACTACCCAGGCGGTCGTCACCGCTTCGATCCTCATCCTGGTCGTCGACTTTTTTCTGACCAAACTTTTCATCGCGATCCTCTAGCGGAAGATGATCGATCTGACCGGGCTTGAAATCGCCTTCGAGGGAAAGGATGTCCTGAGAGGCCTCGATTTGCACGTGGACCGGGGCGAGACCCTGGTCCTCCTCGGGCCGAGCGGCTGCGGCAAGAGCGTGACGTTGAAGATCCTCCTGGGTCTCCTGCAGCCGGACAGGGGATCCGTCATCGTCGAAGGCCAGGAACTGCTCGGCATGAGCGAGGACCAGCTCACCTCGATCCGCAAGAAGATGGGGATGGTCTTCCAGGGAGGAGCCCTCTTCGATTCGCTGACCGTCGGGGAGAATGTCGGTTTCCGTCTCTACGAGGAAGGGGAACTGGACGACGACGAGATCGAGGCGGTCATCCTGGAGAAACTGCGATACGTCGGCCTCGAGGAGGCCGTTCGCATGCTGCCATCCGACCTCAGCGGCGGGATGAAGAAGCGGGTAGCCATCGCTCGAGCCATCTCGAGCGACCCGGAGATCCTGCTTTACGACGAACCGACAACGGGACTCGATCCCATAACGGCCCAATCCATCAACGAGTTGATCATCCGTCTGCACGAGGAGGGAGCCACATCGATCATCGTGACTCATGAGCTCAAAAGCGCCTTTACCGTGGCCGAACGGGTCTGCATGATCCGGGACGGCGTGATCATCTTCGACGGCAGGGTGGAAGAATTGAAGCGCTCCGACGACCCCTGGATACAGACCTATCTCTCCTAAGGAGGTCGCCATGCGGCGGGCGAAATACATTTCATGGTCCGAGCTGAGGGTGGGGATCCTGGTCATCGTCTCCTTCGCCCTCCTCGCCGTCACGATCCTATATATCGGGCGGCAGCAGGGGATTTTCACCGAGACTTACCTCTTGAAGACCTACATGGAACGGATCAATGGCCTGCAGACCGGCGCTCCCGTCTGGCTTACCGGCGTCGGGGTCGGGTCGGTCAAGGAGATCCGGTTCAGCGAGGATGTGGAACGAAAAGACATCGATGTGACCCTCGAGATCGACAAGGCCGTCCAGGGCCGCATCCGGAAAGACTCTGTGGCCAGGATCGGCACGCTCGGCCTCCTCGGGGACAAGTATGTCTCGATCTCCCAGGGATCAATCGTCGAGCCGGTTATCCCCGAGGGGGGCATCCTCCAGGCAGCAAGCCCGGTTGATTTCGAGGAACTGATCACCGATGCTTCCCGGGCAATCGACGACCTCGTCATAACCCTGGAGAACACCCGCGATATCTCTGAGAAACTCAACAGCGGGACCGGCACACTGGGCCAGCTCATCAACAAGCCCGATCTCATCGAGGAGGCCCAAATCCTGATCCAGGATACGCGGGACCTCCTGGACCGGATCCAGGACGGAGAGGGGACCATGGCGCGCCTCCTCAACGACGACCGGCTGTACGAGGGGATGACGAGTCTCCTCTGGAGGTCCGACACCCTGGCAACCCACATCCGAAGCCAGGACGGCACCCTCGGCAAACTGATCTATGATCCGACCCTCTACGACAATCTCACGAACCTGACCCGGCGGTTTGACATCCTCCTGGAACGGGCGGAGAGCGGGGACGGGACGGTCGGAAAGCTTCTCGCGGACGAATCGCTCTACAACGAACTGAAGGCGCTTTCGGAGAGCACGAGAGACCTCGTTGAAGACATCAAGCGGAATCCCGCCCGTTACATCAATATCCGGATCTTCTGAGCGGAAACCGGGGACCCACTGTCGGATGGATCTCACTTCCCTCCCTGCCGGTGGTGGACCGATCGCATGGTGAGCGCGAGCCGATTCCTCCGCCCCGCCTTTCTCATCGCCGCATCCCTCCTGATCTCCGGTCTCTTGCGCGAACCGATCCGGAGCGACGAGCGGTACCCGAGCCCCCGGAGCGACCGGATCGCGAACTACCGGATCGACGTCCGGCTCGATCCCCAGACGAAGCGGATCGAAGGAGTCGAACGGATCCTCTGGAAAAACAGTTCGGATGACCCGATCCCGGATCTCCGGTTCCACCTCTACTGGAACGCCTTCAAGAATTCCGAGACCCTCTTCCTGAAGGGTTCCCGCCGGAGCGGGGCCGAATACGGCCGCGAAGATCCCCAGGATTGGGGATGGATCGAGATCGACACCCTGAGGCTCGGGAGCGGCGAGGACCTCACCGACCGGATCTCGGTGGAGGAGACGGTCGGCGCCGTTCCCCTTCCCGCCCCCCTCCTCCCGGGGGATTCCCTCTCCATCGAGATCGCCTTCCACGCCAAGCTCCCCAAGCTCCTCGCCCGGAGCGGATTTATCGACGATTTCTTCATGCTCGGGCAATGGTTCCCGAAGATCGCCGTCCACACGGAGGAAGGCTGGCACGCTCGTCCGTATCACCGGAACTCGGAATTTTTCGCCGATTTCGGGAACTACGACGTGACCATCGCCGTTCCGCCCGAGTACATTGTCGGTGCGACGGGACGCCTGATCAGCGAAGAGGATGCCGGAGACGGCACGAGGAGGCACCGGTTCCGGGCGGAGGATGTGCATGACTTTGCCTGGGCAGCCTCACCCCGCTTCCGGGTCGTCGAAGAGACCATCGACGGACTTCAGATTCGCATCCTCCACCAGCCCCATCACGAGATCGGCGCCCGGAGGATCCTCGATGCGATCGGCTTCGCCTCCGCCTTCTTCCGGGGGGCACTGGGTCCCTACCCCTACGGAACGCTGACGGTAGTCGATCCGCCGGCCGGCGCCTTCGGGGCCATGGGAGTCGAATACCCAACCCTGATCAACGTCGGTTACTTCTGGTGGATGCCCCGTGGTTTCCGGTTTGCCGAGGAGACTGCCATCCACGAATTCGGCCACCAGTACTGGTACGGCCTGGTGGCGAACAACGAGGTCGAAGACCCCTGGCTGGACGAAGGTCTCACGTCTTACTACACGGCAAGGGCCATGGAGGCGATTTACGGGAGCGGTCGATCGTTTCTGGACCAGTGGGGGATTCGACTGGGAAGCATCGACGCCCTGCGGCGCTCCCTGCAACGCAGGCCGGCGATGGATCCGATCCGCCAGCCGGCGCACGACTACATCGATAACCGATCGTACGCCGTGAACGCTTACTCGAAGAGCGCCCTCCTCCTCCTCACCCTGGAAAACCGGGTCGGGAGCAGAAAATGGCTGGAGAGTATGCGCTCCTTCTTCCAACGATTCCGTTACCGGCACCCGACGTCGAGCGATTTCATCGCCCACCTCGAGGCGAACACGCCGGCCGAGTGGCACCCGTTCATCGAACAGGCCACCGGCGGAACGAGTCAGCTGGATTATACCGTGCGGGAGATGACCATTCGCGAGAAGGACGCCGGGGCGGGCTATTTCAGAGATCCCGATTCGACGGAGGCCGCGTCACCCGCGGGCCCGGACGATGCGTCACCCGCTTATATATCCGAAGTCATCGTGGAGCGGCTGGGAGAGCTCCACGTCCCGGTCGACATCCACTTTATCTTCGAGGATGGAACGATCGATATCCGCGAATGGGATGGGGTAAAGAAATGGCATCGCTTCACCCTGGAGGGGCCGAGCCGGCTGAGCGAAGTTCGAATCGATCCGTCGGGGATCCTCCTCTTCGACATCAATCCGCTGAACAACCGCAGGACCTCGGCATATCAGGGGCAGGTGGTCCTGACCCTGACATCGAGGATACTGTTTTACCTCCAGAATATGGCCTTCATCCTGAGCTCATTGATTTGAACATGACGATCCTCCAGGCATTTCGCACGGGCGGCGGGTTGGCATGGAGCCGGATCCGCCTGGTACCTGTCGTCTATCTCATTCATCTCCTCACGATCCTGATCCCGGCCTTCCTCTTTTTCCAGCCGATATCGGATACCCTCGGACATGCGCCGGTGGCCGACCGAATGACGGGGAGCCTCGATCTCTCCCTCCTGACCGATCTCCTCTATCAGGCCGGCCCGGAGCTGGGGATCGCCTTCTCCTCTCTCTGGGCGCTCGCCGTGCTGATCATCGTATCCGACGCCTTCATCGACGGCGGCCTCCTCGCGATCCTCCTGAAAGGCGAAGAGGCCCGGAAAGTCGAGTCGTTTTTCGAGGGCGGGGCCCGATTCATCCTCCCCTTCCTCAGGCTCTTCCTCCTATCCTGCCTCCTGCTGATCCTGGCCGCTGCCCTCCAGCAGGCCGCCGGGAGGCTCCTCGAAGCGATCGAGGAGGAGCTTTCGGACGAGGTCGTCTCGACCATCCTCATGGCCGTCCGAGGCGCCCTCTTCCTGATCCTCATGGCAGGCGTCAACCTCGTCCTGGATTACGCGAAGGTTTCGATGGTGTTGGGCGGGAGAAGATCGGCCCTGAGTCACCTGAAGGAGTCCCTCGCCTTCATCTGGGGACACAAGGTTGCCGTCATCTCCCTGTACACCATTCTCGCCGCCTTCGTCCTCCTGCTCCATGGGGGGTATCTCCTCCTGTCAGGATCCCTTTCGACCGGAACCTGGCCCGGGCTTCTCCTCCTCATCCTCCTCCAGCAACTCTTCATCCTCTCCCGGACCTGGACGCGGTTACTCTCCTTCTCGGCACAGGGGATCTACTTCAAGGGAGGCTCTGGAGCGGCGGGACCAGCCTCTCACCCGTCATAAGAAGCCGGCGCTGAACGAGGGTTATCCGGCGGGATCTTGTCACCGACGGATCGGTTTTCCGATCTTGCGCTCGACGCTCTCGACCTTTGCCTCCATGCGGGATTTTCCATCCTTCCGGCAATCGAGCTTGATGGAGCCGGTCACCCGGGAGCAATCCCTGAGGACACGCTCGAACGAACCCTTGATGACGGAGAAGACTTCATCCCACTCCCCTTCCACCAGGGTCCCCATCGGCGTCACCCGATACTCCAACCCGCTATCCATCACGACACTCACCGCTTGGGCGACGTGCCGGCTGATGCTCGACCCCTCACCCACCGGGACGATGCTGAATTCCGCTATGATCATGATTCCACCCCCTTCGCGAACGGTTCTGCAAGGGACGGCAGGTCGAGGAGCTCACGAATCTCGTTCTCCAGGACGACCTCCATCCCCGGGTAAAAGCCGATATGCTGGAAGACGATCTCTCCCTCCGGGTTCAGGATGAACGTCGTGGGGAAACCGTAGACCCGGTAAGCATCCCGGTGAATCCCCTCGGTATCGAAGAGCACCGTGAACGAATACCGGTTCTCTTCTATCATGTCCTTCGCCCCTGTTCGATCTCCCTTGCTCTCGACGGCGAGGATCGAAAAACGTTGATCCCGGTACTCCTGATAAAGCCTTTCCAGGTATGGAAACTCCATACGGCAGTAACTTCAGGTGGGAAACCAGAAGTTGAGCAGGACAACCTTTCCCCGGAAGTCGGACAGGGAAACCGCTTCCCCCGTCAGGCTGGTCATCCGGAAATCGGTCGATGGACGGACGGCACTCCGCCGCCTCTCTGAAACCAGTTCCTCCAGGCCGGTCCGATCTCCCTTCTTCTCGACGTATATTGCCTCGAGCTGGGCCATGGCCTCCGAGTTTAGAGAGATCGCTACAACATCGAGGAGGGCATCGATCGCCTCATCCGACCTGCCGAGGTCGCGATAGGCCTTCGCCAGCTTGATCTGGACCTCCGAATCGACGTATGGGATGGAAGAGGCGGCCATTTCGAGGGCATCGACG